>Ga0099829_10001069_pt1 | contig 14860 bp, 9 predicted proteins | sample CZO8metaG_3_FD_79336 | JGI IMG/M metagenome (GOLD analysis project Ga0099829, IMG submission 79336) | Vadose zone soil microbial communities from the Eel River Critical Zone Observatory, Northern California, USA - CZOApr15con2H2.8 metaG | ecosystem: Environmental > Terrestrial > Soil > Vadose...
CGGACAAGCAAGGGCTGTAAGACGCCTTGTTGTGACTGAATACATAAAACAGCCGCTTTTGAAGCATATCTTTGCCGCGCCTGAATGCGTAATCCGTTTGTTTGGACAGGGGCGCCTGAGCCAGCCAGCGCGAAATGAAGGATAACTTTGCCGCCAGTGCAAATTTCAACCATAAACGTGCCGCGGGTACGGAGACTTCTGGATTTCTTACTCCCCGGCCTCAGTAGTCGCAATCGCTTGGCCGACCGTAACCTTGCCATGTGGGCCTTGTTCTACAGTTCCACGGCGCTGGGCGGTCTTGGTGAACACAGGCGTGAACACGCCTGGGACCATGTCTCCGAATTGGATGGCCCCGCACAACACCGCTTCGAGCGGATCGATCCGATGGCATCCCAGGACTCGTGGTGAAGAAGGGGATTCCGTCACAGATACCACACGGGGGCAAGTGGCGCCGAGAGAGAATCGAGAATACCTACGTGGCCTTTTTCGGCGGCCTCACCGGCCGGCAGTTTCAATAAAGATCAGCTCCGAACTGTACGGGAGACCTAACGCCACAGTAAGGCCGGTGCTCAATAATTCCCCGCCGCTGGCGATGCGGTCCTCAGCGCTGTGATCATGAAAACGCAGTCGATACATGCCTTCTGGTTTCAGTCCTTTAAGCACAAAAGTATGGGTTGGCTCGCTTTCGATCGAGCCGCGGAAGGCATAGACCACTCCATTGCCGGTATGCGGATCGAAATACTGCATCGCATCCCAGTGAATCCCGTCAGGGCGTTCAGAAATTTGATAAAGGTCGGCTTCGCGGATCAGACCACGCAACTGCGTCTTGTAAAGCTGGATTTCTTCTTTGGCGACCACATGCTGCTCCGACGTCCACGTAGTCGTATCCAGCATGATCGTGAGCCAACCCATCATTCCGCTGCGCAGCATGTACCTGAAATTCTCGATGTGCGGTGTAGGCCACTTCTCGACGTAGCTCTCCAGCATGGCGCTGGGCAGGACGTGACTCGCGTCGTAAAAGGCACGCCGATTCGATACTGGATCGTACGTGTCAGTAATTGAAAAGTAGTCCGCGTGCGCGGCACTACCGAAGTCAACCATGCGACCGCCGTCATCGCAGATCTCCAGCAGAAGCCCGGGGTGATCTCTCCTTAACTTGGAATAAATGTCGTAGTAGGCGCGAACTGCGTGGTAGCTCACATCGGTTGAATTCGAGCTCTCGACCCAATACGATCCCCAAGCCTTGTAGATGCATTTGTTCCAATTATCTGGAGGTGCATGCGGATGATCTGTGCGATCGCAGCCTTGAGCCACCACATAACCGTCGTGTTCCAGCATATCGAGGTGGTAGTCGGTTACGATGCGCTCGAGTTCGCGTTGCGCCCATTCCTTAGCCGCAGGCACGCCGATATCAATCGTCTGCCCTTTGAACTCCTCAGGTTTCCAGCCGGGCGGAAGATCCGTTACCATCCAGTCGTGCACTTTCGGATCGCGCGCGTTCAAAGCACCGGGTTCAGTGTCCAATGCCGCCTGGGTCCAGTCCACCCATAGGCCAAATTTCAGTCCATGCTGGTGCGCGTCGTCGGCAACAACGGCTAGCCCGCGAGGAAATTTCTGCGGGTTGGGATACCAGTCGCCAACGCCGCGGAACCAGCCAGCATCGACATGGAACATCTCAAGGCCGAGTTCTGCCGCATCGCGAATCATACCGAGGGCGATATTCTCGTTCACTTTCATCCCGCCACCCCAACTGTTGTTGACCGTGAGCGGGTAGTTGGGATTTTTCCAGGTCAGGGGATTGCCTAGTACGTTCCGAACCCAACGCCGCAGCACGTTTCCTGCGCGATCAGGTCCGCCTTGCGACGCGCCCAGGAAAACAACAGGCGTGTCGAAGATCTCGCCCGTTTTCAAACGACTCCGAAACGGGCCGGGATCAGGATTTAGTCCGGCAACTCCTCTCAACGATTCGCCCTTTCGTTCCAAGGTTAGTTGTGTCCGTCCACTGAACTCTATCCCCACATACCATCCGCTCTTCGAGCCGTCGGTTTCTTCCACCAGGAACCATGGAATGATTTCACGAGACTCATTTCCTTTAGGATGGGCGTATGTGCTCGATGTCCCTTGCCACTTGTATTCAACGGGCAATGCTACAGGGTGCGTACCGGTATTAGACGGAGTATCGGCACCTTTCTCTACATATAGGTGTTCAAGCGTGGTCTGAGGTTTGGTTAACCAGTCGAATTGAATGCTGTCTTGAAGCGGCAGCCACAATTCTCGGCTATCGAGATTCTCGATATGGATCTGGTGCTCGATTGGCCCAAAAGGAGCTCGCGCCTGCCATTCCCAGATCACCCGCAAACGAGGCGATGGACTTTCGTAAACAAACGCGACCCGATGCGCGTCACTATGGCTAGCGCTCTGGTTGAATTGCCAGTGCACCGCTGTTACCTGGCCGTCTATTTCTACAGAATCGATGAGTCGTTCCACCGCAGTGTTGTTCCAAACCGGCTGCGCGGTTGCAACGAGCGTTCTTAGGCGCGGAGCGTCTGGCCCTGCTTCAAACTGCAGCGTTGTGTCGGCTGTCTGCAGCTGGGACGTGGTCTGACCGATAGCTGGTAAGCTCGCAACGAGCAACAGCATACCCATCCACAACGGGCTAAATGAGCCACGCATGAAATCCTCCTAAAGACAGGCCGACCCCGACTAAACCGTCGGGGGGCCCTAAGAAGCACCAGCCTTACGCCAATTTGCGCCCTCTAGTAAACGTATTCTCAGCTGTGTTAGTATCCCTCGCGGTTGATCGTTTCGGCCATGGATATCCGGGAAATTGCAAAGCGCGCCAAAGTCTCAACCGCCACGGTATCGCGTGCCATTAACCGGGTTCCCACCGTGGATCCCCAACTTGCCAAGCGGGTATGGAAGATAGTTGACGAACTTGGATATTACCCTAACACCCAGGCGCGAGCCCTGGTCTCCGGGAAGAGCCGCATCCTCGGACTCATAGTTTCCGAAATCACAAACCCTTTCTTCCCGGAGATCGTGCAGACTTTGAGGACCTCGCTGTTCAGCACAACTACGAAATCCTTCTGACCTCCACCGTGCATGACCCAAAGAGGGCCGAATTGTCCGTCCGGCGGATGATCGAGCGCCGCGTTGACGATGGGACACTACCTTGGGTCCCAGCGATGATTGGCGAATCGCGATATTACTCATTGAAGCGGAAGAACTCGCGGCGGAGTAAACAGTCGTCAGTTGTCAGTTATTGCGGGCCTGCAAGGGCCCGTAATTGTTTTGTTAAAAGATGCCGGGCCCTCAGCGTTCAAGAATCCATCCCGATACAGGCACCGTAAGTTTTGGAAATTGGGTATCGTTGGTTTCGATAGCAATGGAACCATTGATCGGACCGGCCTTCAATGCGTTCCCGATCAAGCTTACCGTGACCTGGTAGCGGTCTCCCTTGGGACCCCGCTCGGATTTCAATAGAAGGGCCGGGGCATCGGTGCTGACTTTTACCTGAAAATCCGAACCGTCCGCCTGGTAGATCATCAGCGTTTGGGGTGTGCGGTCAGGGTCGTTGGCCCGTACCGTCCCGAAGTCCACGACGTCGGGGAAGGTGCGCACCCTTTCGAACAAATACGTGTTGGCGGCCACCTTAAGCGTTGGCTCTCTCTTGCTCGATGTCGCGATTAAAATGTTGTCGGTACTTCTCCCGCCGGGACCGTCCGGTTTTAAGTTCAGAGTCAAACGGTAGTGTTGCCCTGGTTCCAGCGTTTCAAGTTGTGTCGTGAATCTCTCCGTCGGGTTCTCGATCCTCTCGATCTGCAAAGGCTCCGATTCATGGTTGACGATTTCGATCGCGGCCTGACCGCCCCGGCCCCGCAGTCCGGCGACGTAGAAAGCCGGCGTCGGTGACAGTTCAACCGCCGGCACTATCGTACCCTCGAAAGCCAGGGGCGCTTGCGGCAAAGCCGGGTCATTGAGAAAAACCACAATGGCTCCCTGGAACTTTCCCGCGAGATTGGCGGTGTCCAGCTTGAGGTGAATCGTCCCTTCAGTGCCCGGGGCCACCTCATGCGTTTCTCGCGTAACGAGCAACGGCGTTGTCATGGCGACCTTCTGAATCACCAGCGGCGCGCTGCCTTCGTTGCTGACAACGAAGTCGTGCTCGACCACGGCTCCAGACATGACTTGGCCAAATTCGAACTGGGCTTTCGGGAAAATCGCTTTGGGCGCCGCGGAAGTCGCGCCAAGCGCTACTAATGACGAGGATGCCAATAACGCTATTGCTCTCGCGGCGAGAGAAATCACAATGCTCTCCAATACCGAGTTTTCGGTGAGACCGAGTTTGCACTTCGGCCTCACCGCACACAGCGCAACGCTCGCGATTATTGGGGTGTCAGATAAAAGCGAAGCTGCAAGACTTTGTTACCGTTGTTGTCGTAATCCCAGAAGAACCCTGAGAATCCGGAAGCGAAGAGCGGGTAATTCCCGACGACCCCGCCGGGACCAGTTGCCCCCACCAGTGTCGTCAGCGTTTTCGTGATGTCCGTAAACTTGTTCGGCTTATTTCGCATGAGTACTTCATCTGTGTTGCAGACCTCCGTGAGGGTGGTCTGGTCGAACGCACACAGCGTGATCGTACCATTCCCGCCCGGCGTGCCGACGACGCGCGCCCAGACCTGGTAGGACGCAATAGAACCGGGACCATTAGAAGTGCAGGGAACCGCCAACCCCAAGCTGGTGAGGTTGTTGCAGGGAAGCTGGAACACAGCTCCGGTTTTATTGACAACGTTCCCGTTGCAATCAACGGCCGGATCGAAGGCGTTCCCGTCGCACACTGTAAAAGGACCCTGGGTCAGCAGGATGGGCGCAGTGTCCGAGGCTAGAGTGTCCGTGTCGCCGCTTTGATCGGAAACCAGGGGGACGAAAATGGTGTGCCGGTCCGAACCCGTCAGTGGTGGGTTCTTACCCTGAGTCACCCCGATGATGTTCAGGTTGTAGTGGGGTCCGGAGGGCGCGCCGTTGCCGGTTTGAGTGTGAGCGGGGATAGCAAGAGCGAGTGTTACCACAAGCGCTAAGCCAAGGTAGAGTCGCTGCATTTTTTCACCTCTGCAGAAGCCGCAGCAACTCCGCCCTCCAATGCAGTCGAGCGGGGCAATCCTTGAGCCGTCATTTTGTAGTAGTACACCAGAGATTTCGACTCTGTACCAAACTCAAAAGAAGAAAGACCGTTTCAATATTGACGAGCCGTGTCACCTCTCCTTCGCCGATTTGCGATCGCTTGAGGACGACATCTTGATGGGCCACTTGCAGAAGAGCCATAGCGATGCCCTTGGCGTGCTGTTCGACCGGTATCATCGGTTGGTGTTGCACGTGGCGTAAAGGGCACACCGGGGGCCTCGCCGCAGTTCAGCGCAACATACCCTCCATCTGAATAATGTCCGCATCGCCGTCGTCTACAGCCGCATACAGCGAGGCGGTCATCCGAGAGAAGGCCGCCGATGCATTCGACGCCATGAGCACTGGACGACTCGCTTGCGGGGCGGTGCTCGTGACGAGCCATTGAGCGACAGTACTGAGAGGCGTCCTCGGTGCAGGTTTCTCTGGAGCCGGCAATGCCGTTCAAAGGATCACGATGCCACGGCTTAGCCTCGGCGGGAGCAAGACGCAGTCGACGCAATATCGTGGCTCCGTGATGAATCACGATTTCGTCAGTCGTGGTGATCCCTACGCCGCCTCTGCGCCCACGCTGCAATGTGCGCCTTCGGAATCGACGAACTGCGCCAGCACCCCGCCGAAATCCTGCTTCTTGGGCGGCATGCTGAACAGAACGCCCTTGGCGCTCATGTCCCGGTAGAAAGCCTCCACGTCAGCCGGGAAGGTCTTTGACCAAACCAATGGGAACCATGTTTTCGACCCGTTTGCCATCAGACTTTCGGATCGCGCGGAAAAACAATACCCAGGTTTCACCCTGGCTGCGGGCTTCTTTCTTTAACCAACCTCTCTGACGTCTTTGCGCCATGGCATCTCCTCCCTGTGAGTAATCCATCATGCCCGATCAGATTCTCGACCAGTCCCGAATCTGTGGCGCCTCTGTGCGCTGCTAGTGCAGAAACGTGGCAAATACCAGCGGTTCCCATGTCGGGGCGCTGTTATCTGGTCTTCTGGTGATTCAGCGGCGTACGATCCTAAGTTCGAGACGAATTAGAGAGCACCAGGAGAGATCGGCGGGATTGATCTTCTGGGCCATCAGTGGCAAAAACGAAGCTCACGTGGGGTCCTCGCTTCAACCGCAGTTCCAGAAAATACGGGTCTCACGGGTCTGGTTGAGCGTATATTGCCCAGGGCAAAGGGCTCACGTCCAGAGCGTCTGGACTGGGCACGTCCGCCCTGTCGTGGGGAGGGGTTATGAATCTGCGCACTTTCGTCTGCTGGTGTCTCAGCCTATTAGGGTCCACAGTGGGAGTCTTCGCTCAAGGTGTGGGTGCATCCGGCGATATCAGGGGCACAATAAGGGACAGCTCCGGTGCCATCATGCAGAATGTCTCCGTGGCGGCCGTGGACGCTGGGAGAGGCGTTCGTCACACAGCGACGACCGACTCGGCCGGTCAATATAGGATCACAAGCCTTCCGCCAACGGTCTACGACGTAAGCGTGGCGATGCCTGGGTTTGAGTCGCAAGTTCAGAAAAATGTGGTGCTCGACCTCGGCGAAACTCTGGTCGTGGATTTTCGCATGAAAGTCTCGGCCGGAAAGGAAGTTGTGGAAGTCACGTCCGAGCCCCCGGTTGTGGACACGGCAAGAGGTTCGCAGGCGGGCGTGGTCGAGGAACGGTCCATTCAACAATTGCCCATTGATCGGCGAGACTATCTGACGTTTTCCTTGCTCATGCCAGGCGTAAGCAACTCAAACACGATTGCGGACAATGCCGATTTTAGAGTTAAGCAAACTCCGCAGAGCGGGCTGTCTTTTTATGGGAGCAACGGGAGGGGCAACAACATCACCGTTGATGGCGGCGAGGCAAATGATGACACCGGTGGAGTTCGGTTGAACGTGAGCCAGGATGCGGTGCAGGAGTTCGAGATCAATCGTAGCAATTACTCAGCCGAACTGGGCAGCGCGAGCGGCGCCTCGGTCAACATCGTGACAAAATCAGGCGGCAACGATTTGCACGGCGGTCTTTATGGATTTTTTCGCAATAGTGCGATGGATGCGCGCGATCCATTTGCTTTCAATCCGGCTCTGTCGCTCGACCCAACTTTTGCCAATTTCAGTCTCGCCGCGGTGGGCGAGCCCGTGAAGAATTCCTTGAGTCGCCAGCAATTCGGGGGTACCCTCAGCTTTCCCATAATTAAGGACACAACGTTCCTTTTCGTTGGTTATGAGGGTCTGCGATCCGATGCGCAAGATTCGGTTCCACTGCTGACGAAGAGCAACATCTTCGCGCCAACTGCTGCGCAATTGCCGATTATTGCTGCGCTGGCGAACGATCCGGGAAATCCCCTGGTTCCTTGCATCTCCAATTTCACAACCGGCGGCTCCCCTACTTTTCTTCCGGCCGCCACCTGCGCTTTTGGATTGCAGAGCATTCTGACTGTTGACCCTACCGCGAGCGGCAATCCCTTTGTCAGTCCCGGTCAACTCGCTCTGAACCAGTTCATCGTCAACCAATTCGAAAAAGATGGGGGATTGTTCCCCTTTCCAACTCGGCAGCACGCCGTTTCGGCGCGTTTGGACCATCGGTTCAATAACAGCAATCAAGCATTTCTGCGGTATGGCTTTGCTCATCTCAAGGAGTCCGACCCCGACGTGCAGGCTTTGAGCGCCTTCTCGCGCGGTACTTCGGTACTCAACTGGGACAGCACGATGCAGGGATCATGGTTCCATCAATTCACTCCGAGTTCCATGAACGAGGCGCGGCTGCAGTGGAACTGGTACCAGTTAAATGTCGATACAAATGACCGGGGCGGACCGGGCCTGGATGTACAGGGATATGGATTCTTCGGGCGTGGGATCTTCCTGCCCAGCCACACGACTGGACGACGCTATGAGTTCAGCGACAACCTGACGCTGAACCGCGGGCGCCACACGATGAGAATGGGGTTTTACGAACTACTCCGTGGCAACAATACGACCTCGGACACCTTCTTTGCGGGACGATTCGAATTCCTGGATCTGCCTGGAATCGTGCTCAGCAATTGCCTGCAACTCCCTTCAGTGCCCATTGTGAACGGCGGCTGCGGACTTCCCTCGTCGGTCGTTCCGGCACCGATCAGTACTCTGCAGTCCTGGAGTCTGGGAGCTCCCGCCTTCTACGAACAGGGATTCGGCGATCCTCGTTACGTGGAAACGAGGCCATTTACCGCCGGTTATTGGCAGGACTCGTGGCAAGTTAAGTCAAGCTTCACTTTGAATTATGGCCTGCGCTATGAAGTGGATTCGCAAAATGGAATTCTCAACACCGACAAGAAGAACTTCGCTCCACGCCTTTCCTTCGCGTGGGACCCAATCAACGATCACAAAACCGTGGTTCGCGGCGGCTACGGGATTTTCTACTCGCCGATCTACTTCCAGATTCCCGGCGTAGTGAAGGCACTGGGCAATCACAACGATCTCCGACAGATCGCAAACACTCTGGTCACGATCCAGGGTGCGCCTCCGGCTAATTCGGCAGAAATTTTCGGCACCACGTTTGCTCAGGGAAAAATTCTGTGCGGTACACCTCCCTCTGGAGCAAACGCTTGCATCACGCAGTCGGATTTGGGTTTTACGGTCAGCAATACCGGTCCCCTGCCGCTGGGCACAGTGCTTTTCTCTGGCCAACCCGGTTATCGCAATCCTCAAGCGCAACAGACCTCGTTGGGTATCGAGCGTCAGATCGGAAATACCTTTTCTATTTCGGCAAATTACATCTACGTCCATACGACACACCTCCCGTGGGCGGTTGACACAAACTTACTACCCGGCGCGCCAATCCTGAGCGGAGTTCCAGGCGCGAATGGGCTTCCCACAAATGGACTCCCATTCCAGGATTGGGGTGCTCCAGTATGCGCGACTAATCCCGGCCAATGCTTCGCGGATTCCTCGCGCATCATTCTTCAGAACAATGAATACGAATCCGTGGCCAATGCTGTATATCACGGCGGCATTTTCGAGGTGCGGAAACGGTTCAGCAGTGGCTTCAGCCTAACTGCCAATTACACGTACAGCAAGGCCATCGACGACTCCACTGACTTCAACAGCGACTACGCCGCCTTCAACGAAGTGGATTTGCGCGCTGAGCGGTCCCTGTCAGATTTCGATCAGCGCCACAAGGTAGTGGTTGTGGCGGTCATCGAGAGTCCATGGCAGCATTCTCGTGTCCTGTCGGGTTTCGAGGTCGCTCCTACCGTCAGCTACAACAGTGGGCATCCGTTCAATCTCCTGGCTGGAGCCGATATCAATGGTGACAACCATTTCACTAACGATCGCCCGCCGGGAGCTCCCCGCAACAGCGGACTCGGCCCCAATTACGCGGTGTTCGATATGCGCCTGGCTCGACGATTCAAATTCGGTGAGCGTGCCAACCTGCAATTCACTGCAGAAGGGTTCAACATCGCCAACCGGACGAACTATTCCGCGGTCAACAATGTTGTAGGCGCTGCGTTCGCGCCGCGATTCAATGTCCGTGGGACATCGGCCCTCTCTCCGAGCCAGTCCCTAGGCTACACCGCGGCTTTGCCAAAGAGGGAAATTCAATTGGGTCTCCGAGTCGATTTCTGAATTGCTGTGCGAACGCACTCAACTTCGCAACCCGAGCCGGCGCTCGATGTCGGGAAACCGAGGATCTGTACGCAAGTGGTCAAATTGCGGCCATACCTTGATGCCTATGATCAAAGTGTCTCGATCCCGGAACGACTGCTCGAGCGCCTGGATGCCCAGATCCGTTTCTTTGAGTCCGTCGTAAATGATCGCTCGATTCAAGGCCGGTACGTAAGCACGATGCGACATCGTTTCGAATTCATACAATATTCCGCGTGCTTTGTCGTGGTCTCCAACCGAACCGTACACGTGGCCCAAAAAGGCTTTGCTGAGAGCAAGGGCGCCGCCAATGCTAATGCCCTTCTCATAAGAAGAGATTGCCTCTGCGTACATCCGTTTCTGTTCGTACGCTGTACCAAGGGCAATATAGCTGAGTGTCACCGTGGGATCTACATCGATGGCGGTGTGTGACTGCTCAATACACCAATCGAACTCGCGCGCGGTTACGAGGATCCATGCTAGTCCCGCATTCATGATTCCGGAGACGGGATCACGCGTCTGGCCTTCCCGCGCTTCCCTGACGGCTTCTTCAAAGCGCCCGAGCATTGCAAGGTGCATCGCGAAGTGGAATCGGCCAACCGGGTAATTGGGGTTGAGCTCAGCAGAACGCTTATATTCCTTCTCTGACCCGATCCAGTCCCGGTCATAATTTTGCTTTACGGTTGCAAGGGCATCGTGGGCTTCGGCAAGAGTGTCATCCATGGCCAATGCTTTTAGAGCGATCTCTCTGGCTTTCGGATAAACATCGTGCGGAGACACAGAGCCGTAGTAGGCAGGTGTGTGCAGGACCTGTGCCAACTCAGCATATGCCAGGGCGTAACCAGGATCTCTTCGCACCGCTTGTTGGAGACACTCCACTGCTTTTTTGAAACCCTCGACGCTCCTCACCTCTCCGTACCGCCGGCCCCGCACATAGAGGCGGTAAGCCTCAATGTCGTCGGTGTAACGCCTCGTAACTTGTGTTTGGTCCTGGCCAGAAAGTTTCAGCCGAAGCTTGTGAGAAACCTCGGTTGAAACTTCATCCTGAACTTTGAACAACTCCGTGAGCTCTCGATCATACTGATCTCCCCATAATTCCCGTCCGTTAACCGTATCAATCAGGTCAACCTGCAGTCGCAGTCGGGTGGAACGCACGCATATTCTGCCGGTGAGCACGGCCTTCACCTGCAGCTTTCGTCCAATTGCAAGCGGATTAAACCCGATATCTTTCAAATCGGCCAGCATGCCCCACGCGATAACGCGCAGTCCGGGAATCCGTGAAAGGCTTTGAATCACACTTCCGGGAATCCCAACGGAAAGGTAGTCCGTATCTGGATCGGAGGCGGCATTGAACAATGGAAAGACAGCAATCGAATCGATGGAACCGTTTGCCTGGGATGAAACTTGAGCTGTTTGAATCGCTCCGACGAAGCGATATCCGCGACGCGGAATCGTTTCGATGAACCGTGGAGTTTCGGCAGTATCACCCAGGGCCTCACGAAGCCGCTTGATCGCATTGTTTATGCCATGATCAAAATCGACGAAAGTGTTGGAAGGCCAAATTTTCTCGCGAAGTTCGTCCCGAGGCACTATCTTGCCCGGATTATCCAAAAGAATGGTCAGGATTTGAAACGGCTGGTCCTGCAGCCGAATCTTCATTCCTTCCCGGCGTAGCTCACCGGCGTCTTCATCTAATTCAAAGGATGCAAACCGAATTATGCGAGGTGCTCCACTGAAAGCGGCCATTGCAACCACAACTCCGGGTCGGGCATTCTATATCACTCGGTCATAAGTCGGAACTGCTTCTGACGGATCTCTTCAGGTTCCCCGGGGGCCAGAGCAGGCAGCCTTAGCCGGTTTAAGTGGTCCTCAAATCGTTTGTCCGCATGCAGAGGTTCCAGCCTGGGATCGATTCGTAGAAATGCCAGGGTCGGCGACTTCTCTTGGTAAGCCTTCTCCAGCGACTGAAAAGCGTTGTCGATTTGTTTCAAGCCGGCGTAAATAAGAGCCATCCAATACGCCATAACGTATTTGCTTTTAGAGAGCTCTTGCAACTCTTCGAGGATGCGACAGGCCTCGGTTCGATTTCCCGCAGCAGCATGAGAATCCCCCAGTTCGGCCACAAAAAAAGGAGCTCGACCTGAAGCTTCAACGGCCCACTGCCGCTCCGCTATCGCTTCTGTGTGCATTCCTTTGGCTTGAAACAAATTTCCCAGTAGCCATCGCAAAATCGCGAAGTTCGGTGAAAGCTCCAAAGCCCTCTGACATTGATCAATTGCATAATCAAATTTTCGCTGAAACCAAAGGACGCCAACGTAGGTTGTGTTTACGTTCAACGAGAGAGGGTCGATATCGAGGGCAAGTTTCACTCTTTCGAGGCTTCGATCGAGGCGATAGCTATAGCCAAGACAGTGAGCGTACCACTGATGGGCCGTGACGTAACCGGGATTCAGCTCTATGGCTCGCTGAAAATGCTGTTCGGCGTTCACAAAATCGAAGTCGTAATGGATCAATGCCCATCCAAGCGACGTGTGCGCCTCCGCAGTCTCTTCAATCTCTAACGACCTAATTGCGGCGGCCTTTGCCTTGCCGCAGCCCTCGGCCGGGGAGGTGAATCCCCAAAATCCGCTAGAACCAGCACAATCCGCGAGACCAGCATATGCGGCAGCGTAGTTGGGATCCACGGATATTGCCTTCAAGAAATATTCCGCGCCTTTGGTGAATCCTTGCGCAATTCGCATATTCCAGTAGTGCCGGCCGCGCAGGTAGAGTTCGTAGGCCTCAGGACTTACCGAACGTGACCGAGTCAGCCGTTCTTGTTCCGCGGGCGTCAGTTTTGCTTGTATCTCCTGTGCGACGGCCCGCGAGATCTCGGATTGCAGCCTCAAAATATCGCGCCGATCACGTTCATAGCTCTCTGCCCAGAGGTGGGTATCCGAAGAAGTCTCAATCAACTGAACGGAAATGCGAACCTTCTCGCCCGAACGGAGGACGGTTCCTTCAACTACGATTTGAACTCCGAGCTCACGTGCAATCTCTGGCAGAGGGCGACGAACGCCTTTGTAGTGCATGACAGTGGTGCGCGAAATCACCCGCAACGCGCTGATCTTGGCCAGGCTGGTGATCAGTGCCTCCGTCATTCCATCAGCGAAATATTCCTGTTCCGGATCCCGCGACAGGTTTTCGAGGGGGAGAACAGCAATGGATTGCATGCGGGGGCCCGTGACCTTGGCCGGCTCCAGATTGGCGATGAAACGATATCCTCGGCGCGGCAGAGTCTCGATATAGCGCGGAGTTTCGGCCGTATCGCCAAGCGCCTCCCGCAGGCGCTTGATGGCATTGTTGATGCCGTGATCGAAGTCCACGAAAGTGTCGGACGGCCAAATCCGCTTTCGCAGGTCTTCCCGCGTAACCACCTCGCCGGGGTGTTCCAGCAGGATTTGCAAAATTTGGAGAGGTTGCTCCTGTAAGCGGACCTTAATGCCTTCTTTGCGCAGTTCTCCCGCATGTTCATCCATTTCAAATTCGCCAAAACAAACGCGAAGCGGTCGTTGAAACATGCTACTTCCATCCCCGGCTGATCAAAATCTCGTCAAAACGACTGTCTGTGCGCAAATCTGCAAAATCTGGCCAGTATTTGGCAACGGTCAAAGTAGGATCGCCAATCGCATGTGCCTCTTTTCCGTATCGAATTGCTGCATCTCGTTCCCCAGCGGCGTAAGCTGCCAAGGCCAAGACGGCAGGCGCCACATACTCTTGTTTCGACCGCCAACGCAGTTCCATGTACAGAGCTTCCGACTCTGAGCGCCTCCCAAGGCACGCATAGGTTCGAGCAAGCGATTCCAACATCCACGCAGATCTGCCCAATAGTTTCATCGCCGACTCCCCCACCTCCGCAGCTTCCGTGAAGCGTCCTTGTAAGTTGAGGGCGGTAAGCTGAGCCCAATAGCCGAGATACGAGTTGGGTTCCATTTGAATTGTTTCCAGGGCCGTGGCCAGCGACCTGTCTGCATCAACAGGTAGATAGGTGAACGCTTGGATGGCTCTGGCGTACGGCGAAAGGGGATCGATCTGAACCGCCTGTGTGGCCTGGGCAAGGCCCTCTTCGAAACGCCCTTCCCCCCATTGGAGGAAGTACAGCCCGTACCAACCTCGCGTCAATGAGTTACGAGGTTTCAGCTCCAGAGAGTGTAGAAATTCCCGCTCCGCGCTTGGTCGATCCCAATCGTGGAAGAGATGAGACATCGCCAACGAAGTATGCGCCTCCGCCACGGAGGGATCGAGTGCGATAGCCTGCTCCGCGGCTTCCTTGGCATGTGGCAGGCAGGCTTCCGGTCGAGCAAGGCCGTAAAACCCAACCATGTTGTAGGCGTCCGCCAGCCCCGACCACGCCAATGCATACTTCGCATCGAGGGTGACCGCTTGCTTGAAACGCTCCACCGAGCGTATGACATGCGGCCCTCTTTGAAAGAATAATGACCGCCCCTGCGTGTAAAACTTGAAGGCCTCAAGGTTATCCGTGCCTGCTCTGAAAAGAGGACGCTGTTCAGAATCCAGCGTTACTTCCAAACGTTGCGCAATCGACTTCGCAATCTCTTCCTGGATCGCAAACACGTCCTTCATTTCTCGGTCGTACCTCTCAGACCAGAGATGGTAACCGTCTGCCGCATTTACTAACTGGGCTGTAATCCTAAGGCGGCTCCCTGACTTACGGACGCTACCCTCCAAGACGGTTCGCACATTAAGCTGTTCTCCAATCACCCGCAGATCAACATGCTTTCCCTTGAAGGAAAAGGAAGACGTCCTTGCTGTCACATGAAGATTCTTGATTTGCGCAAGGGAGCTGATGATTTCTTCGCACATTCCATCAGCGAAGATCTCATTTTCAGGGTCGGCGCTAAGACTCAGGAACGGCAGCACCGCAATTGACTGGATGGCTTCTTTAGATTCGACTCTCTCAACAAAACGATAGCCGCGTCGCGGCAGCGTCTCAATATAGCGTGGTGTTTCGACGATATCACCCAGCGCCTCCCGCAGCCGCTTGATGGCATTGTTAATACCGTGATCGAAATCCACGAAG
>Ga0099829_10001073_pt1 | contig 14840 bp, 15 predicted proteins | sample CZO8metaG_3_FD_79336 | JGI IMG/M metagenome (GOLD analysis project Ga0099829, IMG submission 79336) | Vadose zone soil microbial communities from the Eel River Critical Zone Observatory, Northern California, USA - CZOApr15con2H2.8 metaG | ecosystem: Environmental > Terrestrial > Soil > Vadose...
GATTTTTCTTTCGCTCAAAGATGGCGAATGCATGTCTCTTTTATCCCAGTTTTATCCCAACGGTGTCGAAAACCGTTAGGCCCGAAAGGGCGGCGGTTTGCTAAACCGTTTTAGGGACTAAACACCCTAACGGGGGTTCGAATCCCCCCTCTCCGCCAGATTTTCCCTAACTGCTTCTAGCGGTTGGGCTTGCTGCACAGTAATGACCCCGTTTTTTGTCCCCAATTGAGTCCCCTCAGAAGGCAGTTGGGGAACAGTTTGGGGAACAACTAGGGAACACTTCGTCTCCAACTTCTTCATCGCCTCTTCCGCGTCCTGCGTGACCATCTTCACGTAAATGTTGATCGTGGTGGTCACATTCGCATGTCGCAGAATCTGCTGAATGACTTTGTCGGAGACGCGGAGCCGGTGAAGATTCATAGCCAGCCCGCGCCGAAACGCGTGCCAGCCGTACCACGGAATCTTCTCCGCTTCGAGTGCGGGTTGAATCACTTCTCCCACCAGTGCGTCGAGGTTCAACGCGTTCCCCCAGAGATTTCGAAAAATAAATCCCTCTGAAGGATTTCCCGACGAAGCTCGGTGCCGGTCGAGAAAAGGTTTTAACTGTGCGATCACCGGAATGGCTCCTTTGCTCTTCTCCCTCTTTGGTTCGCCGACTTGGTTTCGCCATACGGATTGCTTTACTTCGATGGTGTAACCGTCGTAGCTCTGCCAAAGGAATCCACGGATTTCACCCTTGCGGGCGCCCGTGAACGCCGCCACCGCGACGATCGTCGCGGCGGGTTCGGGAAGAATCGCCAGCATCCGAACTTCTTCCTCAAGCGTATAGGCACGCGTTTCACCCGCCGGGCGCGCTCTGGGAATCTCCACTTCCCGCATAGGGTTGGGAGAATCGAGCACACCTTGTCGGCCGGCGTAACGAAACACGCCGCTGAGAAAGTGCTTGATGTGGCCGAGCGTCGAGCGGCACAGATCTTCCTGACGAGCAATCGAAGACAACATTTGCTCGCACTCGAAGGTCCGGAACTCGCGCAGCGCTCTGTCTCCATCCGGTTTTATGTAACGCTTCCAAATGTTGCGGCCTGATGCAGAAGCGGATGTCCAGAGACCACTTTCATATTGATGACATTTCCTTGCTCATCCAAGATTGCGTCAATCTTCACGTCGCCCTGAACACGTGTTTGTCGCGTGAGTGTAGGACACTGGGGGCCCGCCTGCACGATCGCTTTCGGTCGCCGTACTCGCCCACCTGCACGAACCGCTTCCCCGAACAACGTCGAAGTGACGGCCACTGATCTATTTCTAATGCATGAACTCTCGTAGGAAGATGATAAATTTGGCGTGAGTTTGGTGAAATAAGACGGCCCATTCCCATCGCTGCCGTCGCGGGGTTTTTATGCTGATAACCAAGATGCGCAACCGCGAATGTCGCGAACTGCTCACCCGACTCGGCTTTGGGCGGCTTGCTTGTGTCTCCAACAATCGACCCTACATCGTTCCCATTTATTTTTCCTACGACGCCGACTGCTTGTACTGCTTCTCCACGCTGGGACGGAAGATCGAGTGGATGCGCGAGAATCCGCTCGTGTGCGTGGAGGTTGACGAAATCGTTGCTCACGACAACTGGGTGAGCGTTGTTGCCCTCGGGCACTATCTGGAGTTTTCCAACTCTCCCGAGGACGCGAAAGGCCAGCAGTACGTCCGTTCACTGATACAAAAGAGACGCTTGTGGTGGCAGAGCGGCTATACAGCAGTACAGGTTCGCCGCAGGCAAAAACCCATCGTTCCAGTGTTCTACTGTATTCAGATCGAGGAAATGAGCGGCCGTCGCGCTTCCCCGGATACACGCGAAAAACCAAAAATACCGCGACACGTGTCCTGATTCGTCGCGAAGCCCGACAAGTTGCCCGAGCACAATTTCATTTGTCGATTACACGCGTTGATCGCTTTAGATGAAATAGGCGGAACGCTGAGCTTCGCAATCCAACCGCCAGTGCAAGTCACTTTCTGCGCCGATGTACCCCGGCACCGGCCCATGTGACGTAGGTCACATCGAGTCGTGCCTCTGGTCACTGATTTCGTATTGCCGACGGGGGTACAAAAGAGCTGCGAGAGGATACAAGCTGCCATGGGAACGAGCCGCCAAGACTGCCGGGAATGTAGAAAAGCGGCAAAGGCTTCGGCTCGGTCCCAACGATCGGGCATGACGCCGGACGACGGGATTGGACCTGGCAGAACTGTCCTTTATTCAGAGGCAGCGGCGGACTCGAAGTCCACCACAGAAGCATCAGCAGTTCAGGATGCGCCGGCCAATCAGACCGGAAAATGCTTCAGGGTTCGCCGCTGCTTCCAATCTTTGTGAAGAACGCCTTGGGAGGCGAGACTTGATCTGAGGAGGATGAAATGAAAAACCTGTATACAACGGAAAGGCTGTTCGAAGATCTGTTTGGCGTACGTCGCGAATTCGACGAGATGTTCAATCGTATTTTAGTGGGCAAGCCTTGGGGGCTGGAACTGCCAGAGTTCAAGAGGACCTTCGGCATCTATCCTGCAGTGGAAACCTATGTGGACAAAGAAGCGAAGAAGTATGTTTGCCGCGTAGCGCTGCCGGGCATCGAGCCGAAGGACGTGCAGATCCATGCACAAGGCAACCTGCTCACGATTCGTGGCGAACGGAAAGTCACTCATCGTGTCAAAGAAGCCGAGCTTTTTGAGGGCGAGATCACTTACGGCGTCTTTGAGCGGACTCTTGCTCTGCCCGAAGGCGTGAATGTCGAAAAGCTGATGGCGGAATATGTGAACGGGGTCCTGGAAATCACAGCGCCGGTAGCCGCGGCTGCCCTGCCGCGCAAGATCGAAATCAAGACCACGGTGCCGCTGACGAAACAGATCGCGGCGTAAGTGGAGGAAGCTGACGGCCCGGAACTGTAAGGGTTCCGGGCCGTTGTGCTTTGCGCATTTCCAGCATGGAACGAAGTAATTTGTTTTTGCCCGGGTGGGAAGCGAGGAGGCATTCATGATTCCGACTTCGACGATTTTGTTAGTAATTGGGAGTGTGGTCTTAATTGTAGGCACATTCATTGGCATCATTAAGGCCGTAGTTACCTATTTGAAGTATCCGAGCAAGAGCCTGGTGTCTTGTCCCGAAACGGGAAAGGCAGCAGCGGTGCACGTGGACGCAGGAAAAGCCGCGCGCGATGTTGTGCAGGGCAAACATGTGAGAATTCACCTCAACCAGTGTTCCTGCTGGCCAGAGCGCGAGCACTGCGGGCAGGAATGTCTCAGCCAGATTGAAAACGATCCGCAAGGATGCTCGGTGTGGGGCATTGCCCAACAATGGTACCGCGGCAGAGCGTGCGCGTATTGCCGTAAGCCTATCGAGAAGATTCACTGGCATGATCACCGGCCCGCATTGCTGAGCCCCGGAAAGAAAACCGTACAGTGGAGTGAGATTCCCGCAGAGAAACTTCCGGAGTTATTTGAAACGCATTTGCCAGTCTGCTGGAGTTGTCATATGGCGGAGACCTTTCGGCGCGAACATCCAGAGCGCGTTGTGGATCGGCCCTGGAAACGCGGGGCAATGGGCGAGTACATTGCAGAGCAGTCGGAAGAAACGCGTGAGTCTCAGCCAGTACATGAATGAGTAAAGACAACTTCGAGGCTCAGGAGTGCAGGCTCAGACCAGGTTTCCAACTGCCAGTGCTGGTGTGAACAAACGATCACCCTGCTTGAGGGCCGTCTGGTTTCTCATCCTTGCCTGAGTGGGCAGCGAATAGAAGCGAGTACAAGAAAAAAAATACTCCGGCAGCAATCAACCCGCCGCCTAAACCAACAAGCAACACAAACGCGATAGGGCGCGACCAAAGCAGACACAGACATTCCACAAGCAATCCCAAAATCAGGAGCAGCCCTGAAATTCGAAGCCGACGATCAATGGGGCCGGTAGGCGGCATCAATTTGCCCCACCCCAGAATTTCACTTGGTCGAGCTGGCGCAGATTGTGGACCACATCGTGGCAACCGCTAGAAATGCAAGACAACTTATTCGCCTTCACGGCAGGCAGCGTGTCTGGATCAGCATTGTGGACAGCACCCTGCTCAAACGAACGCGCTCCAAGATGGCAGTGCAGGCACTCCCGGTTGTTGTATGGCTCATGCAATTGGATATCTTCGGGAGCCGGTTCTTTGCGTAGGTAGTGCACGTACAGATGGCGAAGTCCGCCGAGCTTGGCTTTGAACGTTCCAAACATGGCGTAGTCGGTGTGACATGTGTAGCAGGCTTCGTCGGCGGGGACGCGATGGTTCTGAAAATGGGCGGCGGCAAGATACGTTGCGTCGTCCACACGAAGGCTCTTGCCGTAGGGTTCCATGATGTGACACGACAGACAAAACGCCGTGCTCTTGGAGCGCTCCATCTCGCTATCCACTCCTTCCACAAGGCAAAAGAGCGGCAGGAAAAACAGCACGCCAAACGCGAAAATCTTTCCGCCAGGATGAATCGTAATTGCCGGACGGAATACCAGCACTGCCACGAACAAGGCAGTGAAAAGGATCAAGATCAGGATGGCAGCTGTCGGCATGTGGAAACGGGAATCGAGCCACTCATTTCTTAAACGAGCGGATATAAGCCACCAGTTCCTTAATTTGCTCCGGTTTCAGACTCTTTCCGTAGGCCGGCATTTTGCCTTTGCCACTAGTGACGATATCGCTGAGCTCGTCATCGCTCTGCTTCTGAACCTCCGTCGATCCTAGATCTCGCAATTTGTTTGCCTTGCCGACCGCGGTTTCGCCTTTGCCGTCGGGACCATGACAGGCCGCGCATTTCGTTTTGTATAGGGATTCGCCTGGGGTCTGTCCTGATGCGGGAGTCTCGGTGAAAACGACACAGACCACCCCGAGAACGAGGCCCAGGCTGCCCTTCCCTATCCAGCGCATGTACCGATTCATAGGTCCTCCGGTTTAAGTTTTACTGAGCCTTCAAAAAGCATAGCGCAGGGACAGCGTAACAAGATTTGCACGGAAATTCCGCGGCGCAAAAATGTCCTGCACGAGCCCGAGCGTCGGGTCCTCGTGATATCCGTAGTAATCCCAGTACGCCTTGGCCGTCCAATCTTTCGCGAAATGGTAATCAACTCCGCCGAAGGGATGAAGCCATTTGGAGTTTAGCGGTCCAGACGGCACAGTGGGCGTGATGACAAGAAGAGCGGTGCCGCTGGTGCCAGTCAGGTTTGCCCCTGCGTGTAAGGTCAGGCGGTGAACCGGAGTTGCCGTGAAATCAAAATATCCGTAATTGGATGTATTCGTGTAAGTGGAAAGCTGCTGCTGCAGTCCGGTCACTCCAGGGCAATTCACCGTTGCGGGCCCCACCGGCACGGCGCTGCTCGTGAAGCAGATGAGAATCTGCGAGAAGACGTCGTTGTAGTCGTAACCCAATTCGAAACCGTACTTCTCAGTGGGCTGGAACATCGCGGAAAATCCATAGACGCGATTGTGCTGCAGGTTGTTCACATTTTCTACGTTGTCCCGACCTTCCCAAATGGTGATCGAGCCATTCACGTTCAGCCAGGCGGTTGGTTTGTAGGTCGAGCGTACGCGGTATTCCTGGGATTCCCGCGGACTGATTCGAGTGAAGACGTTGTCCGCGCTCATTAACTCGGTGTCAAAGCTGATGCGCCACTTGGTGGTGGGCCGCGCCCATAGGCCGAAAACGCCGGCGTACTCATTGATAAGTGTTTGCCCCAAGCCGGCACCGAAGGTGGTGCCGGAAGGCGGCGTTAGGAAAGAGATCGAGCCGTCTCCATTCAGCGTGCAGCCCGCGGGCAGATTGCCCTGTGTCAAAGGCTGCGCGGGGTTGACACGTGCGCAGTCGCCGCGCGCCGCGAGATTCGGAAAATAAATCTCATTCTTGGTTTCGAAGAAATTATCGTCGATGGCGCGATGACGGTAGCGGAATCCCAGCCTGGCCCCGAGCTTCCGGCTGAACTGATACTCAAATTCGGCGAGGTTGGTCTTCTCATCCTGCTTCAGGAAATTGCTGTCCACAATCACCGATATGTCCGCCAAAGAACTCGAGGAGTGAATGGGAGTGCCGAGGTTTGCGCCCGCTGGCGCGGCGCAAGCAAGCGGCGTAGCCGCCGTGGGCGTGAATACATTCGCTGCGGTCAGCAGGTTGGGACTGAAGAACTCACAATCGCCAGCGTCAAACTCACCTGGATCGTGCCAATTCAGGTAGTGAAACGAGTCCAGAAAGCTGAGCTTATCAGTGATATGCCAGGTCGCGCCCAAATCCGCGTTGGCCGCAACGCGCCGATTGTGTATGGGTCCGGTCCGGTTGTCGTTCCGCAGATTGGTTCTCGACTCGCGTCCGAAAATCGCCTCGTTATAACCGAAGACATCCGAGTCCCCGCCGGAATAGCTTACGCGCGCCGAGAGGTCCCAGGCCTTCCAGTAGTTTGACTGCAGGCTTAGTTGTTCGGTGGGTGTATTGGTCCGCGTCCTTCCGTGGTTCAGGTAACTGAAATAGGCGCTGCACGTTGGATTTACGAAGCCTGTTGCCAGAAACGTTCCGCCGCACGGCTGGTTGGCGGCCGCATTAAACGAATAACCCAAGTCCACAGTCGTTCCATTCGAGAGTCTAAACAAGGGGTTCTGGAAGGGATCGGTCGTACCGGTGTCACCTTTGAAGTAAGTCCAGATCTGGTCGTAGCTGATGTTGGTGCGGGGCAGAACCTTGAAGTCCACACCGAACCGGTACATATTCACAGTAGTTTTGTAATCTTCAAATAGCATTTGCTCTGTGCCCTGGTGAATGGAAGATAAGCCCGGACCCTCCACGATGTTCCTGGAATAACCCAAGCGGAATCGGATCCTGGATTGCGGCAACATCAATAAGTTGTAGCCCCCAAGTTTGCGGCGGGTATTAAAGAGATGGGGCGATGTTGTTAACACGCAGCTTGTGCAGGCCGGTGGCCCAAAACCGGCCGGGCCATTCGCAAAAGGCGTGGTGCGATTCAGTGGGTTGGCCTGCAGCGAATAGTCCCAGAAATTTTCGTCCTTGCGGAACAATGCATCGAAGTTGTACCAGCTGTTTTTGCTGATTCGCAGCCGCGACACGTCGATCGGGTCACCGCCGTACCCGAAGTTGCTGAAGTAGAGGCGGTCAAAAAGCGTACCGTGATGATTCAGCGAGTTCATTTCTGTCGTGAACCCTAAAAGCCGCGGCCCCTCTTGCAGGTTCACGAATGTGTCGTAAGCCTGCTGGTCGCCGGAGATGCTTGTAAAGCGTCCGCCGAATTCGATCGACTGCTTGATGTTGTAATTGCCCTGGTCAATGCCCGTCTGCTCATCCGGCTGTTGTTGCGCGTGCGCAATGGAGATGGCCACCATCACATAAAAAGCTACGGAAAGCAGACGGATGGCTCTCCCCGCGAATGCCGCTCTTCGAGTACTGTTCGCGTTTGGCATAGCCGCTCCTCAGGGCGTAAAGAAGAATTTATTGGTGTTGGAGCCGTGAATAGCCGTATGGCAGAGGGTGCAAGCTTGATATTTTTGTGCCAGATTATGGAATGTGGGTGTCGCGGCCGGGCCGGCGTCCACAGTAAAGGCATGGCATTCCAGGCACAGCAGATTCACCTGCGCGCGCTTCAGCAGGCGCGGGTTCGAGGTGCCGTGTGGCGTGTGGCATGCAACGCAGCCTTCGACTTTCACGGCCTCGTGCTCGAAAGCGAAGGGACCCTGCTTATCGGTATGGCATTTAAAGCAGACTAAGTCTTGTGAGGCCGTTGCGCGCAGTTGCCGGGTCTGGAAACCGCCGTGCGGATTGTGGCAGTCGCTGCATTGCACCATTCCTTCATTGACTCGGTGATGGAAGGTCCGGGTGAATTGTTGCTTCGTCTCCAGATGGCAGCCATAGCAGAGCAGCGGCTGCTTCTCTTTCATCAAGAACTGGCTTTCCTTCGAATAATGAGGCGAGTGGCAGTCGGTGCAACTGACGTTGTTCTGCAGATGGGCGGAGCGTGCAAAATTGCTGTGTTCCTCGCCGTAGGTATGACAGCCCAGACAACGCTCGCTGATTTCCTTCGCGGAGGCGTTCTTAAAGCTAAAGATTTGCGATTTGTCGCCTCCCCCGTCGACGTGGGCCATTCCCGGACCGTGACATGCCTCGCAGCCATGCCACTCGGGCCCTTTCTTTGTATCCAGAGTCGTGACGTAGTGCGGGGAATCTTCATAGCCCTTGAAGAAGCCTTTGGATGGCATGTCTTCGTGGCAGGTCTTGCAGGTTTCGGATCCGACGTAAAGCGCAGGGTCGGTGGGACGCTCATACGCTTTACTCTGGCGGGTAGGTTTTGTTTTGTCCTTGTCCTGTTGTCCCAAAGCAGGAAGAACGAGCAGGACCGAACAAAGGAAGCCGGCAAGAGATAGAAGAATCGAGGACAGATGGAAGTTCCACCAAGCGCTCATTCGCACTCCCTTTACGCTCCCGACCCGCTCGTCACGTACAGCGCGGCGTGATGTAGGTTATGGGTTGAGAGAGCGAGATGCTGTGACGGCCGTCACAAGCCTACGTGCGCAACATCCCGACACACAGGAAGGGGGGAAACCCGCGCAAACCACCGAGGAAAATATCTTTCTTAATATAATTAGTCAACAAAATCTTACTAATTTAACTTGAATTTTACTCGCGCGCGTTAGGTTATTCCGATCGCCAATTTATGGCGTGCTGGTCAGCACGCTGACCGCGATCGCTCGCGCGGACTACCCGGTGGGCATCGAGTTCCATGTACCGTATCTTACGCAGCCGCTGCTCGCGCTTCTCGCCGTGGCTTTGCTTGAACCTTCCTCACGAGGATCTCGAGGGACGGCCCGTGGAGTTTTGCTGTTGCGCTGGAGGGATCAACATCGAGACAAAGGCCGAGGACGCGGAAGATCGTCTCTCCACCGAAACGCGGCCCGATGCCCTGAGCATCCTTGTCAGCCCGCGGCTTTCCGCAGATTGTGATCTTACGATGCGCGACCCAGATTTCGATCGTTCCCCGCTCAAAGGTGCCGACGTCAGTCCCGATCCAGAGCCTATCGCCCACCGTTGTCCGACCACAATTCAATGGCCGTACCAACTCGCTCTCCGCTTGATCCCAGTCCTGCAACTCGTGCCAGGATCCAGAATCACGACTCTCAAAGATCGCGCGCGAATGTTGGAAGCTGCAATCGCGACCAACAGCGGCTTCCGCAAACTAGAGATTCAAGCCATGATTAGAAACGGATCCGTCGCAAATCTTCTTTGCCAAATCTCCAATTTCAATGCTTGACGTCAGTGGATTTGAGATAAGCCACGACTGCTTCGGCATCGGTGCGGGTCATATAAAATCGAGGCATTGCCCAGCGAGGGGGCTTGCCGGTGCGCGCGACCGATGTTGTCAACAGTCTGATAAGCTCTGCGTCGCTCCCCGGTGGCAAGCCGGCAAGTCGTGGAACGGTATTCGCCCATCCTTCGATCGGCCGGGCGGGTTCGTAGAACACAGGTGCGCCTTCGAGCCATCTCGAGTGGTCTGGATTGCCCTCCCGATCACGGGGCGTGTGACAGTATCCGCAACCTGCCAGACCTTCTACGATGTATTTTCCTCGCGCGATGAGCGTTGCTTGGTCGCTCTTTTTCGCGGCGGATTGCGGGCGCGGCGCGGCAAGAACGTAGAGCCTTCCAAGAATCGTTAATACGAAAGCGGCACTCAACAAAGCGGCGATCAAGGAGGGACCCGTGCTTTTTACCGATCGAATTGGCATGACCTTAACCTCCGTGACTTCATTACTCCTTTGATTTAAATCGCAGTCGGCGTAACGTCAAGGCCGAATTGCGACCTTGATGACACCATCCCGTCGCTGGCCAAAGAGTTCGTAGGCTTCCGTGATCCGGTCGAGCGAAAATGTATGCGTCAAGAGTGGCCGCAAATCCAGCCGTCCGTGACGAACCAGTTCCATGAGCCGGCGCATGCGTTCTTTTCCGCCGGGGCAGAGGGTAGTAACGATCTTGTGGTCGCCGAGCCCCGCCGCGAACGGCTCCAGCGGGACTGACAATTTCCCCGAATACACACCGAGGCTCGACAACGTGCCGCCCGCGCGAAGAACCCGAAGCGCGCTTTCAAATGTCGCTTGCGTGCCGAGCGCCTCAATCGCGACGTCCACACCTTTTCCGCCGGTCATGCGCCGAATCTCTTCGACTGCGTCTATCCGAGTATGGTCAACGACCACGTCCGCTCCCATCTTTTTTGCCATTGCCGCGCGCACCGAATCCGATTCCACGGCGATGATGAATCCCGCGCCTCTCAGCTTGGCACCAGCGGTCGCGCACAAACCGATCGGTCCCTGCGCGAAGACGGCCACCGTGTCGCCCAACTTCACGTCTCCGCTTTCGGCCGCCGAAATTCCTGTGGACGCGATATCCGCCAGCAACACAACCTGCTCATCCGACAAATCGTCGGGAATCTTTGCCAGGTTCGCTTGCGCGTTCGGTACGAGCAGGTATTCCGCCTGCGCACCGTCGATAGTGTTCCCGAATTTCCATCCGCCGATCGGCCCACCGCACTGCGACCAATTCCCGCTCAAGCAGTTGTTGCACTGCCCGCACGGCGTGATCGCCCCGACCAAAACGCGTTCGCCCACGGCATACCCCGTGACTCCAACGCCCAATTCGTGAATCACCCCGACGGGTTCGTGGCCGATGACCAGGCCCGCCTTCACCGGGTACTCGCCTTTCAAAATGTGCAGGTCCGTTCCGCAGATGGTGGTCAGCGTGACGCGGATCACCGCTTCGCCTGAGCCCGGCCGCGGAATCGAAACCTGCTCGATTCCGATCTGGTTCGGTCCGCGGAACACCAGCGCTCGCATCGTGGACGGTAGGACTGCCTTTTTGGGTGTCGCCGCTTGGAATGTTGTAAACATGGTGGCCTCCGATGGTTCCTTCTCATTAAGGCAAGAAGCCCAAAGAGCAGCCATGACACGCGTCACGGCAAACTGTGACATACGTCACACGCGCAGGTCAGCTAGCAGACTAGGAGGGATCGAGGTTAAGTGTCGCGGTAACGGAAGCCGGGTCTTCATCTGGAACACAATCAAAATGAAAATGTTTGGCCAGCGCAACCATGTGAGAGTTTTCCCAGAGTATGTGGGCCTCGACACGTCGAATTTTCTCTACGCGCGCGATTTGAAGCAGCCGGTGCATTAGCTCGGTGCCAAGGCCGGCACGCTGGCAGCGATCCGCAACAACAACGCCAAGCTCGGCGTCTTCTACTTGCCGTTGCCGGGCCAACCGTCCAACACCAACCAGCTCAGGGCGACCAGTATGCTTGTCAACCCTCTCTGCCACGAGCGCAATCTCACGATCATAGTCGAGAAAACATTTCCGGATCAGCCGTTCATGTGCAACGCGAGACTCGAGTAGCTGCATTTGAAAAAAACGCCGGTACACAGTGCTGTCCGAAAGTGATTTGTGAAATTGCACCATCAGCGTTTCGTCTTCAGCCCGTATCGGCCGGAGGACTACGCTCGTTCCGTCCTTCATCGTCCAATGCGAAATATATTCGGTTGGGTAACGGCGGATGGCGGACCGCGGGAGCTCCGCATCCGCTATCTCACGACCGAACAGCACCATGCGAGCGTCGAGTGCCAAGAGTTGCTGGGGCGACGCGACCAAGGGATTGATGTCGATTTCGCGAAGGCGCGGCTGGTCTACGACCAACTCGCTAAAGCGCACAAGCAGCGTTCCGAGCGCTTTCAAATCGACAGTTTCGCATCCTCGGACTCCTTTGAGAGCAGTAAAGATTTTAGTCCGTTCCATAAGTCGTTCCGCCAGCGTGGTGGTCAGCGGCGGAAGCGCCAGGGACTGATCGCGATACACCTCAACCAACTGCCCACCTGATCCAAACAAGAGAACCGGCCCAAATTGCGAGTCGACGCTGCTGCCGAGAATGAGTTCATATCCCTTTGCACGAACCATCGGTTGAACCGTCACACCCAAAAACGCGTTTCGGCCTGCGCTTGCGACAACCGAATCTGCAATGGCTCGGTACGCCCGCTGCACTTCCTCGTTGTTCGTCAAATTCAGTTGCACACCGCCAACGTCAGTCTTGTGCGTAACGACTTCGGAGTGCACCTTCAACACGACGGGATAGCCGAACTTCCTCGCCAGTACGATGGCCTCATCTTCACTGTTGGCGAGACTTGTCGGAACGGTGGGAATTCCATACAGTTCCAGAATCTTTTTCGATTCGATCTCCGTCAGAAGCGTTCTGCCCGAAGATGCCACTTGATCGATAAGCTGCCTTGCCAGCTCACGCCTCACGCTCGCGCCGGCGTGGTCGTCTGCCGCAAGTGGAGTCTCGTATAGACTCTGAAGGCGCTCCGAATAGCTCCACATCGATTCGAACGCGCGCACGGCAGCATCTGGGTAAGAAAATGTTGGGATTCCCGAAGCGTTCAAAACTTCGACGCCTGGCGCGACACTTCGGCCTCCCATCCAACTTGCGAGCAGCGGTTTTCGATGGCCTTTTGCATGTTCTTTCACCCGTTCCGCGACTTGCGCGGGATTCGTCATTCCTTGTGGCGCCATGATCACAAGCAGCCCGTCGCTGTTGGGGTCGTCAAGCGCAATGTCCAAGGCTGGAGCATAGCGTTCCGGATCAGCATCGCCGAGAATGTCGATCGGATTTGCATGACTCCAGTGCGGAGGCAGAAACGCACTGAGCGCTTTCTCGGACTCTGCTGACAACTGAGCAAGCTCGGCATGGCCGGCCAGTAACGCGTCCGTGGCAAGCACTCCGGGACCTCCTGCGTTTGTCAGAATCGTCAAGCGAGGTCCGCGGGGTCGCGGCTGTTTGCCGAGAACATCGGCCATGTGGAAGAGTTCAGCGATGCTCTGGACCCGCAGGACGCCACAACGGCGAAACGCAGCATCATAGACTTCGTCACTTCCGGTCATTGCGCCAGTGTGCGACGCCGCGGCGCGTGAGGCCGCTTCCGAACGCCCTGCTTTAATTGCGATGATGGGCTTGCTGAAGGACACTTCGCGGGCTGCGGATAAGAAGGAGCGTGCGTCGCCGATCGACTCCATATAGAGGAGAATACTTTTTGTGCTCGTATCGTCACCGAAAAAAGAGAGTAGGTCGCCCCAGCCAACGTCGAGCATAGAACCCGTTGAAACAATCGAGAATCGCCGTCAACAGCGCCCCACTCTGGCTCAGAAACGCAACATTGCCCGGCAATGCTATATCTTGTGCGAAGGTGGCATTGAGTCCGATCAGCGGATTCATCAGACCCAGGCAATTCGGACCTATCAATCGGGTCGTGCCGCCTTTTAACTCCGATTGGATTTGTTTTTCGAGCGTCGTACCTTCAGGCCCTTTTTCCTTAAAGCCCGCGGAGATCACAACGACCGATTTTGTGGCTGCCCTAACGCATTCGGAGACAATGCCTGGCACCGTGCTCGCCGGTGTCACCACCACAACAAGATCGACGGCTTCCGGAACTGCTCCAATTGACGCGTAACATGGAAGACCAAATACTTCCGCGCGGCGCGGATTCACGGCGAAGACGCGTCCCTTGTAAGTTCCGGTAAGCAGGTTTTTGAGGACTGTTGCACCTACGCTCCCTTCGCGATCAGTGGCTCCAATCACGGCGATCGATGCCGGAGAAAAGAAATAGCTCAGCGGTGAACGATCGCTGGATCGAACTGTGACAGTCTTCATCAGCAAGCCTTTCTTCCGATGCGTCGACCGCAAGCTTTTCTAGAAGTCACGTAAGGTTCCGAACGGAAGCGTTACGCGAAGTGCATTCACCACAGCTGCCAGGTCGATCAATTCCTGTGCAACTGCGCCGGCAATAGGAGAGAGCAGTCCGATTGCCGCTAGCGCCATTCCCGCCGCGCTCAACACCATGCCGCCTATGGCGCTCTGGAGTGCAATCTTCCGCATGCGCCTGCCAATGTGCATCAACTCGTCCACCTTCTCAAGCGACCGCTCGAGAACTACGGCGTCCGCCGCCTCGCCGGTGATGTCGTTCTCGTGCCCGAATGCGACGCCGACAGTTGCGGCCTGCATCGCAGGCGCGTCGTTGATGCCGTCGCCAACGAATACCGTCTTCGCCAGAGCCGCTTCGGCGCGTACGAGTTGCACCTTTTCCTCGGGGTTCTTCGAGCCGAGCGCGATTGCAATTCCGATTTTTTCAGCAAGCGATTGAACCTCCGCCTCGCGATCTCCGGAGATGAGGATCACTCTCGTGACATGATGACGCGGCGAGAGGTGGGTCACGAAAACGCGGCTGTCGGCGCGAGGCGAATCCTCGAATCCGTAGATAGTGACACGTCGCCCACCGAGAAAGACGATGAGTGCGGCCACCACGTAGAAGGTATGAGGAAATCTCAGCGCGAATCGAACGATGCCCACATCTCTGCTCCAGGTCTTGCCATCGCAATTCCTGGGCATGTGTCGGTTCAAGACCAACTGCAAATGCACCACAGCAGCGATTACGGCGACATCGCCACGTAGGTGGGTATGAGTTCAGCCCGGCGCTTTTGTTGAATTGCTGGGTTTGGCGTCGTATTGCGGCGACCGATTGGTCTCCACGAGTTGAGACGAACGGACTGTGGAAGCCTTGCTGGCGTTCATCGCTTTAAGGATGGTTCGATCCGTGGTCATAAAGGGGCCACTGTTGTGGGCCTATTCATATCCGCAGTGGTTAAAGCGGTTGGAACGGAGGCTACTATGCGGGTGTTCATCGTGCTTGCCGTTGCCGTGGCGGTCGGGGTCATAGGTTTCGGCTTGAAAACCGCATTCACTCCGGGATCGCCGGCTCAAC
>Ga0099829_10001086_pt1 | contig 14768 bp, 21 predicted proteins | sample CZO8metaG_3_FD_79336 | JGI IMG/M metagenome (GOLD analysis project Ga0099829, IMG submission 79336) | Vadose zone soil microbial communities from the Eel River Critical Zone Observatory, Northern California, USA - CZOApr15con2H2.8 metaG | ecosystem: Environmental > Terrestrial > Soil > Vadose...
ACGGGCTCGGCGTAGGCCTGCTGCGGCGGTGCCGGGGCCGCATACTGCGGTGGCGGTGGCGGTGGCGGTGGCGGGGCGGCCGCGCCCGGCAAGGCCTGGTCCTGCGCAGCCCACCGGGCTTGCTGCCGACGCTGAACCCGGCCGTGCACGGAGCTGGCGACCGCGACAGTAGCGGCGGTCTTCAATAGGCCCACGATGCCCTCCTCGTCTATGGCTTCGTCGCTGGGTCAGTCAGGGAGTATTGCGGGGGTCAGGAGGAGTCGGTCGCATCAAGGGCAGCGACAACGTCGTCCGCAGACAATCCACCATCGGCGATCAGCCGCGCGCCGTCGCGCCGCCAGGCGTCCACCAGGCCGAGAACCCACCGATTCTCGTAGATCACAACAACGGCGACACTGCCAGGCTGCATCGCCGCGGAGATCTCGCCAACGTCTGAGTCATCCAGCAAGCCCGACGACGCCCCGGCCCAGGTAGCCAGGTCGACACCGTCGGGAACGGCGAACTCCCAGACGTCAACCTTCTTGCTCCTGCCGTCGACGTCCTTGGCGATGAACTCCATGTCCAGGATTTCGACGACGCCCTGGTCGGCCAGAGAAAGCAGCTTCTCAAAGCCCGGAGCGGTGAGCCGACCGCCCGGAAACTCAATCGCGAGGAAATCGACCGGCCCCAGTTCATCGTCGCCCGGATCAGGTTGGCTTGGCGCTGACATAGGCTCTCCTGCTGGAATGCTGCCTGCTACATGCAGCGGCGCGGACCAAGCCGACCGACGTCGACGGGGCCGTATCCATTTCCGCAGGTCGGGGATCCGTCGTGCAACTTCAACCTAGCAGGCCACCTGCGTCTTGCCATCGCCCAGAGGCCCGGCGGCGCACGGATCTGGAGCAGACCGTCAGGTCATCCGCGCGCGGGCAGTCCGGCGTCCTCGGCCGCCTCAAGTGCAGATCCGGCGGGCCCGGCCGGGCCAGTCGGCGGCTAGAGCTGGCTGATGACACGCGCCAGTATGTCTACACCCTCGGCAATCGCCTGTTCGCTGGCGGTGGCGTAGCCGAAGATGAGACCGCCTGGACCTGGACTGGCGATGCGATACGGCCCGACTGCGTCGATGCCCACCCCTGCGCACCGGGCCGCTTCGACAACCGTGGCCTCGTCGAGGTGCGGCGGCAGCCAGGTGACCAGGTGGAGGCCGGCGGAGATGCCGGACGGCTCGAGCCAGGGCAGCTGCCGCGACAGTGCCGCCAGCAGCGAGTCGCGGCGCCGCCTGTAAACCGGGCGCATGCGCCGCAGGTGGCGGTCGAACTCTCCGCGGGTGATGAGATCGGCGAGCGCCAGCTGCTCCAGCGCTGGAGAGCCCCGGTCGGCGGCGATCTTCGCGGTGGCCATAGGGCCGGCAAGGTGGCTCGGCAGCACGAACCACCCGAGCCGCAGCCCGGGTGCGAGAGTCTTGCTGGCCGATCCGGCGTAGACGACGTGATCCGGGGCAAGGCCCTGCATGGCGCCGACCGGCGTCCGGTCATAGCGATACTCGGCGTCGTAGTCGTCCTCGATCACTACTGCGCCGCGCCGGCTGGCCCAGCGGAGCACAGCAGCCCGGTTCTGGGCCGACAGAACCGAGCCGGTGGGCCACTGATGCGAAGGCGTCAGGACGACGGCGTCGGCATCAGTTTCCCGCAGCACGTCGACCCGGATACCGTCACGGTCGACGGGCACTCCGACTGCCTCGAGCCCGGCGGCTCGCGCTGCCGGGAGGGCGTCGTCACCGGACGAGGGGTCCTCTAGCGCAAGTCGCTTCGCGCCAGCGGCCGCCAGCACCTGGATAAGCAGAGCTATGCCCTGCGCGTATCCGGTGGAGATCACGATGTTATCCGGCTGGGCGAGAGCACCGCGGACCCGGTTCAGGTAGTCGGCGACCGCCGTCCGCAGCTGCGGCACGCCGCTCCCGGCCAGGTAGCCGAAGACGTCGTTCGGCGCGGCGGCCAGCGCGCCGCGGATCGCCCGCAGCCACGCGGCCCGGGGAAAGCTGGACACGTCAGCGCGGCCGTAGCTCAGGTCGATTCGCGGCGGCTGGGGGCGGGCCAGGCGCAGCGCCGTCGCCGGCGGGGCCGGGCCAGCCGCCACCTGCGTGTACCCGCCGCCCTGGCTGGCCAGATAGCCCTCGGCCACCAGCTGCTGGTAGGCCTCGACCACAACGCCACGCGAGACGCCAAGGTCGGCAGCGAGGACGCGCGAGGGCGGCAGCGACGAGCCGCGCGGCAGCCGCCCGGCGCGAATCGAATCACGGATCGACGTGGCGACCTGCCGGTGCAGGGGAACCTGCTCGCCCCGCTGGAGCACGACCAGCAGGGCAGAATTGGTCCTGGATCTATGCATCGGATTGGACCTTACCAACAGGACCGGTTCCTGTCAGGGTCGAGGTGTATCCCTGACCTATAGCTCATGCGCCCTGATCTTGGGCGCGGCCAGCAAAGCCGACGACACGAAGGATTCCGATGAGCGAGTTCACCGTCACCCGTACCCTGAAGGGCCCGCGTGAGCGGGTCTGGCAGGTCCTCACGCAGCCCAGCCAATTCGAAGGCTGGCTGCCCGCCAAGCCGGGGACGGCGGTGCTGGACGTGCGGACCGGAGGGTCCTGGCAGGCGACCGTCATCTCCTCCCAGGGTGACGAGATTGCGCTGACCGGCCGCTACGACGAGGTGTCCGAGCCGGGCCGCCTGGTGATGACGATCCCCGGCGATGCGGTCACCGCGATCACGCTGACTCCCGCCCCGGACGACACCACGCAGATCGCCTACGCCTTCGACGTCGATGAGTCCATGCACACCATGGTCACAGAGAGTGTCGATGCGGTTCTCGGCCGGGTTTCCACGGTCCTGGCCGGGATCGCGTAGGAGGGCAGGCCGTGTACGCCGACGTCAACGGCCTGAAGATGTTCTACGAGATCCGTGGCACATCAGACCCCGCCAAGGTCCCCGTGGTGCTGCTGCACGGCGCGATCTCCGCGACTGGAACCTCATTCGGGCCTCTGCCGGACCTGCTGGCCCAAACCCGTCAGGTCATCGCCGTGGAGCAGCAAGGCCATGGCCGGACCGCCGACATCGACCGGCGCATGTCGGTCCAGACGATGGCCGATGACACACTGGCCCTGCTGGCCAACCTGGGCATCGGCCAGGCCGACCTGTTCGGCTACAGCCTGGGCGCGGGCATCACGCTGAACCTCATCACCAACCACCCCACCGTGGTCCGCAAGGCCGTGCTCGCCTCGGTGACCTACGACAAAACCGGCCTCCACCCTGAAATGTTCGGCGGGCCAGAATCCGGGGAGTCCGCCGATCCGCCCGGACACGACCTGCAGATTCCCTTCGAGCGGGAATACCGGGCTCTGGCCCCCGACCCGGGTAACTGGCCGGCTCTGCTCGCCAAGGTCCAGGCGATGGAACTGCCCGAGATCACCCCGCAGGCCATCTCCGCGATCGACGTCCCCATCCTGCTGATCATCGGCGACAGCGACATCGTCACGCCCGAGCACGCGGTGGCGATGTTCCGGCTGCTCGGAGGAGGAGTGCTGGGTGACCTGGCGCCCATGCCCTCCACCCAGTTCGCCGTCCTGCCGGGCACCTCGCATATCGGGGTCACCGGCCGCGCCGACATGCTAATGACGATGATCCCACCTTTCCTAGACGCACCGTGAGCCGCCCGGCTCGGCTGGGAGCTGCCGATGACCTCACCGCACGCCAGGCGACGCCCTCGCTGGCTGAAGATCCTTCTGTCTCAGCATCACGAACGGGGATCGGTCGACTTCTCGAGGATGGCGGCGATCTCACTGACTGAGTCAAGCTCCCCGGCAGCCACCCGCATGATGAGGTCATAGGCAGCATCGTTGGTGAGCGTGAGGCGGCGTCCGTTAATGCCATAGAACGCGATGAGAGCACCCAGCGCCAGCCGTTTGTCCCCGTCTACCAGGGCATGGTTCCTGGCCAGCGAATGGAGTAGCGCTGCTGCCTTAGCGTGCAGTTCTGGGTAGGCATCTGAGCCGAAGGCCGTGGCCCGCGGCCTAGCCGCCGCGGACTCCAGCAAGCCGATGTCGCGGATGACGATCTCGCCGCCGGTGGCGCGCTCGGCGATGTACACGAGCTCGGGCAGCATCAGGTAGATCACTTACCGAGCCGCTCCAGCGCTTCGGCGTAACGGGGAAGCTCCTCATCGAGCACCCGCTCCAGCAGCTCAGCGCGGCTATGCACCTCGATGTACTCTCGGATCGCCTGCCTGGCCACTTCTTGCATCGACCGCTGTTCCCGCTCCGCGCGCCGACGCAGAGCCTCAACCTCAGAATCGGCCAGCCGCAACGTCATAGCCATCGACTCATGGTATCACCACTGATACCACATGATCAGAGGATCAAGCGTTTGCTGACGATATCCGATCGCTCCTCGTCAGCTCCTTTGCTGGGCAGGCCGGTGCCGAAGTCGCCGCGGAAGAAGACCGGGCGCAGGCCGGGCCGGCCCAAGGGGCAGCCGGGATCTTCCTACAAGATCAACAAGGAGGCGTATTACACCAGCCCGGGCCACGCGCGTCCGGTTGGCCATCACCCCGGGGCTTGTTAACTCGCCTTGGCGGTGAGCTGGGAGACCCGCTGAGGGCTGACTCCTAGCAGCGCGGCTGCGTCCCGGACTGATAGCCCTCCGGCCACAAGCTTGGCAGCGGCCTGCCCAGTGCGGGCTGTAGCAGTAGCGGCGAGTTCGCCAGCCTGTTGTCGCAGGCGCCGCACCTCCAGCGCAGTGATGTCCAGCTCAGGGTCACCGGTGTGATAGTCGTAATCGAGGATCAACTCCGGCATAGCCTCATCGGGCAAGTCAGCGGCAAGAACGATCACCTCACGCACGGCCTGGTCCAGGGTTGGCAGGCTCCGAGCGTAGGTGTGGGCACCCTGCAACTCAGGAACGTCTGCCAACCAGTGACTGTCCTCCCGGGTGACGACCACCCGGTAAGCGTGGTCGCTCATCGCAGCCATCCCTTGCCGAATGCGGGCTCCATGTCGCGCTCGATCGCCCGAAGCGTCCCAGCCGGGATGTCTCCGGCATGCTGTGCCACGGTGGTCCTCACAGTCGCCTGCCTCCCCGCAGCATCGGTGTAGGTAACTACGTAGCGGCGGTGCGAACCGACCTGACGGGCCATCACGCCACCCCGTCGCTCAATGCGCCGGTTGACCTCACGCGCTCTCACCATCGTATATCTAGCCGCTAGACAGAACAACTGTCAAGCTGATAGACAGATGCCGTCCTTCACCAAGAGGAAACGGTACCCCGACGCCCAGCGGGAGTTCCTGGCGCGCGTTGAGCACTACCAGCGTGAAGGGTCGCCACCGCGCGAAAGATCGTATGGCCTGGCAGGAGATCCGCGCCCGGTACGGCGTATAAAGCGTGTACCGGTGGGAACAAGTGTGTCTTGTTAGCCTCGGGAAAGCGATCCCTTGCGGCTGTCCGGGTAGTACCTCGTTCCTTGCCAGATGTAGCCGCAGCGCTTGTTCTGGTTCAGGTCGTTGAGCCGCCGGACCTCGTTCGTCGCCTGGTCGGCTGTAGGCAGCACTTCCTTGACGGTGACGTCGAATAGAAATGGTCAGCTTGTGGCGGCCGCGAGATCCGCCAGCTCCTGCGGGAGGCGGACCTCAAGCCCGGTCGGCTGGGAGAAGAGCACGCGCCCGATCCTGGCGAGAACTGCCGCATCGGCGGCGTAGCGTACCCTGTCCGGTACTGCAGCGTGTCGCCGCGGAACTGGTCTCGCATTACCTTGACCTGGTTTTCTGGGTAACGTCGCCCAGAAGTAGTCCCGCCAGCTCATCCAACCCGGTCGACGCGCTCCACCGTGATTAGGTCAATCTCGACTACGTACACAACCCTGAATCGGCCGACGCGCAAACAGTGATAGTCACCCCGGTGAAAAGCCTCTGGCGGAAAGGGATCTAAGGCCAGTGCCGCTACCGCTGCACCGATCGCACGCATCCCGTCCTGATCCTCCATATGACGCCGCGCTGAAGCCCGCGCCGCAGGAGACCACTCAATCCTCACTGCTCGCCGAGCAGCTCGGCCATCGCCTCCTCATGCGAGACCGCACCAGGCCGACCGGCCGCTACCCAGTCACGGTGAGCCGCCAGCGTCGCTTCAATTTCGGCTTCCTCCAGAAGCTCCGCCGGAGCATGACGCTGCACCGCCTGGAGCCGCCGCAGGTCCGATAGTGGGACGATCGCGGCCGCCTCTCCGCCCAGATGAATCACCTCGTAGGGGGCTGGGTCACTGGCTGGGGAGGCGGTCATGGCAACACCGTACCGGGATCCTGTGACATTCACGGCCAGCAAGTCACGGCCCCACACAAAGTCGTTCCCTGAGCGTCCAAAACCGCGTTTGCCTGGTAGCGCTCCGAGCAAGATCCGAACTTGCGACCTGCTGCTTAAGAGGCACAGCCTCCCCAGCGCTGTGCTGACCTGCGAAAGCACAGGCCAGCCAGGAGCGAAGGCCCAAATGGCAGTCGTTTCCTTAGACGATCTTCAAACGTGGTCAACAGGGCGTGTCAGGCGCGAGAGCACTCTGCGCGCATCCCCTATCCTGTCGGCCGACGCGCCTATGCTGGGCTCTGACTCCAGATCCGACAGGAGTGACCAATGACTTCACCGCATGCCAGGCATCCCCTGGTCATGGCCCGTCCCGCCTGCACTCCGGCAGCGATCCGCGCCGTGCTGGCCGCCAACGCCGACGCTGCGGTGCTGCAGCGCTACGACAATGAACTGGATGCGGCGTTCGAGGAGGCCCGCGAGCACAGTGACCTCACACCCTTGGTGCGGACGGTCCGGCGCTGGTGGTTCGAGGCCGACGCCTGGCGCGATCCCGACGCCCAGCGCGAGTTCCTGGCTCGCGTTGAGCGCTATCAGAGGGAAGGGCCACCACCCCCCGAAGACCGCATGAGCAGAGAAGAGATCCGCGCACAGTACGGCGTCTGAAGCATGTACCGATGGGAGCTGGACGGTTCAGCTCAGCCAACGTTTGAAACATTAAGTCCCGCCGTGCGAGCGATATTGGCATCCTTTATGGATGCAGTAGTAATTGTCGACCCGATCGAGTATCAGTGTCATCCCGGCGAGCCCGCTGACCCAGCCAAGTTATTGCGCACGCTACATTTCGGCCAGCATCATGAAGGACTCGTCACGTTCCTGGTCTACCCTCCGGATGACCTCGTGCTCGTCGTCCGGATCCAGTGGCTCGGCGAATGAGCACCGGCCTGGGCAAGTAGTACCATAAGGTACATGCGGGTCGCATTTCATGCCTGACGAGCCGTGGCGACGGGGCCCTCGTTCGCAGATCTTGATCACCGAGAGATTCTTGCGCAAGCATCACTGCCTCGACAAAGAGAAGCGAATTCTCGAGTGGAAGCAAGGCAAGATCAGGAAATGGCGGATTGACGGATCCGATCGAACAGTACCTGGTTTCTATGGTACAGAACGTATACCACTGTTCCGCGGACTGGCTAGTTGCAGTTACTCGTCGCGACGCATGTTCTTCATTTTCGGAAGTAACTTGTTGGTAGCCGACCTGTCACTTATATCGCGGCTTGATAACGTCGCGCGGCAATCTTTGCGTGTAATTTATTCAGCTTTGGACGCCGACTCAACTCAACATCTTGTTTCGATTCGGTGGAAGTCTGTTGAGTTGGAGGACGACGAAGTCCTAGCCGATTTTGTCGCCCGGATTGGTGAACTGCGGGAACAGAGACTGTCCGAGCTGCCGGCAGAATGGCAGCAATGGGCGGCTAACCAGTCCATGAGACTTGAAACTGCTGGCGTGTTGGAGTCCGAGATGGCACATTTGGATGAGCCGACCAACATCCACGAATCTGGCACGCCGTAGGTCGCTCCACCAATGGGCCACGCCATGGGAGGGCGGACACTGCCCGCTCGCTAGCGGCCCGGCTCCCTGGCGGTCTACCAGGCAATCGGTTTCCACAACGCTATGCTGCCGCCCAGATCGACGTTTTCGCTGGTGGCGCCCCGAGCAAGATTCGAACTTGCGACCTACTGCTTAGGAGGCACATGGGCCTGAGCGCTGCGCTGACCTGCGAAGGCGCAGGCCAGCAGCGAGCGAGAGCCCGATAGACAGTCGGTCTCTGAGCGATCTTGAGATGCAGTTCCAGTGGGCCTGGCTGTCCCGGCGCGATGGCAGCCCGCCGGTGGTGGGATACGTACACTGTCTGTATGAGCGTGCAGCGCGAGGAACTTCTCCGGCTGGTGGAGGAGCTTCCTGAGGACGAGGTGCCGACCGTTCTAGACGACGTACGTCGCCACCTTCGTGCAGTCAGGGCGCAGTCCTGGCCGCCGCCGTGGTTCGGTGCGGAGGAGAGCCGGACCACCGACGTGGCAGCCCGGTCTGAGGATCTGCTCGATGAGGGATTCGGCCGCTAGGCGTGATCGTCTGCGATACTGGCCCGCTGGTTGCCGCCGCATTGTCGAATGACTCTTATCACCTTCCGTGTGTGAAGCTCTTCAACGACCTGCACGCGGCTGGGAGAAAGCTACTGATACCGGCTACCGTCATCGCAGAGGTTGGCTATCTTCTTAACCGCGAAGCCGGCCCGCGCGTCGAATCCCTGTTTCTGCGCTCGATAGCAGACGGCGATTTTACTGCTGTGGATCTAAGCACAGCGGATTATGCGCGCACGGCGGATCTCGTAGTCAAATATGGCTCGCTACCTCTCGGGACTACAGATGCCTCGGTAGTTGCTGTAGCCGAGCGGATGAAGCTGACAGAGGTCGCCACGCTGGACCGGCGTCATTTCAGCGTAGTTCGGCCGAATCACGTGAACGCCCTGACGCTGCTGCCAAATCGATCGCCAAGCCGCCCCTGACCACGAGACCGTGCGAGGGGCTCCGAACACTTGGCACTGCCTCGGCCAGCGCTGTGCTGGCGGCCGGGACCGCGTTTTCGCAGGTGGCGCCCCGAGCAAGATTCGAACTTGCGACCTACTGCTTAGGAGGCAGTCGCTCTATCCACTGAGCTATCGGGGCCGACGCGGGCTGCTGGCCGACCAGGGCCCGGGCCCGACCAAGCCTAACCGGTCTCCCAGCGGATCGCGTCGGCCGACGGGCAGGCCGGTCCGGGCCGGTCATAGGGTGGGCACGTCGGCGTCGAAGGACTATCGAGGAGCACAGCGCGGTGCAGGTACGAGATGTCATGACAGAGGCCATGGTCACCGAGACCGCATCGGACACCCTCCGGTCGGCGGCCGAACGCATGTGGCGCCAGCAAACCGGGTCGCTGCTCATCACCGACGAGGGGCGCCTGACTGGGATCATCACCGAGCGGGATGTGCTCAGGGCGGTCGCGCTCGGCGCGGACCTGGCGAGGAGCGCCGTGGACGAGGCGATGACTGCCGAGGTGTTCACCGTGCCGCCGGACATGCCTCTGCACGAGGCCGCCCGGGAGATGGCCACCCGGTGGATCAGGCACCTGCCCGTGGTGGATGACGGCAAGCTGCTGGGCGTGGTCAGCATGCGCGACGTTACCGGGGTCTTCGCCGCCCTCGCGCCCGCCAACGTCAGCGTGGAACACGAATTCGACCAGCTTGTCCGGGAACGCCGCCTCGCCCGCATCGAACACGGCGACCTCGACTAGGCACGAAGCTGGGGTGCCGCCGGGCACGGGCCCGCCCGCCTGCGGCGCTTTACGCGCTGGGCAACCCCATGCCCGGCCGCACTGGGTCTCTTAAGGCAGGTCGAACGGGAGGGTGACACCGTCGAGGACGTGCGGGCAGGGGCAGTCACGTTCCGCGGGCAGGTCCTTGATCACGGTCATCACGAGTTCCCTGAGCCTGGCCACGTTGCGGCCGAACACGCGGAACACCTCGTCCTGGGTAACTCCCTCACCCTCCTCGATGCCCGCGTCGGTGTCTGTGACCAGGGCAATCGGCGTGTAGCAGAGGGCGAGTTCGCGGGCCAGCACCGCCTCGGGATGGCCGGTCATGCCGACCAGCGTCCAGCCCTGGGCCGCGTACCACAGAGACTCCGCGCGGGTGGAGAAGCGGGGGCCCTCGATGACGACGAGCGTGCCCGAGTCGGCCAGGTCCCAGCCGGACGCGCGGGCCGCCGCGATGGCCTGGGTCCGGCCCACCGGGCAATACGGGTCCGCGAACGGCACGTGCACGGCCTGGGTCTCGTCGTAGAAGGTCTGCGCCCGGCCGCTGGTCCGGTCCACCAACTGGTCGGGGATGATCAGCGTGCCCGGCCCGTGAGCCGCGGTCAGCGAGCCCACGGCGGTCGGCGCCAGGATCTGCCGGACCCCGAGCGAACGCAGCGCCCACAGGTTGGCCCGGTACGGGATGCGGTGCGGGGGGAATCGGTGGTCACGCCCGTGCCGCGGCAGGAAGGCAACGTGCTCACCCGCCACGTCGCCGATCACGATGGGATCACTGGGCAGGCCGAACGGTGTTTCGACCGTCACCTCGTCGACAGGCTCAACGAACTCGTAGAACCCTGAGCCTCCGATAACTCCGATGCTGGCCTGGTTGGTCATGGCGGTTCAGGCGACTTTCGTGTCGGAGGACGACGCGCTCTTCGCGCGCGCCGACTCTGGCTTCTTCTCCCCCGATGATGACCCTGACGACTCGCCGGACTTCCCGGACTTCCCGGACGACTCGCCGGACTTCCCGGACGACTCGCCCGACTTCCCCGACGACTTGCCGGACTTCCCGGAGGAGTCGCCAGACGAAGATCCGGACGCAGCCCCGGAACTCGACTCCGTGGACGCTGCGGCGGCGCCATCCTTCTTCGCCCCGTTGGCGCCGGCCTCGGCGGGCACCTTCCGGCTGTCGTTCCGGTAAAAGCCAGACCCCTTGAACACGATGCCGACCGCCGAGAAGACCTTGCGGAGCTTGCCGCCGCATACGGGGCAGACGGTCAGCGGGTCGTCGCTGAACTTCTGCACTTCCTCAAGCGGCTCGCCGCATTCGGTGCACGTGTACTGGTACGTGGGCACTGGTCCTCCCTCCGCGGTCCTGGCACTCTCTGCCTACGACTGCTAAGCCAACGCTGCTAAATGGTAGCCCATCAGAGCGGCAATCTGGTGATCCCGTGGGATGGCCGGGCGATCAGCCTGACCCGCTGGTCATGCTGGCCGACCGGGACTTCTTCCAGAAGTTCACCGTCGTAGAGCAGGGCCACCGTGGGAACGGGCCCGCCGACCCGGGTGAGCGCCCGGTCGTAGCAGCCGCCGCCCCGGCCGAGCCGGTACCCCCGGCGATCAACAGCCACTGCTGGCACCAACACGAGGTCGGCACTGGCAATTCCCATCACGCCGCGCGGCGGCTCGGCGGGCTCGGCCAGGCCGCGCGGGCCGGCCCGCAGCGAGTCCGGGCCCTCGTAGGAGGCCCAGTCCAGGTCCCCGCCGGGCAGCAGCACCGGCAGCAGGACGTACGTGCCGCGCTTCCACAGCGCGTAGACGAGGCCGCGGGTGTCGGGCTCGGTGGCCACGGAGTAATAGGCCGCGACCGTACCCGCCATCTGCGCCTCGGGGAGGGCGAGCACGGCATCGCGGATCGCCCGCCCCGCTGCCGCCCGCTGCTCCGGGCTGAGCCGCGCGCGGGCCGCCAGCAGGCTCTCGCGGAGCGCGCCCTTCTCGCGCGCAAGCGCGGCCTCGTCGCGCTCCACCGCGCGCGGCTCATCCCGCGCGCCTTTCTCGCGCGCGAGCGCCGCCTCCTCCTGCGCGAACGCGCCCTCGCCACGCCCAAGCGCCGCCTCCTCGCGCTTCGGCGCGCCCGACTCACCCAGTGCGCGCGCCTCATCCAGCATTCCCGGCTCCCCTAGCACACCCGGATCCTCCGGCGTGCCTGGGTCATTGAGCATGCCCGGGTCCTTGAGCATGCCCGGGTCCTTCAGCATGCCCGGGTCCTTCAGCATGCTGGGCTCCTCCAGCATGCCCGGCTCTTCCGGCATGCTCGGCTCATCCAGCGCATCAGGCACTTCCGGCACGTCCCGGTCCATCACGCGGCCTCCCGGTTCGCCGGGGACCCTGGTCAGCCGGCGACTGGCTCCCGCTAGGGTAACGAGCATGTCTGATTTTGGCGCCGTGACCAAGGCGGTCGTCCCTGCGGCTGGCCTGGGAACACGGTTCCTGCCCGCGACGAAGGCCACGCCCAAGGAGATGCTGCCCGTCGTCGACAAGCCCGCGATCCAGTACGTGGTCGAGGAGGCCGTTGCCGCTGGCCTCGACGACGTGCTGCTCATCACCGGCCGGAGCAAGCGCTCCATCGAGGACCATTTTGACCGGGCCTACGAGCTGGAGGAGGCGCTCACCGCCAAGGGTGACACCGCCGGGCTGGCCATGGTCCGTGAGTCCAGCGACCTGGCGAACGTGCACTATGTGCGGCAGGGCGCCCCGCTCGGCCTCGGCCACGCCGTGCTGTGCGCGGCGCAGCACGTGGATGGCCAGCCGTTCGCGGTGCTGCTCGGCGACGACTTCATCCACCCCGAGGACGGGCTGCTCCAGCGCATGCTGGAGATCCGGGCCCAATATGGCGGAACCGTCCTGGCCCTGATGGAAGTAGGCATGGACCAGGTCTCGAGCTACGGCTGCGCGGCCATCGAGCCGACCGCCGACGAAGACGTCGTCCGCGTCACCGACCTGATCGAGAAACCGGCCCCCAGCGACGCGCCGAGCAACTGGATCGTGATCGGGCGCTACGTGTGCGACCCGTCCGTGTTCGGCGTGCTCCGCGAGACGCCGCCGGGCCGGGGCGGGGAGATCCAGCTCACCGACGCGCTCAAGGTGCTCGCGCAACGCGACCCGGCTGACGGCGGTGGCGTGCACGGCGTGCTGTTCCGCGGCCGCCGCTACGACACCGGCAACAAGCTCGACTACTTGCGCACGCTGGTCCAGTTCGCCTGCGAGCGGCCCGACATCGCCGGCGAATTCGTGCCCTGGCTCCGCAAGTACCTCGACGACCTGCAGTGAGACGACCTGCGTTGAGCAGCGACACCGGCCGCGACGCCGCCAGCAGCCACACCGCGAACAGCCACACCAGCGGCAGCCACACCGACAGCGGCGACATGGTGTCGGTAGACAGCCACCTGGCCGAGATCCTGGCGACGATCCGGCCGCTCCCCCCGGTCATGCTCGGCCTGGCCGAGGCCGAGGGAGGCGTGCTCGCCGAGGACGTCACCGCGGGCACGCCGCTGCCGTCCTTCGACAATTCGGCCATGGACGGTTATGCGGTCCGGGCCCAGGACATCGAGGGGGCATCCGAGGCGGCGCCGGTGACCCTGCCGGTGACCGCCGAGATCGCGGCCGGCGACACGGGCTCCTACCAGGTCACCCCGGGCAGCTGTGTGCGGATCATGACGGGTGCCCTGCTGCCGCCCGGCGCGGACGCGGTCGTACAGGTGGAGTGGACCGACGGCGGCACGAGCCGCGCCCAGTTCCGCCGGCCGGTCGCTCCGGGTGACGCTATCCGGCGCCGTGGTGATGACGTGGCCAAGGGAGACGTCCTGGTGACGGCGGGAACCTGGGTTGGTTCCGTTCAGCTGGCTTTGCTTGCGGCCGATGGGGTCGGATCCGCGCTGGTCAGGCCGCGGCCACGGGTGGCGGTGATCTCGACCGGCAACGAGCTCGCGGAACCTGGGACGCCGATCATCCCCGGCCGGATCTGGGATTCGAACAGCTTCATGCTCGCCGCGGCCGCGCGGCAGGCCGGGGCGGTCGCGGACCGTCACCGGATCAGCGACGACCCGGCCGGGGTGCTGGCCGCCATCGAGGACCAGCTGCCCCGCGCCGACCTGCTGGTGACCAGCGGCGGCGTGAGCATGGGCGGGGAGCACGACGTGGTCAAAGCCGCGCTGGCCGGGCTGGGCACGGTTACGTTCCGTAAGGTCGCCATGCAGCCCGGGATGCCGCAGGGGTTCGGTGTGGTCGGCGCGCAGCGGACGCCGATCTTCACCCTGCCCGGCAACCCGGTGAGCGCTTTCGTATCCTTCGAGCTTTTTGTCCGCCCCGCGCTGCGCGCGCTTCAAGGCTTGCATACCGAACGAACCTCCCCAGCCCGTCCCCTCCTCACCGGCGCGGTGCGCTCCCCGCTCGGCCGAAGGTCGTTCCTGCGGGGGGTTCTCGACGCGGAGGAGGGATCGGTGACGCCGCTGACCGGCCAGGCCTCGCATCAGCTGGCCGCGCTGGCCCATGCGAACGCGCTGATCGTCGTGCCGGAGCAGGTGGTGGCGATGGACGCCGGCGATCCGGCCGAGGTGGTGCGCCTGCCATGACGGACGCTCCTGGGGGCCTCAGCCATCTGGATGCCAGCGGGCACGCTCGCATGGTCGATGTGTCGGGGAAGGACGTTTCCGCCCGGTCGGCCCGTGCCTCCGGGCGGGTGCTGCTGTCGGCCGAGGCGATCGCCGCGCTGCGGGCCGGGCGGGTGCCCAAGGGCGACGCGCTGGCGGTGGCCCGCATCGCCGGGATCATGGGCGCCAAACGGACCCCGGACCTGGTGCCGCTGTGCCACCCGATCGCCCTGCACTCGGTCACGGTGGACCTGGAGGTGCGCGACGACGCTGTCATGATCACGGCGGAGGCGCGGACCGCGGACCGTACCGGGGTGGAGATGGAGGCGCTGACGTCCGTGACGATCGCCGCGCTGGCGCTGATCGACATGGTCAAGGCGGTCGACCCGGCCGCGGTGATCAGCGACGTCCGGGTCGAGGAGAAGACGGGCGGTAAGACCGGCCTGTGGCGGCGGCCATGAACGGG
>Ga0099829_10001087_pt1 | contig 14763 bp, 15 predicted proteins | sample CZO8metaG_3_FD_79336 | JGI IMG/M metagenome (GOLD analysis project Ga0099829, IMG submission 79336) | Vadose zone soil microbial communities from the Eel River Critical Zone Observatory, Northern California, USA - CZOApr15con2H2.8 metaG | ecosystem: Environmental > Terrestrial > Soil > Vadose...
CACCGCGCGCGCCGAGCTCGTCGATCTCCTCCACGCGCACGAGCTCGAACCCGAGCCCTCCGACAGCAACTTCGTGCTCGTACCCAACGCGCCGGGTCTGCGCACTCATCTCGCGCTGCACGCCGTGCTCGTACGCGACACCACCAACTTCGGGTTCGCCGGCGGCGTGAGGATCGCGGTGCCCAACCCGTCCGGTCTCGATCGACTCGCCCGAGCACTGAAGGGATACCCATGACCACTCGCATCCCCCGTATCGATGCCGTACTCCTCGACGTGGGCGGCACGCTGGTCGAAGAACACGCGTCGGGCACGCCGATCGACGCGCTCGTGGCACGACCGTTGCCCGACGTCGTTGAGACTTTGGCCGCGCTCCGCCGTCATCACCGGCTCGGCGCGGTCACCGACACCGCGGTCATGGACGAGGCGACGGTGCGCGCACTCCTCGCACCTTCCGGCATCGCCGCCCTACTCGAGGTGGTCGTCACGTCGTCCGACGTGGGCGCGGCCAAGCCCGACCCCCGCGGAGTCCTCGAAGCATGCCGACGGCTCGGGGTAACACCCCATCGAGTGCTGCTGGTGGGAGACCGGTCCGTCGATCGCGACGCCGCCACCAACGCGGGTGTGGCGTTCATCGCGGTCGACCGCGGCCTTGCCGACGCGATCGCGCGCGCGAGCGCGGCCCGCTCGGGACCGTTCCGCGACGCGGCGGCGGCCGTCGTCGCATCCGACATGGACGCGGTTGCGGCTACCCAGGCCCGACAGGCCCAGCTCACCAAGCCCGCGGGCTCGCTCGGTCGGCTCGAGGAGCTCGGTGGCGTACTCGCCGGCATCACCGGCCGGTGCCCCCCGCCGATCCCAACCCGACCGGTGATCGCGGTCTTCGCCGGTGACCACGGTGTTGTCACGTCCGGCGTCACGCCCTGGCCGCAAGACATCACCGCGGCGATGGTGGCGAACTTCGCCGCCGGCGGAGCCGCCATCAACGCCCTGGCCCGCCAGGTGGGCGCCTCGGTCGAGGTCGTCGACGTCGGCGTGGCTCGCGATCTCGGCGAGATGGAGGGGGTGCTCCACCGCAAGGTGCGGCTCGGCACCGACAACCTGGTGACCGGACCCGCGATGACCACCCTCGACGTGCGCGCTGCGCTCGACGTGGGTGCGAGCGTGGCGGCCACGCTGATGGCGCGCGGTCACGACCTGCTGGTCACCGGCGAGATGGGCATCGGCAACACCACCGCTTCCGCCGCGCTCATCGCCGCGTTCACCCACACACCCGCCGAGGCCGTCACCGGCCGCGGCACTGGCATCGACGACGCCATGCTCGCCCACAAGGCGAAGATCGTCGCCGGCGCGGTCGGTCGAACCCAGTCCTACCTGGATCCGGTGTCGGTGATGAGTGAGGTGGGAGGGCTCGAGATCGCCGCCCTCACCGGCTTCATCGTCGCCGCGGCCGCGGCGCGGATCCCCGTCATCGTCGACGGCGTCATCGCGTGCGCGGCGCTCCTCGCCGCCGAAGCACTCGTACCCGGAGTCCGCCACTCCTGTATCGCCGGCCATCGGTCGTCGGAACCGGGTGCCACCGTCGCGTTGACCCATCTCGGACTGGATCCGCTGCTCGATCTGCACATGCGCCTGGGCGAAGGCACCGGCGCGTGCCTGGCGGTTCCGATCGTGCAGGCAGCCGCGCGGGTGCTGAACGAGATGGCGACCTTCGACGAGCTCGAGACGCCGCGATGACGCACGAAAGGCCGGATCGGTCTGCTCACCGCGAGAACAGCTCGTCGATCATCTCCCTGAGCGCGACGCGTCCCGCGGGGCTCGACACGTCGTCGACGAACACCGCGGCGCGATCGCCCGCGTCTTCCAGCTCACGGGCAACCTCACCCAACGCATCGGCATCAGTACCGACGAGCACAACGACCCGATTGGCGCGCGGCACCTCGCTCATCAGGTGCGCACCACCAGCACCGCCGACACTGCGGTCAGAGCACCGCCGACCAACATGGTGGCCGCCAACGCCGACGGCTCGTGCAGCGTCGCCGCGCCGGTGGCCACGATAGCCATCACCATGAACCAGGTGTTGCGCAACAGCGACCCCACCGACAGCGCACGCTTGCCGGATGCGGCGCCGAAACAGTTGCAGCGGCGTCGATCCTGCTTGAGCATGCGGCGCACCAACACGCCCGTGAACGCCACGAACGCGCCCAGGGCGACGTAGCCCGGCCACGCGGCGTCGAGGAACAGCAACAAGGCCGCCAGCGCCAGCTCGCCGAGCGGCAACGCCGCCCCGACCGCGACCGTGATCCACGCGTATCCACCGAACTCACGGCGGAAGGTGTCGAGGCCGCGCGTCACGCCGACCAGCTTGCCGAGGCCCGACGCGATCAGGACCAGCGCGACCACGAACCGGGCCGCAATCGCGACGTCAGTCGTGGTCATTCCGTCGGATTCAAGCGCCCGTAGCCGCCGCGGAAGAAGAGCAGCGGCCGGGCACCTTCGCGCACGTCGAGATCGACCACGCGTCCGACCACGATCGAGTGATCGCCGCCGGGGTATTGGGCTTCCATCGTGCAGTCGACATATGCCATCGCATCCTCGAGGACGGGCGACCCCGATACGCCCACGCGCCAGTTGGTCTGCCCGAAACGGTCAGCACCCTTCGCGGCGAACAACTGCGAGAGCTTCTCTTGGTGCTCACCCAGGATGTTCACCGCGAAGCGGCCCGTGCGCTCGATGCGGGGCCAGGTCGACGACGAGTGAGCAACACAGAACAGGACGAGCGGCGGATCGAGCGACAACGAGGTGAAGGAGTTGGCGGCGATGCCGACCGGCTCGCCGTCGTCCATCGCGGTGATGATCGTGACTCCGGTGGCGAAATGCCCGAGGACGGTGCGAAAGCGCGCGTCGTCGGGAACGAGCACCATCTCGGACGAGCTTCCTTCGTCAGGCCATTCGGTCACAACATGGTGACATTACTGCGCCAATGGCGCGCCGATGCCACCCAGGGTGAGACGAAGACCGTCGGACGCGGCGACGACCTCGGGACCGCCGATGCAAGCCGAGAACTCCTGTGCGTCGTGCAGGATGGTGTCGAGCCGATCGTCGCCGTGGGTCGGACAGTGATGGAAGAGTGCAAGCCTTCGCGCTCCGGCTTCGTGGGCGACATGGACCGCGTACTCGATCGTGCAGTGACCCCAGCTGCGCTTCGTCACGTACTCCTCGGTGGTGTGCTGGGCGTCGTGGATGAGAAGGTCGACCCCGTCGCAGAGGTCGAGCACGTCGGGAGGGATGAAGTCGTCGGGGTCGTCCGGCACGGTGCCCGGCCCATGATCAGAGAGGTACGCCACCGACGCGCCCTCGATCTCGACTCGGAACCCGAGGGTCGGGTCGGTATGTCGTATCCACCGCGCCCGCACCTTGGCGCCGTCGACGGCGAAATCGTCGGCCGACACGTCTTCGAACGCAACGTCACCGAGCAGCTCTTCCGGCGTGATCGGGAAGTAGGGCGGGCTCATGACGCCGCGGAACACGTCCGACAACGCGCCCTCTTCCTGCGCAGGCCCGTAGATCGCCAGCGAGCCGCTACCCGTGGCAACCGGCGCGAAGAACGGCAGGCCCTGGATGTGGTCCCAATGGAGATGCGTCAGGAGCACAGTGCCACGGAAACCCTGCGACCGACCGTCGGCAGCAAGTTGTTCGCCGTAGTTGCGAATGCCGGTACCGAGATCGAGGAGCACGGGATCGTGGCCCTCGGCGGCGATTTCGACGCACGAGGTATTGCCGCCGTAGCGGTCGAACTGGTGACCATCGCACGGCGTCGAGCCGCGAACCCCCCAGAAGTTCACATGCATCACGGGTGACACGGATTGCAGGATACCCCGACGTGATCGGCTCGCTAACTGAGCACCCGCTTCTTGAAGCCGTTGATCCCGAGCCAGGTGAACAGCGCCGCGAAGCCGAGCAGCACCGGATAGATCGCCCACAGGCTCATGTGCGGCGACGTCGTGAGCGCGGCGCGAAACCCTTCGGTCATGTATACGAGCGGATTCACCAATACTGCGATCTGGAGCCACCGGATCGGCTCGAGCGACGACCACGAGTAGTAGATGGCGCCGAGGAACGTGAGTGGGATCACGACGATGCCAAACAGGAGCGGCACCGTGCGCGGGTTGAACCGGGTTCCGAAGGTGAGTCCGAGCGCGCCGCTCGTGTAGCACGCGAGCGGGATCAGCGTGAGCACCACCGGCCAGTTCAGGTGGAGGTGGACCGGGGTGACGGGCACGATCGCCGCGATCGGGAACACGAGCAGCGCGGAGAAGAGACTGCTCAACGCGCCCCAGATGACCTTCTGTATGGCCACCAACGCCGTGGGCAAGGGGGCGAGCACTCGGTCCTCGATCTCGCGCGTGTACCCGAACTCTTGGACCATCGGGAGCGCGACCGACTGGAGGCCCTGGAACATGATCGCCAGTCCGATCACGCCGGCCACCAAGCGGGTCGAGAATGCGCCCGCCGCGCCCGCGCCACCGACGCTCTGGCCGATCTTCGGGAAGACGTAGGTGAAGATGAACACGAGCATGAACGGCTGGAGCACGGTTCGGGGCACGAACTCCTTGAGCGTCTTGCGCAACACGACGAGATCGCGCAGCAGCAACGCCCGGAACGCGACCCGTGATGCGGCAGCAGGGCTGCGCGACGGCACCAGCTCCGTCTTCACTCTCGGAGATCCTTTCCGGTGAGGTTGATGAACACCGTCTCGAGCGTGGGCTCTGCAACCGCCAGATCGGAGAGCGCAAAGCCGTGCTGATCCGCGACCGCGAACACCGACGGAAGGATGCCGTGAGTGCCGTGCACCGCCAGCTGGACTGTGGTGTCGATCCGGTTGACGCGCTGGACGCCCGGCACGTCAGCGGCGAGGACCGATGCCAACGCGTCGAGATCACCGGGGGCCGAGACGGTGACGATGGTGTCGGCGCCGGTCGACTGCTTCAGCTCGTCGGGCGTCCCGAGCGCGAGCAATCGACCGTGATCGATGATCGCGAGCCGATCACAGAGCTCATCGGCTTCCTCCATGTAGTGAGTGGTGAGCAGGATGGTCTGGCCATCGGTGTGGAGCTCACCGAGGATCTCCCAGAGCGCAATGCGGCTCTGGGGGTCGAGACCGGCGGTGGGTTCGTCGAGGAAGAGCGTGGCGGGCCGGTGCATGATCGCCCGCGCCACCATCAACCGCTGGGCCATGCCTCCCGACAACGCGGCGATCGGCTCCTTGGCGCGGTCGGCCAGTCGGAACTGGTCGAGGAGGCGCGTGGCCTCTGCCTTGGCGGTGGCAGCCGACATCCCGAAGAACCGACCATGGAAGTACAGGTTCTCCCACACGGTGAGCGAACGGTCGAGCGTGCTCGTCTGCGGCACGACCCCGATGACCTGCTTGGCCGCGGTGGGATGCGCCACCACGTCCACGCCCCCGACCATGGCGCGACCGCTCGTGGGGATCACCCGAGTGGTGAGCATCCCTGCGGTCGTGGTCTTCCCCGCGCCGTTCGGCCCCAACAACCCGAAGATCTCGCCCCGGCACACCGCAAGGTCGAGCGCGTCGACGGCCCGGATGCCACCGGGGTACACCTTGGTGAGCTGCTCGGTACGGATGACAATGTCGTCGGCATCCAATGCCGGGCACACTAACGGATCAGTGCGAGTGACCGATCAGCGGTAGTGGCTGTCAGTGCTTCGGTCCTTCGTCGCGCACTTTCTGTACGTGCACGAGCGCGTTGCGGAGCTCCGCGATCCAATCGCCTTCGTGGTCGTGCACGAGGCGAACGCACCACGCCAACGCGTGACTCCGGCTGCGCGCCACCCCCGCGTCGACCAGCGTGTCGAGCACTCGCCGTTCCGGCATACGCAGGCGAGTCATCACCGGCACGCTGAGCATGGTGAACAGCTCCTCGCGGTCGCCACATCGAACCCCCCACGCGACCTTGCGGTCGAAACGAACCTCGGCCTCGTCGGCGATGCGCATGCGCAGCGCGCGGGTGTCCTCGCGAAAGCCCAGGATGCGTGCCATCCACGCCGACGCTTGCGCGTCCTCGTCGAGACCCTTCGTGTCCGGGCTCGTGAGCGTGCCGACGACCACCACCTCGTCGCGGTCGACCGTGATCTCGGGCGGGCCGTTGAACCAGTCGGCCGGGACCCGGCCGGCGAACCATCCCCGCATTGCTTGATGGCCCCGCATTGCTTGATGGCCCTGTGATGTCTCTTCGTTGGTGGGTTCCGGCATGTGATTACAATATTACGTCGTTGCCTAATAATCAAGCCTCGAGTGCCATCCTGATCGACGCCCCGTAGCTCGCCATCTCGTCGTCGTCCGCGTAGCGCTGCCGAGGCCAGAAGAATCCACGGAGGCCATCCTTGCGAGTACGAGGCACGACGTGCACGTGAAGGTGCGGCACGCTCTGGCTGACGACGTTGTTCATCGCGACGAACGAGCCGGCCGCACCGACCGCGTCCTGCACCGCCGCGGCCAGGGTCTGAGTACGGGCGAACAACTCGTCACGAACCTCGGCTTCGAGGTCGCGCAGCGTCGGCACGTGAAGGCGAGGCACAACCAGGGTGTGGCCCTTGAACAGCGGCCGGTAGTCGAGAAATGCGACGACGACCGGAGTGTCGAGCACGATCTCCGCCGGGATGATTCCCGTTACCACCGAACAGAAGGTGCAGTTGGTGACCAAGCCGGTCTACGCGGGCGATTCGTAGGGGCGTGTCCGGGGCGGTGCCGACTCGCGTTTGTGGACCATCACCTTGCGTCGGAAGTAACAGACCTCTTCACCGCGCTGGTTGTAGCCACGGGTCTCGACCGTGACGACACCCCGATCGGGTCGGCTGGAAGATTCTCGCTTCTCGAGCACGTTGGTTTCGGCATAGATGGTGTCACCGTGGAACGTGGGCATCAAGTGCTTGAGCTCCTCGACCTCGAGGTTGGCGATCGCCGCGCCGCTCACGTCGGGCACGCTCATCCCGAGCACCAGCGAATACACGAGGTTGCCGACCACGACGTTGCGACCGAACTGGGTCTGGGTCTCGGCATACCAGGCATCGACGTGGAGCGGATGATGGTTCATCGTGATCATGCAGAAAAGGTGGTCATCGGCCTCGGTGATCGTCTTGCCCGGCCAGTGGCGGTAGACGTCGCCCGGTACGAAGTCTTCGTAGTAGCGACCGAACGGGCGCTCGTGGATCGTCATGGCGGCAGACTACCGACGGCCCATTGGCGGTGTCGGACCAGCCGGCCGCCGGTAGGTTGGCAGCCGAGATGATGCCGCATCCCCCCATGATCAGAGGCTTCGGGCGCGACCGCGAGGCCGTCAAGGGCAAGCGGATCGAGCGCGCCTTGCTCCGGCGCGTGCTCGCGCTCGCGCGGCCCTACCGCAAGCTCCTGATCGGTTTCGTGCTCGCGGTCGTGCTCGCGTCGATCGTCGGCGCCCTCCCACCCCTGCTCCTGCGAGCGCTCATCGACACGGCCATACCCGACAAAGACCGCCAACTCGTCGCCTACCTCGCCCTGGGGGCGGTCGTGCTCGCGATCGTCAACGCGCTCCTCCAGCTGATCCAGCGCTACTACTCGGCGCGCGTCGGCGAAGGACTGATCTTCGACATGCGTACTGCGCTGTTCGACCACGTGCAACGGCTGCCGATCTCGTTCTTCACCCGTACGCAGACCGGCGCGCTCATGTCGCGCATGAACAACGACGTGATCGGCGCGCAGCAGGCCGTCACCAACACCCTCGGCACGGTGTTCTCCAACGTGATCTCGCTCGCGGTCACGCTGAGCTTCATGCTCGCGCTCGAATGGCGCCTCACGTTGTTGACCCTCGCGATCCTGCCTGCCTTCATCATCCCGGCCAAACGGATGGGCCCAAAGCTGCAACGATTGACGCGCGAGGGCATGCAGCTCAACGCGTCGATGAACAACACCATTGCCGAACGGTTCAACGTCGCAGGGGCCCTGGTGGTCAAGCTGTTCGGCCGTCACGACGACGAGCGCGATGGTTTCGGCGACCGGGCCGGGCGCGTGCGCGACATCGGCGTCGAGACCGCCATGTACTCTCGCATCCTGTTCGTGGCGCTCGGACTGGTGTCGTCAGTGGGCACCGCGGTCGTCTACCTGGTCGGCGGCAACCTGGTGATCTCGGGCACCATCGGTGTGGGTACCGTCGCCGCGATGTTCGTGTACGTGGGTCAGATCTACCAACCGCTCACCCAACTCACCAACGCCCGGGTCGACGTGCTCACCGCACTGGTCTCCTTCGAGCGAGTGTTCGAGGTGCTCGACTTCCCGCCGCTGGTGGCCGACCGACCGGGCGCGATCGACCTCGTGGCGCCGCGCGGGCAGATCGACTTCGAACACGTCTGGTTCCGTCATCCGACGGCCGCGGTGTCGTCGATCCCGTCGCTCGAGGAGTCCGGCGCCGCGCTCGAGACCGACGACGAAGGGGAATGGATCCTGCGCGACGTCAGCATCTCGGTGGCACCGGGCGAGCTGATCGCGCTGGTGGGCCCGTCGGGTGCAGGCAAGACCACGACCGCCCTCCTGGTTCCCCGCATCTACGACGTGAGCGCGGGCGAGGTGCGCGTCGACGGGCACGACGTCCGCGACTACACGTTGGAATCGCTGCGTCGTTGCGTCGGTATGGTCATGCAGGATCCGCATCTCTTCCACGACAGCGTGCGCGCAAATCTCCGGTACGCCCGTCCCGACGCGACCGACGCCGAGCTGGTCGACGCGTGCCGGGCGGCGCGGATCCACGATCTCATCGCGAGCCTGCCCGACGGTTACGACACGCTGGTCGGTGAGCGCGGCTACCGGATGTCAGGCGGCGAGAAGCAGCGCTTGGCCATCGCTCGGATGCTGCTCAAGGACCCGGCAGTGGTGATCCTCGACGAGGCAACCTCGCACCTCGACTCCGAGTCGGAGGTCGCGATCCAGCAGGCGCTCGCCACTGCGCTCACCGGCCGCACGTCGCTCGTGATCGCGCATCGTCTCTCCACCATCGTGGCCGCCGATCGGATCCTCGTACTCGACGCCGGCCGCATCGTCGAGAGCGGTCGCCACGACGAGTTGCTCCGCGCCGGTGGTCTCTACAGCGACCTCTACCGAACCCAGCTCGACCGGCCCGACTCCGAGCGACGCAACTCCAATCGGCCTGCCGACGCCGCCGGCTGACCCACAAGAGGGCTCGAGGGCTCGCGAGCCGGGGCCCCGATTACCATCGACGTTTCGCCTCCTGACGCTCCCAAACAGCTCGGCGACCTCATGCCCGCTTTTTCCTACGGCACCCACGCGCAGCCGAACCGACGACACCTTCGGCGTCAGCGAGTTCGCCGTCGCCTGCAACGCACACTCGCGATCGTGCTGGGTACCGCGCTGGGCGCCTGCTTCGTCCTCATCGCCACGGACACCGTCCGCTTCGGCGGTGGCGACCGACCGTCCTTGGCCGGGACGGTCGAAACGCCGTCGTCCACCTCGTCGGCAAGCATCACCACCGCGGCCCCCGAAGCCCAGACCCGACATCGTTGCCGGACCCTCGATCCCACCGATCCGCTCGCGCTATGGGTCGGCGGCGACTCCCTGGCCGGGTCCCTCGGACCTGCGCTCGGAACCCTCGCCGGCGCGAGCGGCGTCGTGCAGCCCTATTGGGACTCGCGCGTGTCGAGTGGCCTGTCGAACCCCGGTTTCTTCGACTGGCCGACTCACGCCACGAGCGAGATGACGCGACTCTCACCCGAGATCGTGGTGTTCATCATCGGAGCCAATGACGGCACCGGCATCGCGGGAAGCGGCGCCGACACCAGCAGCGCGTGGAAGAGCACCTACGCGCAGAACGTCGAGAAGATGTTGAACATCCTCGAGGAGGGGGATCGCACCGTGTACTGGGTGGGCTCGCCGATCCTCAAGGACCTGAAGTCGAACGAGGGCGTCCAGGTCGTCGACGAGGTGGCGAGCGAAGTGGTCAAGCGCCACCCCAACGCCCACTACGTCGACGCGTACAAGCTGTTCTCCGACTCGGCCGGGAAATATACGTCATCGCTCACGATCGACGGCAAGACCGTGTATCTCCGCACCGACGACGGCATCCACCTGACTCCCGACGGTGGCGACTATCTCGCTCGCGCCGTGTTCAAGTTGATCGACGCCCAGTGCCGCGTGCGCGAGCAGTCCGTCACCGGACAAGCGAAGCAGGCCATCCAGACCCAGGGAAGCACGCTCGTCGGACCGGGATTCTCTCCCACGTCCACCACCCCCACGTCGACACCGTCCTCCACCACCACGTCCTCCTCCTCGACGACCACGTCCACAACGCGCCTGAGCCTTCCCAACTTGGGCCCGCAGTCGCCGGCGCAGTCCCCGAGCCTGTCGCCGTAGCCCCCCGGTCAGCTGAAGCGCGCGCACTGGCCGTCGGTAGGCTGCGGCCCCATGACAGACCAGCTCGGGGCGGCCGGGCAAGCCGTCGACTGCGCGGCCGAGGTCATCACCACCGCCACGACGCATCTCGCTCACGCCGCCACCGTCGACGGGCGCATCTCGGTCGCCAAGCTCGACGAACAGCAAGTGCTCAGCTACGACCTCGCCCACGCTGCGAGCGCGCTCGAGGGATGCCGGGTCATGCTCGGGTACGCGGAACACGGTGAGATCGAATCAATGCTGGCGCGAGCGTTCATCGCCGACGCGGTGTGGGACCTCGGCGCCAAGGTGCTGGGCCGAGAGAGGGTGTGGGGCGTTCGCGACGAGACGTTGGCGGCCGCGCTGTCGTTCGTGGAAGCCCACCGCGCGCCCGATTTTCTCGAGTCCATCGCCGCCACGCTCGAGCGATCGGGCCGAGCTCCGAGCCATCTGCCGGAGGAGTTCGAGCTCGCGGCGGAGACTTTCCACCGATTCGCCGAGGACAAGATCCGTCCGATCGCCGAGCACGTGCATCGCACCAACGCCGACATTCCGGAAGATGTCATCGACGGTCTCGCCCAATTGGGCGGCTTCGGGCTCTCGGTACCCGAGGAGTACGGCGGGTTCGCGAGCGGCGGTGAAGCCGACTACCTCGGCATGGTCGTCGCCACCGAACAGTTGTCGTGGGGTTCGCTTTGCGTCGGCGGTTCGCTCCTCCTCCGCCCGGAGATCCTGTCTCGCGCGCTCGTCGCCGGCGGGACCGACGAGCAGAAGCAACGCTGGCTCCCGCGTATCGCAACCGGGGAGCTGATGATCGGGGTGATGGTCACCGAACCCGACTATGGCTCCGACGTCGCCAACGTCGTCACTGGTGCGAGCGCGGTCGATGGTGGGTACCGGATCAACGGCGTCAAGACCTGGGCCACGTTCGCGGGCCGCGCCGACCTCCTGATGCTGCTGGCCCGCACCGATCCGGATCGCAGCTCCTCACACCGCGGCCTCTCCTTGTTCGTGGTGGAGAAGGAGCCTTCGTCCGGTCACGCGTTCACACTCGAACAACCCGATGGTGGAGGTCGCATGGAAGGCCGCGCCATCGACACCATCGGCTACCGCGGGATGCACTCCTTCGAGGTTTCGTTCTCCGATTGGTTCGTTCCTGCCGACAATCTCGTCGGCGGCGCCGGCGGGCTCGGCAAGGGCTTCTACTTCCAAATGGAAGGCTTCGAGAACGGCCGCCTCCAGACCGCCGCGCGCGCGGTCGGGCTGATGCAGGCCGCGTTCGAAGCAGGGCTCGAGTACGCGCAGCAGCGCACGGTGTTCGGTGAGCCCGTGTTCCACTACCAGCTCAGCCGGGTGAAACTGGCGCGCATGGCCGCGTTGATCCAGGCCGGACGCCAATTCTCCTACGACGTCGCCAAGCGCATAGGCCGGGGCGAGGGCGCGCTGGCGGCGTCGATGGTGAAGGCCTACGTGTGCCGCACTGCGGAGTGGGTGACCCGCGAAGCAATGCAGCTGCACGGCGGCATGGGCTACGCGGAAGAGTTTCCGGTGTCGCGCTACTTCGTCGACGCACGCGTGCTGTCGATCTTCGAAGGCACCGACGAGACACTCTGCCTACGGGTGATCGCGCGTCGGCTGGCCGAGCAGGCGCTCGAGACATAACTATCGAGGCCACGCCCTCGCAGCACCTCGAGCTCGGTGAGTACCCTCGCGCCTGTGCGGCGTTGGCGTGAAGCCGATCCCGGGCTGCCCATCAAGTTCGGCCCGTGTTCGAACGGGGAGTTCGACCCGGTGCCGCGTTCACCGGTCGTCGACGAGACCATCCGGCGGGCACGAGCCGATTGTGATCGCCACGCGCGTCGGCTCGGGGTCTCGCGTCGGCGGTTCCTCCTCTCGTTGTGTGGTGCGGCGACCACGCTCCTCGCGCTGAACGGGTGTTCCGAAGAGGAGACCCGCGCCACCAAGCGCCGCAAGCCCGGCGGCCACTACGACATTCCATCGACCGCGGCAACCGATCCCGATGCCGCACGTGCCGCGCTCGCCGGCAACGAATTCGTGTTCGACGTGCAGGGCCACTTCCTCGAGTACTCGGCCGTCCCGACCACACCCCAGGGGCGCGACTTCTGGACCGGCTTCCCCCAGCAGCAGTGCGGCGAGAGCGATCCGCGGGCCTGCTTCTCGATCAATCACTTCATGGAAGAGGTGTTTCTCAAGAGCGACACCTCGATGGTCGTCCTGTCCGGGCTGCCGATCGCACCCGAGGGCAGCCCGATGTCGGCCACGCTGATGGACGAGGCACGGCGGGTCGCGGAAGCGTTGTGCCGCGACCCGCGGGTACTCCTGCAGGCGCAGGCGCTTCCGAACGTCGGGGATCTGCACGCGAGCCTCGACGCGATGTCAGCGGCCAAGGCGCAGCACCCGATCGTGGCGTGGAAGGTGTTCACGAACTATCCCGACCTCTACGACAACTCCGGAAACGCGTGGCGGCTCGATGACGGTGATCCGCAGCTCCCGAAGGTCGGCAACGCCTTCATCGAGCGAGCTGTCCAGCTGGGAGTGCGGATCATCACCGCGCACAAGGGCCTCTCCACCACGCTTGGGTACACGTCGAGGTACGCGTCCCCTGTCGACTTCGGTCCGGCGGCGCGCGCGCACCCCGACGTCAGCTTCGTGGCGTACCACTCCGGCTTCGAACCCAACGTTCCCGAGGGCCCGTACGACGAGAGTCGTGCCGACCAGGGCGTCAACCGCCTGATCACGAGTATGCGAAAAAGCGGCGTCGGACGGAACGAGAACCTCTACGCAGAGCTCGGCACCACATGGTGGTCGTTGATGGCCAAACCCGAAGAGGCGGCGCACCTGCTCGGCAAGCTGTTGAAGTTCGTGGGCGAGGACAACATCCTCTGGGGCAGCGATTCGGTCTTCTACGGCACCCCGCAAGACCAGATTCAGGCGTTCCGCGCATTCCAGATCACCGAGCAATTCCAGGAGCAGTTCGGTTATCCGGCCCTCACCGATGAGATCAAGCGCAAGATCCTCGGACTGAACGCGCTCCGGCTCCACAACGTCAACCCCGTGACCACGCGTTGCGAGTTCACGCGCGACGAGCTGGAGCAGATCCGCCAGACCATTCCTGCTGGTTACCGGACATTCGGTCCCCGCACCCCGTCAGAGCTGCGCGCGTTCGTGGCTCGGGACCGTGCGGGGGCAGGTATCTGAGCTCAGCTGTTGCCGGTGCTACGAGTCATGCCCGCACGCGCGCCGCGGCTGACGAACTTCAGCGCCATCTTGCGGCTCGCCTCGTCGATCATCTCGTCGCCGAACATCACCGCGCCGCGCCGGTCGCCTTCGGTCGTTGCCGCCTCATATGCCTCGAGGATGTCGAACGCGTGGTCGAATTGCTCTTGCGTCGGTGTGAACACCTCGTTGATCGCCGCGACCTGGTCGGGGTGTAGCGCCCACTTGCCGTCGTACCCGAGGGTGCGCGTACGCATCGCGTAGTCGCGCAGCGCGTCGATCTCACGGATCTTGAGGTATGGCCCGTCGATGACCTGCAGTCCGTTGGCCCGGCCCGCCATGAGGATCTTGGCGAACACGTAGTGAAAATGATCGCCCGGATACTCGGGGATCTGCACCCCACCTGTGAGCACCGGCATCTCGGTGGACGCCGAGAAGTCGGCGGGGCCGAACACGATCGCCTCCATCCGGCTCGACGCCGCGCAGATCTCTTCCACGTTGATGAGGCCCCGCGCCGTCTCGATCTGCGCTTCGATGCCGACCCGGCTGTCGCGCCCGGTCGTCAGCTCGATCTGGGTGAGGAGCAGAGCGAGCGCGGTCACATCGCTCGCCGACTGCACCTTGGGGAGCATGATCTCGTCGAGTCGCTCGGATGCGTTCTCCACCACGTGGATCACGTCGCGGTAGGTCCACTTCGTGTCCCACGCGTTGACCCGCACGCACAGCACGGTGTCGCCCCAGTCGAGGCCGTTGATGGCCTTCACGACGTTGTCGCGCGCCACCTCTTTTTCGAGCGGCGCCACGGAGTCTTCGAGGTCGAGGAACACCATGTCGGCACCCAGGCCAGGGGCCTTGCCGAGCATCTTCTCACTCGAGCCGGGCACCGCCAGACAGCTACGACGGGGAAGGGCGCGGGATCGTTCGGACATGACAGAGGAGAGTAGACGGCGCGGTTGCCCGTCCTGAAGCCCGCCGGCCGCGGCGCCGGAGCAGAGTGGAGGCGCTCGCCAGCGAGCGAGCGGCCGCGAGCCGGGTATCCCGGCTCGCAGAGAGTGAGCGAGGGAACAGGCAAAGCCTGAAGGCCATAGCAGCAC
>Ga0099829_10001091_pt1 | contig 14741 bp, 10 predicted proteins | sample CZO8metaG_3_FD_79336 | JGI IMG/M metagenome (GOLD analysis project Ga0099829, IMG submission 79336) | Vadose zone soil microbial communities from the Eel River Critical Zone Observatory, Northern California, USA - CZOApr15con2H2.8 metaG | ecosystem: Environmental > Terrestrial > Soil > Vadose...
AATCGGCACACAACTGGCACACACTAAATCAGGAATCATTAGCATTCATGCGGCTCTGCGCGAGCAGCCGGCTGATGGGCCGTCAGTCCGTTGACTCGCTCGTAGTGAAACTCCAAATGCGCGGGGCGTGCTAGTTTCCCAAGGACGGGAGCACCACGGGACGATAAGCCTATAGAACTCTGTGGCTTTGACCGTCTACAAAATCGACTACAGCGCTGTAGACGGAAAACCAAAAGTGCTATTTATGTGCTTGAAAAGATTGGTCGGGGAGAGAGGATTTGAACCTCCGACCCCCTGGTCCCGAACTTGGGGGCGCGGAGCTGATTTTGTTAATATTCAATCATTTGAGTGGTGCTTCAACCGTCTCATTCTTGCTCGATCACGCCAGTTTTGGCGTAATGTAAACCCTCCAATTGCAACTCTAGCCAGGGGGTCATTTGATTTGTGGAGCTGATCTGAGGTCCCAACATGGCGCCCGCGTGATCACTTCCGGATTGCCGACAACTTGCTCACGATCTCAAGGTCCTCCCCCGGGGCAAGTGGTGACGCGTGGTGACCCTCTACGTCCGATGGTTCTCGATGGCATCGCAAGCCGAGCGAACGCCGTCTTCTTCCGCGATTCTGCGTCCGATTTCGAGCGCCGCCGTCCCGTAAGAGGTATTGGAAAGCAGGCGGTCAACCTCAGCCGTCACCTGTCGCGCCTTGTAGTTCTTCCGGGAAATCACTCTCGCCATCCCCAGACGCTCAACGCGAGCGGCGTTGTCGGGCTGATCGAACGCATACGGCACAACCAGCATGGGCCGTCCCGCGACCAACGCCTGTGCGGTCATTCCGATACCGCCGGGATGGACAACCACGGATGCGCGAGGAAGAATCTTCGAAAACGGTGCATACGAGAACACCGCCGTCCCAGGAGGAAGTGGTTCGGGGATTGAATTGTCTCCGGCCAAGAGAACGGCGCGACAACCGAGATGCCGAACGGCCGCAAGACTCTCTTTGTAAAACGTCCCCGCCTGCATCACCGCCGCTGAACCGAGCGTAAATACGATCGGAGGCGGACCGGAGTCAAGAAAACGCTCCAAGTCAGGATCGAGTCCCTGCCCGTGGTCGGCCTGGTCATAAAAAGCAAAGCCGGTAATCAGTGTCTGCGGCGGCCAGTCACGCTGCGGTTCTGCCATGACTCGCGAGAATAACGCCAGGACGCGCTGAGGAGAGTGCTGGCCTTCAAACACAGGATCGTGGCCTGGAGTCAAACCCAAAGAAAAGCCATTGACAGCAAAACAGTGAACGGAGCGAATGTACGTGTACTTAGCCGTTGGGCGGACGCTTACCCCTATACCCGCACCGGGCACACGCAAGCTGCTGCAACCACGAGGAAGAATCCGGAGGGAACTCTCTCACACAGTTGCGAAAGGGAAACATCTCCATTCGGATTGAGAGCGGAGCGTAGCGCGAACGACAGTTCGCCGTCAAGAGAAAATTCTGTGAAATTCTTTTTAATTCATCGGCTGATCTCGCATTCTGCCGAATATGAAACCAATTCCGCTTCTGATCTTTGTTCTCCATCTCATTGACAAACACAATCGTTGGAAGACAGCGAGAAAGATATTCATCTATACCATCGCAGCAGCCATCATTGTGGGAGCGGTTTTTGCTTGGGGTAATGTATGACAAGCACCGGACAGATGTAGAAATCGCGGCAAATAGTGCCGCGGAAGCCGCCAAACACAAGAAAGATGTGGATGCTTGCCTCGAACGGTTCAGAACCGCGGGAGAGAAGGTCGATAGATTTACTGAGGTTGGATGCGATCAAGACCCAACTTCAGCGCCCGCACCTGCACAAGTTGTGTTCGACAAAGCTCCCCAAAGTCAATCGCCGCCGAAGTCAAAACCGAAGTCTGTTCAACTAAAGGCGAGATGGGCGTCGGATTTGACTACCACCGAATACGGAGATTAGGTATGTGGTCATGTTCAATCGGGAGAGGTCGTGACACTGATAAGCGATGCCGATATGTTCGTCCGAATTAAGACAGTGCAAGGCCAAGTTGGATTGCTGGCGCAGCGGCTTTCGAGGTAATTCACTGATAGCGGCTTCTCGCCCAAACGTTATCGACAACAAATAGGAGACTGCCGATCCAACGATTCAAAATTCGAAGCCGAGCACTAGGGAATAAGAGCCTTCGGCACGGCCTGACAACGGAACACCTTTTCATAAGAAATGTTGCGGTTGCGCTTAGGCAACTTCCCACATGGGCGTTTTGAGCGGCGTTTACTCTTCATTTGCCCGCAGTCATCTGTGGCGTTTGTTCCCTGGTCTTTCCAGAGTAGATGATGAATTTGAACGGGTCGGTATTCTGGTGCTTCTCCATCAGCTTGAGGTATACCAACCGTTTGGCATTTGCTACCAAGCTTTCTTCCCGTCGAAATATTCACTGGGAGTGGAGGTTTTCTGTTTTCTTCGGGCACTTCAGTGCCTTTTCACTCCCTTGCAAACACAGCCGGCACGGTGCTAACCTGCCTGCCTATGAACGTCCGAGGGATGGTCACGACGGGTGGCCTGCGCGAGCCCAAGTTAGTGACAAAAGAAGCGGTGTGAAAGTGCCATGAAGGCTGCAAAAGGTGCGGGGTACAGCATATCGGATAAGAGCCGAACAAAGGCGGAGTGCCACACGTAAGGAAGACAACCAGCATGCAATGGACATATGAAATCATCGCTATCGAGCGCAACCATCAGCGCGGCACACTGCTCGAGTTGCAGGGATCGAACGGCACAGTCCACGCATTTGCTTCTGCGGAGAAGTCTGCGAAGCTGAAGGTGGGTGACATGTTGTCCTTTGACGAACAGGTTGACGACGGCTTCTCGCTTGAGCTGGCAAGTTAAATGAAGCGGACGGAATGGGTACTCGTGATCGTAACCATTATGGTGGGCATTCTTCTGACCTTCGCACTCGAGTGGATCACTCGCGTGGCACACCCATAACCTGCCTCTCTCCACATTTTCCAGCTACTCTTACACTCTACTGCCAGGTCTAGGCTGGGCACATTTCTGCGAACTGATCGCGATGGCACCCAACAACAAGGTTGTCGTTGGTGTTCGACAATCAACCGGATGGTCCCACATCGAACCGGAGGCAGCACTGAGTTGTGAATGTCAGTCAGGTGTGGCCGAAATTATCAGTAAGCCGCCCTCACTCTCAACCGCCGTCCGCTTCAGATAGGAGTCTAAGCGTGCATCTACAAATGCGGGGTTTTGCTTTTCTCGGATGATAAACACGCGTCTGAAGCTCCGCATGAATTCTCGCGTTGCCGGATCGAAATTCTCTACCCGTTCGAAGATCGGGGACATTTCACGGCGGAGGTCGGAGATTCTCTGCGTCCGTGCCGCCTGCGAACGAAATGAACTAACCTCACCGTACAGACCGTACGGCTCGAATTGAGGAGCAGAGTCGAGCCAGTGCTGATCCTTGCCATCGAAGTACAAGTACAAGACTTCTCGAAAACGCTGTAGCTCACGGTTTTGTTGTGGCGTCAGTGCTAGTTGAGCATTACGGCAATAAAGCACTTCCGCTTGCGAGATCAGGGGTATCCATTCACACGCGTCATACGCCGCACCTGGTGAAAACTGGGTAATTACTAGATCATTAGCGGCCAATTTGTTCTTGGCAAACCAGCTTGCCAAATCGGCCTGCACTCTATTGAAAGGGAGATTGATTCTGTAATTGCCTTCCGCCATTAGAAACCCGTAGACCAAACAGACCACTATCACCGATGCTGAAGCGTTTCGCACCAGCCGAAATGATTGGGCGTTGGCTGGTAGGTAGGCTGATAGCAGGAACACGAAAAGAATGACTACGGTCGTCTGGTAGAAGTAGCCGATGTGGCCGCTGAGAAAAAAGACCGGCTCTGATACGAAAGCGTCGCCGAGCACGAATAGCATGTTGCTGAGACCTAGCCCAACCAGAGGCCATTTCACCTCAGCGCGAAGCTTTCGCGTGATCGCTGTCGCAGTCGTCAGCAAACCGGTTAATACCCAAAGCCTTCCGATGGATTTGCTCAGCAAGGAAGGTTCAAATTTCAGTAATGATGTCTGATCCGGGAAGCCTAGACGAAATCCAGCGGAGCCATGTAGAGCAAATGTTATATCCGCTATGGCGCACACAAGCATGAAGCCTACCACCACTCGCCACGCGGAATTTTTATGCCGTAGGTACCACACAATAGCTACAGCAGTTATTCCGGCCATCATCAGTGTTGCATATGGAAAGGCCGTGAACGCCATGAACTGCAGAAGGGCCATGATTGCCCAGGGGGTCAACCCCGGCTCACGTAACGCGCGCATCTGTAGACCCAAGTAGCAGAGGAACAGAGGCATCACAACTTGCGGGGAAAAAGGACGCAGATACGGCAGGCTCGCGACGAGCCACGTTGGTGCGTGATGCATCACGGCTGCCAAAAAGTCCCCGACCCCCTCGATATCTACCAGCAGCAGGAGGCAAAGGCCGACAAGTATTAGATCGATGTTGGGCCGAGGCAGGAAGACCTCAAAAAACCAGACTGTGGCGACGCTCAACGAGAACCACCAAAACAGGTTCCACAGGAACAACGTCCACCATAGCCCTTTATTCAACAGCTTATTAGCGATGCCAAATGCCCAGGGTCCAGATCTGAACTTTAGGTATCCCACAGAGGCCGCAGGTACGCTGACATGGTAATAGGAGTTCTCGATAGCTCCGTTCTCCGTTTCGAGAATGCTCAGGGTGAGATACAAGCCCAAGTCAGGCGCAGAAACGGCCGGCAGGCGAGCAGACTTGAGAGTCCACCCATTGCGCAACGCCGGATAAGAGTATATGGCCAAGATCGCGGTGATGATGGCCACGTAAGCGGCTTGGCGGCTGAAACGAGTACCCACCTCCACGCCTGGAGCCTCTTGAAGGAGTGTTGGGGCGATGGGAGAACTAATTCCAAGAGATGAATTCATGGAGACTATGGATGTTAAGGTACTTCACGAAACTGAAACCAACATTTCCGTCCAAAGCAAGTTGCGGGCGCAAAGTGCGACCCGGTCGAGAACACTCAGAATAATGCAAATCCCTGCGCTATTCTAGACGATGTGGGTAGAGTATAGTTTTAGGAAACAGTTAAGCTCCCACTGGTATGCGCCGCGGTCGGTACTCGGCCAGGATTAACCTTGGATCGAATTGGCTAAATCAAAGCGACGCTTTTTTGTCATCCGAGTCTGCAAGATGGAAAAGATTAATCTCCTCACGGCCAACGAATTTGGTGAAACGCCCTCCACAATGAGCGACAGTGGCCGACGAATCGAATACCTATCTAGGCCGACGCCCGTAAATATGGGCGACTGGTGGTTTGACCTGGCCTGTTCAAATCATTTCTGGATTCGACGCCGATTCGACGTAATGAAGAAACTCGCAGATCCGATGATTCGACGTGCGAAGCGAGTAGCCGAAGTTGGATGTGGACACGGCTTGCTTCAAAAGGGGCTTGAGGAGTACTACGGCATTCCCGTCGCCGGTTTCGAACTCAATGACCTCGCTCTGAAAAAAAACATAAGCCGCTGCAGTCCACTATGCTGCTACGATATCCATGATCGTTTGCCGCGTTTCTGCGCACATTTCGATCTAATCCTTTTGTTCGATGTCCTCGAACACATCGAAGACGAGTCCTCGTTTCTCCAATCGGTGAGATTCCATTTGGCTGATTCTGGAGTTCTTCTTGTTAATGTGCCTGCGATCGAACGCTTCCGATCAGATTACGATCGTTGCGCTGGACACGTCCGTCGCTATTCGGCGAGTCAGTTGAAGAGAGTCCTAGAACGCAACGGTTTTAGGATAGAATCTTACAGTTACTGGGGACTTCCACTAGTTCCTCTTCTCCTGGCTCGAAAAGCGATTCATTTAAGAAATGGCGATGGCAGCTCCGGTTTTGATCCCAAGTGGGCGCCAATCAATAAATTCCTCGGCATTCTATCGCGGATGGAGCCTCTCCCGCAGCACTTGCTTGGCACCTCCGTGATGATCGTCGCGGAGAAGCAGTCATAAAAACGAACCTTCTGTTCTGGACATCTCGATTTTGGCCTAACCTTATGACGATCGAACCGCCGCGCGTCTCCGTCGCTATACCGATATACAACGAGCAGGCCGTGGTGCCCCGCCTCTTGAGTCGAACTACTGCCGTCTTGGAGTCTCTTCCTGGAGGTCCGCACGAAATCGTGATTGTCGACGACGGCAGTACTGATCGTACTCTGGAACTATTGGAAACGGCAGCGGAACAAGACCCGCGATTGGTTATCGTGGCATTGTCTCGTAATTTTGGACATCAGACCGCTCTTGCAGCAGCTCTTGACCACGTTTCAGGCGACTTGGTCGTGATGATGGACGGAGACCTGCAAGACCCCCCGGAAGCGATTCCAACTCTCGTCGACGCTTATCGTGGTGGCTACGATGTCGTTTATGTGCGACGCGTGAATCGAAAAGAGGCTTGGTGGCTGCGCCTTTGCTATTACTTTTTTTATCGCTTGCTGGCAGCCCTCTCTCCTGTTCAGTTGCCGGTGGACGCAGGAGACTTTGGTCTGATGTCTCGGCGTGTGATTGATGAGATCCGGAAAATGCCCGAGCACCACCGCTATCTAAGAGGTATGCGCAGCTGGGTCGGGTTTCGGCAGATTGGAATCCCGATTGAACGAGCGGCTCGTCAAGCCGGTACCACGAAATACAGTCCGTTCAAATTGCTGAAGCTAGCATCCGACGGAATTTTCGCGTTTTCTATCGTTCCCTTACGCGCGGCAGCGATTCTCGGAGCAAGTGCGATCGTATCGTCCCTCCTTTTTGCAGCGTACGCCGTGTACGCCAAATTTTTGCTGCACTCTCCCCAGGGCTTTACAGCATTAATTGTGGTGATTACGTTTCTGTCTGGAGTCAATCTTTTTTTCTTGGGAATCATCGGAGAATATGTTGGCCGCATTTACGAGGAAGCCAAGGCACGCCCCCACTACGTCGTGAAAAAGGTCATTCAGCGGAGAGTCTCCAGCATCGATGCGTCAAATATTCATCGATTGAGCCACTAGTGGCACATCATGTTGTCACCAACGTGAGCGACCCCAAGCTAGTTCACTTCGTGTCGTAATAAGATCGATCTATCCTACAATTTCAGGAGGACGCGACAGCCATCATGAATCGGATTCCTTCTGCAATGCGACAGTCGGTTGCGAGGAGCTTCTTCGCATACCGTCACAGTGATTGGCGGCGGGCATCTTCTCTGGTTGCGAAAATGCGGATCGTATCTTTCGTCGTCGTTGGCCTCTTTGCCACAAGCGCGCGAGCGCAGCAAACCACCGGCGCAAAGTCTGCAAGCACGCAGCCCGCGACCGTGAAGGTCCCGTCGGCTAACCAGGAGGAACGGACTGAATCTACACGGGCCGCAAATGTCACCGACAACATGTGGAAGGTATCGTCCTCAACGAATCTCGAGAAACCGGGAGTCCACACTGTCTCGCTTACTTCGTGTCCTCCGGGCGTTTTCGGCGTCGATCCAGTTTTCTACAACAAGGGTAAAAATAATTTCTATATTTATATCTCCGGTTCGGGCGCACCAGAGGCCGTACTGGTGACGGGCGGCAAATGCGCGGGAGATGGAAAAGCTGGGACTTTGGAATTCACTACAAAATACTCACACCCCAATGGCTATGCGCTAGGGTCTGCGACAGGAGGGATTTACGAGGCAAGTATCGCGGCGAGAATAGACATTCTCGCCGCAGGTCGTCCGCCAGGCACGTACAAAGAGGGTGGTCTCGTAATGGTCGGCCCTGGTCAATTTGTGCTCCACGCTCCTTTGAACCTTGCTACCCCATTTCAAACAGTTGATTTCTCCGGTTCCGTACTTACCTGCGAATTCGACGCAGATTGCATCAATGTCACAAACGCCGCGCAGCAAATGACGCTAATCAACCCGAAGGGCCAAGCGTCGGTTGTGAACGGCAGGCACGCCTTTATCGTGCTTTACGGGCAAGGTACAAGGCTTTTTGGAGTCCAGAGTTTTTACCCGGGCGCGGGACCTCCACCAGAGTACGGGGCTTTTGGATACGGGGTGGTCAATGTCAGCGATCAGGGCATGTTGCTCGATGGCATGAACTTTTCGCAAATAACCTGCACGCCTGCCTTTTGTGGATCTGCAGTCTACGCTCCTGGCCCATTTAGCGGACACTCTCGGTGGTCAAGCGCGGGCGACAACGCAGCTGTCGGCTTTATTCGGCACCTCAATCTTTCGCTTAACGGCGCTAACGGCGTCGATTGGCAATCGGGGAACATAGTGCGCATCTCAGATTCGATTATTCAGGGATACGGACAATTCGGCGTTCGTTCCGGTTTGTCGGGTCCTCAGGGCGCCAACGGAGGCTATGGGATGACTCAGATTGACAATTTGTATGAGGAGGTTGGCAACAGCTATAACCCTCTCGGCAATGTTGGAACTGCAGGAATCATTGTGAACCAGGGGCGGTTAGCAGTAACGGGAGGCGAGGCACCTTCCGGATCCATTCCACTTTTTGCTGAGCATGGAGATAACGAGTATTACTACTGGCTTTTGCCGCACAACGCTACCTCAGGCTATGCAAACATCATGTTCATAGGCCATGCTAAGACTGATGGCACCGCCAAAATTCCCATTACTTTCTATGAACCGGAGGGGATGACCGATTTTTCGATTTTGAGGACATCTTACAAAGCTCTTGGCACTGCGGTGCCGACAGGAACTGGAGACTACGCGGTGGTAAAGGCCGCAGCTGTCGATTCAGCGTGTGTCTCGCACGTCTGTAGGGTCAGCGATAGCCAAGCGCCACTATCCAACTTCGCCGTTCCCTCGTCAACACCGGGCTGGTTTCCAGTTCTCTCTCAAGGCGTAGGAGCTCTGATCCTGGGAGGAGCAGGGGGCAAATTTCAACAAGGGGCCGCCGTTGCCACTTTGAACCTAAACAACCTAAACTCGATCGGAATCTTCCAAAACAACGTAATGGGAATAACAGCGCCTGCGATCTACTCGCAGGAATGCCTCAACGGCGCACACGGTGGACCTTTGTGGGAAATCTGTACAGGGGCCGGTACGCAACAAATGGCATTATTGCTTCAATGGCAAGCCTCATCTGGTCTTAAAGGGCGGCTGAATTTTCTGAACGGCGGCGCTGGCCCAGGGCACATCATCACTCTTGTGGACTCAGATCCAACCGGAACCCTGTCGCAAAATGGCTGGTTTCGACCGCGGGCAAAGGATACTGATTCCTACATCGGCTGCGACACGAGTCACTGCAACGCGAGCAATTCAGGCATCGCGTTAGGCGCCCCGGTGTCAATTTCCAACTATATCGGGAATGTTGGGGACGGCAAGAGCTGGAAAGAGCGGCTCACTCAAAACGAAAAAACTTTCGCTCTGCCCGTGGTTATACAAAAAGGCAGCACATTGACCATCGGTGCCGGTTCCCCCGTATCGCAGGTAACGATTTACCGGACGCAACAAATCGAGACTTCGAGCGTTCCGCCTCACAGCTGCATTGACATCGACGCTCAGGTATCAGGGCTAACGGATCGCGATAACGTAATGGCTCTGAAACCTCCGAGAGCCTTGGGCAACCTTTCACTAGAGGGATATCCGACCTCCTCTAATACTATCGTGCTACACTTCTGCAATCCGTCGACCGCGTTGGTGAACATTCCATCCGGAACTTATTCGTTCATAGCCGTGCATTGAGAATGCCATCCATCCGTGGGTATGGAGGCTTCAGATATCGCCCCGAACGATGCCGATCTAAGCTTGTGAGCCGCATTGCTCGAAGTCAGGCATGCTGATGGATGCGGCAGGTGCATTGGTGCAGCACTGATCGCCAGTTACTACTCGGGGAACTTGAGAAATCGTTTGCCGCGTACTGGGAAATCCGACACCCCTTCTGGTTCCACCGAGCCTGGCAGCATCTAGTGAACTTCCATCATTCTCTCGTTCGAGACACGGGCAGTGTGCATAAGGGAAGACGAATCGCAAAACAAACGAAAAGAACCCCTCATCCAGTAGCAGTAGTTGTAGCAATACGATACAATGAGAAGACCGCTGGCGAAACTGTGCCGTAAAGCAGCCGTCTTCTTACTGTAACTGTTCTACGGTGCAACTCATCTGATATGTTCCCGTGCCCGAATATCCAGTAGTGCTACATCGGATTGCGGAACTAGCCGCAACGTGCAGCGCTGCGCAGCCGCCCCCGCCATTTGTCAGCGACGTTGCGTTCAAGGCGGGCCCTACTGGCAAGGTAACTGTACCCGATCCTGTCGGACCAATGGCGTTGCCTTGGATTGCTGTAGCGGTGCCTGTCACAGTCGGCCAAAGAGTGAGGCAAATACGATAATTGCCGGCTGACCCAGCTCCAGACGCCGCCGTCGTGTAGATCGTATGTGCAGCCTGGTTTGTCGTTAAACTGCCAGAATTGAAAGGAGTTCCTAAATTGGGTGCAAGGCCGGTACCCCCGGTTGTGAGGCCATTGTATTGGCTAATCGTGGAGCTCAGCTGAAGCGGAACCTTGAAAATCTTGGTGGAGGCTGTCAACCGTTCCGACCAAGCTGTGTTGTCATACTTCTTCCCGATGTACCAGCTAACCATCGCTCCACAGTGAAACGCAAGTTGTGCGCTAGCCGACGAGAAACCAGAGGAAGTGTTATCCCACCCAATGCCGCAATCGTTCGTGTCGATCGTTGGGCGTTGGGAGATAATTGCTCGTGCCCTGGGCTCGCCCGCGTCAAGAAGCGTGATCTCGTCCGAGAGCCCCGGAGCGCCACCACCCAGATGTTGCAGGTTCAGAATTCCTTTGAAGCCGGTGGCCTGACCAGCAGACAGAAATCCGGCCTGTATAAGTTCGGCCGTCATTGTACTTGCCCCTGCGATGCCTATCGAAACCTTAGCCGGGCTTTTGATCCAGACTCCGGCGATAGAAGGATAAGCTGATGCGTCAGTAGAAAACACAGTTGGGATGTTGATCCCGCCCACAGACGCAATCCGGCTTAACACCCCATTTGTAGACGACACGGTCAATGTTCCTGGACTAGTGGTACCGAAGTTGGTGAATGCCGTGGCTCCGCCGGCCGACAACGCGAAGGACCCTGGCCAAAAGTACAAGGCGGGCATATATCCTGGGTAGTCTTGCACCGTATAGCTGGCGGTATTGCTCGTAACGTTATCCGTGAAACTACAGAGATTTGTCGTACACTGCGCCAACCCGGTTGCTACCGAGCCGCAGGCCGAGGTTGAACCACCCACGCATAAAGATGTATACGGACGAGTAGTGCTGTCGGTCATACGGAGCACGTCGTACGTGGTCGTATTCAAGTCAGGGATTCTCCACCAGTTCACGGTTACTGACGAAGTCGAAGTAGTTCCCGTTCCCATGAACAACGGCTGGCTCGGCCCGAGTGTAGAATCGTGGGCTACGAGCCAATAATAGTAAGTGGTCGAACCACCTCCCGGTAAAAACTGGGGCAGGTTGAAGGCTGGGCCTTCGCCCGACGTCCATTCGATGTTCCCACCCTGATTGATAACTCCGGCCTGCACTTTCATGTTCCACATTGTGTTTGTGCAGTCCCCAACTTCTGTGTAGAGGCCGGAAATATTAGTGTCGCCAAACCCACCTCTCAAAGTTCCGGTTATAACTGCGTATTGGTTATAACCTTCGATCACTGAGTTCCCGGTGATTTGCAGAGTGTTGCCAGAGTAGTCGGTCACGCCATTGCCCAGGCAGTTTAGAGGTAAATTCACGTCGATAAGGCTGATGACTGCAGCGTTAGCTGAAGGTCCGGGGGCATAGACAGCAGAACCACAATAAGAGGAGCTGCACTGAAAGTCTCCTACCCCTAACCCGCCTGCGACGCGAAATAATTGGTTATTGAGGACGATCAAGCCTTGATTAAACAGATTGGAACCCAAGCCGGCCGGTAGGCCAATGTCCATGTTTTCAATGGAAGTCTGAGAAATGTTATTGTCGATCAGGATCGCAGCGGGGGGCGCATTTCCTCCGTCCGTAGCTTGAGAGGTAATCGTTCCGCTACCCCCACAGTTGGTATCCGTATAAGTCCACTGCGTGAGGCCCGAGGTTGCTACCTGATGCAGCCCCCAGTAGTGCTTGTTAAATGTGTTTTGGATGTCTACGTACGAGCCCGCGACCGGATGAAGCGGCGTGGTGATCGTGGAGGTATTGGAAGAACAAGCTGTGTTCGTTATCGCTGCAGCCGTGTAGCTTGCTGCCGCGGCGACCCTGCAATCACGCATTACAAAGCCAATCTGGCCTGATAAATAGAAGATTCCGGTAGGATTGTCATTAACCAAAACTGCATGACCGCAATCAACGGTTATGTCGCTATATTTGAAGTATGCCGGCGCATAAAAGTAGTAAGCGTTTGTAATAGCACTTCCTGAGCTATTCGCAGCACCCGGGGACAGCATCAAGTGCTGGTCATTGAATCCGTAATCATTAGAAGCCTCTATAACTCCACTGGTTGCTGATTGTATCGTGAAACCGGCAGAGTGAGAGTTGGTAGGCGTGAAAACAATCGTTCCAGAACTTCCGCCACCGATACAAGTCCCGCCGGTGACTATCACTGCTTCCGCGGTGCCGGTGGTCGCAACATAAACGAAATACGGATACGTCGAGCTAGCCGAAACATCAATTCCCGCTGGACAAGGACTTAACGTAACCGTGTTTGGGATCCCTCCGGTTATCGTACCAGAGGGTGACTGAGTCCAATTGTATGAGCTGACATAACGTATACTTGATAGATTGTTGGCACTGGCCTGAGTGTTGACCGGCTGAATGATATTTTGGTTGCCTGTAGGATTAACCACTACGTTCTGCCCTTGAGCGACGCCTGAGAGGAGAAGCCAAAACAAAAAAGCGCTTTCCCTTGACATACAAACCTCCAGTCGTCCTTTGAGATGTACGAGCGTGTCTGCGGATCAAATTGTATGCGTACGAGAAACCTCAGTCATGAACGTCTTGCGGCGCTACCGCTTCCGGAACGCAAGGGTTGGAACCGCAGTTCTGGTGATAGATTTTACCCTCCGGCAGAGCCCGAACAGACTGATACCTGGATGGAAATCAGACAAACGACAGCCTGACCCCTGTCAAGGGAAGAATCCCGGCGAGAGAAGTCTCGGATAATGCAGAGATCAAAATCTTCGTCGCTAGGATTGGGCTGAGAGAGTATCGGAGCCGGTGTCGAGTGTCAACAACAGAAATGGCAGATGTCGCTCTCTCGCTGACAACGTTCAAGGGATCGTCTTAAGCGACGGAAGCGAGCATTCCGAAGTCAGCGAGCGCTGTCGCACTCGGCTGAGTATGCGACCAATTCTGCACCTGCTGCCGAAAAATAGCCCGTCCAAAACTTCTTCACGGCAGCCCAGGTTTGAGGTGTAAGGCCAGTCATCGAGGCTCCGTATATGTAAACTCTGTACCCGCGGAGCGGGACCAAGAGTCCATTCGCTTTCGCTTGTTGGAGCATCAGTTCTGAACCCATTGCGAGAAGCTCTGGCATCGGAAAGTTCTTCCTTTCATTCATCATGTCCGAGAATATCCAAATGTCCTTTGCAATTGTGTTAGAGCGATCCGCGTTGTGAGCAGACTCAAAATGAACCTTTAGGCTCCAAAGGCCGCCAAAGATGTCCGTTCCAGCATTGACCGGTGACACTCCTGATGAGTTCGCTTCGAACGTAGAAGCAAGCTGATGGCGCGCTCGATTGAGATCGTTCGTGAATACTCCTCGGGCATCTGGCGTCCACCCCTTAAGGATCTCGCTAACACCACCAAAGGAGTCAGTTGAGATTGTCGAAACCCACACGCGTGAATTCGCCGGCTCCGTCAACAAGAGCTTCTTGGTCGAAAGAAGATACTCTCGGAACAGTTCGCTGTTGGGGTCGCCTTTCCTGATTGAGCCACTTGTGTCGATCAGAATGCCTTCGTAGCGTCGGATTGTCTGAGCCTGGGAAGAGTGCGTCAAAGCAAACAAGAACAACATGAGCGCAGTCAGGAGCTGGTGGTACGGAACCCGCCGCTTGCTGGAGATGTTCTTGACAAGACGGGAATGACGAAGTGTACATTCAGATTGCCAAGGTTCACGACATCGAAAGGAGTGCCGCCATAGCTGCCTAGCGGTGGAGTGCCTGTAGGGACTTGCCCTCGGAGCGAACCAGCCAAGGCCCCTACTAGCGAAATCAATTGGGCAGCACGGCAAACGATGCGATTCATAGTTCCTCTCGTGGCAAGCACACAGATCAGCCGGCCCCATTTTTCGATGACAACGTCTATCGCAAGGACGTCCTGAGTCCAGTGGGTTATTTCTCCTTCATTTTCCTAGCCTTGCAGGAACTACGCTCAAGACGGAGTACTGTGCCACCCGGGCCCTGGTTTCCGCAAAGTACGCCAGCCAAAACTGCCGTAGTTGCGTCCAGTACCTCATCGGCTTCCCGGCATTGTCGACTCCCAGCACACTGACCTCGACACTGTGTAAATCTGCAACTAGGCTTCGACGTTCCCTCTTGGTGAGGGCTGATTGGACAGCAATCTCCGCAGTCGTTTCAAGGTTCAAGTCCGGAGTGTTGTGACGCATGTCGGAGAAGATGACAAGCACGTTTCTGCCACCTTTCGGCATTTGACCAAACAGTTGCTCTGCGAGCACCAGCGCGCCCAAGATATCAGTGCGCTG
>Ga0099829_10001092_pt1 | contig 14739 bp, 12 predicted proteins | sample CZO8metaG_3_FD_79336 | JGI IMG/M metagenome (GOLD analysis project Ga0099829, IMG submission 79336) | Vadose zone soil microbial communities from the Eel River Critical Zone Observatory, Northern California, USA - CZOApr15con2H2.8 metaG | ecosystem: Environmental > Terrestrial > Soil > Vadose...
GATGGCATTTCCTGGGGCACGACCAGGCGCTGCTCGATTCTCTCGCCGATCCGCTCATAAACGACGCTGGCGATCTGCTCGATGTCGGCGTCAGGCTGCCGCTCGGGCTGGAGGGTGTCATCGTGGTCATTCACGCGGAGGGGCTCTTACCGTTGGCGTCGCGCGCCCGTATAACCGCCTCTCGGTGCGCATCCTGGATTGTCATGGTGGAGAGCTGGAACGGCCCGGCGCGTGGTTCCTGCGGAGACGGTGGCAGGCCGGTCCGCAGCACCCGGTATATAACGGCACCGGTTACGTCGAAAATCGCGGCGGTGCCAAGCGCGAATGCGAGGAGCCTGCGCACTGACCTGTCCGTGGGCATACGGGCTACTTTCCCGCTTCCGTAATGCACAAAACTCTTGCCTGTTTGCACATATTAGGAATGAGTTAAATAGCATACGTCTGGATAAAAGCGGATGAAAGGGTGGCACGGCCGGTGGCCGGTAAGCCGGGGAGATCCCACAGGCGGTCAGCCCGCCAGATCCCGGTCACCAGCGGCTTGCGTTGCGCCGGTAGAAGTTTTCCGGGAGCCGGTCACGGCACCCGGAACCAGTCCATGCGGGCCCGGTCAGCCAGGCACCAGGATGGTCTTCCCAATCGTGGCTCGGGCCTCGATGGTCGCATGGGCGTCGGCGGCCCTGGACAGGGGGAATACCTGGCCGATCACCGGCTGAAGGCGGCCAGCCGCCGCGAGGGCGAGTCCCCGCTCGACCAGCGCCCGGTTGTCCTCGGACGAGCGCACCAGCGTGTTGCCGGGGATGAACTGGACCCCCCGGCTCTCGATGTCGCGCCTCTCGATGCCGCTGGCGCCGGTGAAACTGCCGCTCGCCGCGCCGTAGGCCAGGAATCGGCCGCCTCGGCCGAGAAGGCCCAGCGCCGCGTCGCCGATGTCCCCGCCGACCCCGTCGAAGACCACGTCAAGGGAGCCGGTCGCGGCCCGCACCTGGTCCGCCCATCCGGGCGAGGTGTAGTCGGCCACGACGTCGGCGCCCAGCGTCCGCGCGACCTCTAGCTTCCGCGGGCTGCTCGCGGCGGCCGCCACGTGCCTCGCGCCGGCCGCCCGGGCCAGTTGCACGAGGAGGCTGCCCACCCCGCCCGCCGCCGCGGTGACCAGCACCCGGTCACCTGTCGTGAGGGCGGCCGCGCGGGCTAGGGCCAGCGCTGTCCGGCCGTCGGCGAGGAGGGCCACCGCGGTCCCGCGGGCCAGGCCCGGGGGAACCGGGACCGGGTCCTCCGCGCCCACCACCACCCTGTCCGCGTAGCCGCCGAGGCCGCCGGTCGCGGTGACGACAAGCATCCCGACCACCGCCGGGTCCACGTCGGCACCGGCCGACACGATCGTGCCCTCCACGCCGTTTCCGAGCACCGCCGGCAATGCGGGGCCGGGACCTGGCCGTGGGGACCGGCCGGCGCGCACCTGGGTCTCGACGAACGTGATGCCCGCGGCCGCGGTGCGCACGGCCACCTGGCCCGGGCCGGGCTCGGCGTCGGGCACCTCTACCAGGTGGAGCACGGCCGGGCCACCGTACTCCTCCATCTGCACCTGGTGCATGCGCCCCTCCAGCAGGCGGACCGGCCGGCGTGTTCGGTTCGGGGCCGGAGACCCCGGGCCTGCGGTCAGATCTTCGACCAGGCCTGCGTGAGCACGCTGCGCAGGATCTGCTCCATCTCGTCGAATTGCTCCTGGGTGCAGGTGAGCGGGGGAGCGAGCTGGATCACCGGGTCACCGCGGTCGTCCGCCCGGCAGACCAGCCCGGCGTCGAATAGGGCCTGGGACAGGAAGCCGCGCAGCAGCCGTTCGGACTCATCGTCGCTGAACGTCTCCCTGGTTGCCTTGTCCTTAACCAACTCGATGCCGTAGAAGTACCCGTCGCCCCGCACGTCGCCGACGATCGGCAGGTCGGTGAGCTTCTCCAGGGTGGCGCGGAAGGCGGCCTCGTGCGATCGGACGTTGCCGAGCAGATCCTCTTTCTCGAACACGTCGAGGTTGGCCAGCGCGACCGCCGAGGACACCGGGTGACCTGCGAAGGTGACGCCATGCAGGAAGGTAGCGCTGCCTTCGCTGAACGGCTCCATGAGCCGGTCACTGACCAGCATGCCGCCGAGCGGTGAGTAACCGGAGGTCACCCCCTTGGCGAAGGTGATGACGTCGGGCTGGTAGCCGTAGCGCTCGGACCCGAAGTAGTACCCCAGCCTGCCGAAGGCGCAGATCACTTCGTCGGAGACGAGGATCACCCCGTAGGTGTCGCAGATCTCGCGGACCCGGGCGAAGTAGCCGGGTGGCGGCGGGAAACAGCCACCGGAGTTCTGCACGGGCTCGAGGAACACCGCGGCGACCGACTCCGGGCCTTCCCGCAGGATCGCGCGCTCGATCTCATCGGCCGCCCACCGGCCGAACGCCTCCAGGTCGTCGGCCACGAAGCCAGGTGCGCGGTAGAAGTTCGTGTTCGGCACCCGGACCCCGCCGGGCGGCAGCGGCTCGAACGGTTCCTTGATGCCGGGCAACCCGGTGATCGCCAGCGCTCCCATGGACGTGCCGTGGTAGGCGATGTCCCGGCTGAGCACCTTGTAGCGGCCGGGCTGGCCGATGGTCTTGAAGTACTGCTTGGCCAGCTTCCAGGCGGACTCCACTGCCTCCGAGCCACTGGTGGTGAAGAACACCCGGTTCAGGTCGCCCGGGGCCAGCCCGGCCAGGCGCTCGGCGAGCTCGATAGCCCGCGGGTGCGCGTATGACCAGAGCGGGAAGTACGCCAGCTCGCTGCCCTGGCGGGCGGCCGCCTCGGCGACCTCCCGCCTGCCGTGCCCGATCTGGCTGACGAACAGGCCGGACAGGCCATCCAGGTACCGCTTGCCATTCTGGTCGTAGACATACTGCCCGGACCCGCGCACGATCACCGGGACGTCGGTGCCCGCGTAGGAGGACATCCGGGTGAAATGCAGCCACAGGTGACGGTGGGCGGCCTCCTGAAGCGCGTGCGCCGGGAGACGTCCGGCGCCTTCCCCCGTGCTTTCCCCTGGGCGGTCGGTGCCTTCCCGTGGGCGGTCGGTGCCGTGCGGAGCAGTCATCTGGTCCCCCAGCCGTAGGTCTGCTTGCGGAGTTTCAGGTACACGAAGGTTTCTGTGCTGGTCACGCTCGGCACGGCGCGCACGCGGCTGAGGATCTCCAGCAGGTGGTCGTCGTCCTCGCAGACGACCTCGACGAGCAGGTCGAATGATCCGGAAGTGATGACCACATAGTCGATTTCATCCATTCCTGCCAGGTGGTCGGCTACCCGTTCGAGGTCTCCGGAGCACCTGATGCCGATCATGGTCTGCCGGCTGAAACCGAGCGTCAGCGGGTCGGTCACCGCGACTATCTGCATGACGCCGCCATCGACCAGCCGCTGAACCCGCTGGCGCACCGCGGCCTCGGACAGGCCCACGACCTTGCCGATCGCCGCGTACGAGCGGCGGCCGTCTTGCTGCAACTGCTCAATGATCCGCTTGGACAGGTCATCGAGGACCACGCGGGACGGATTGCGGGAGCGGCCCCGGCCGCCGCTCCGCGAGAAGCCGTCCCGCTCGGCGATCAGTCCGCCAGGGGTAGCGGCAGACCCCGGCGTATGAGCCATGCGGTCGCCTCCTTCGCAAGGCAATCGTGCCATGCATGCGGCGCTTGTCAACTGATTTCGTTGAGAGACATGCTATCTGCGACGGATTCACTTGTGCGTGATTCGTTTGTCTGCGAGTGTCGGACCCATGTCGACGACCACATCCCGGAAGGCCCGGCTCAAGGAACAGAAGAACTTCGTGAACGGACAGTTCGCCGCGACCGCCGAGGGCCGGGCCAGCGACATTATCGACCCGAGCACGGGGGAGGCCTACGCCCGCGCGCCAGTCTCCGGGCCTGCCGACGTGGATGCCGCGCTCAGGTGCGCCGAGGCGGCCAGGGAGGGGTGGCGGGACACAACCCCGGCGGAGCGCAGCCTGGCGCTGCTCAGAATGGCCGACGCGGTGCAGGCCCGGGCGGCGGACATCGTGGCGGCCGAATGCCGCAACACAGGAAAACCGGTGGCGCTCACCATGGCCGAGGAACTCCCGCCGGTCGTGGACGAACTGCGGTTCTTCGCGGGTGCCGCGCGCATCCACGTGATGAGTTATTTCGGCGGCTGAGCGTTATTGACCGGCCTCGGCGGCGACCGCTGTTTCGCGGATCGCTGCTCTGATCCTGCGGCGTTACCGATTGCGGTGCGTGCGGCTATTCTGTGCCAAAATGCGAAGAGACGTCATGACAGGCCGCGCCCGACCACTGGCCCCGGGCCTGAAAGGCATCCGCGCGTATCGTAGGCGTATCGTGCATGGCGCGGAGTAGGCGGCCTCCGTGTGCGAGGCCGGTGAGCGGCGGGGACCCGGCATTCTGGGCATCTAGCGCAGGTGCGTTCTCACGGGATTTAAACGGGGCCTTTTCCGCTGCCCGCGTGAGCATGGAAAGTATGCGGACTGGCATTGAAGGAGAAACAAGATGACGCATCAATCCGCAGCTGCTGTCGCAGGAACCGCGCCGACCCACCGGCCCGGCTCGAGCCCGATGCGATCGGGGTGGCCCAGGACACTGTGATTGGCATGGCCTCGTCGGCCCCGTCGGTGTCGGTGGGGCTGACGCTGGCTGCTCTGGCCGCGGCGACGGCGTATGGGAGCGGGCCGATCATCGTGCTGACGGCGATTCCGATGTTGATCATCGCGAATGCGTACCGGCGGCTGAACATGTGGAACGCGAACTGTGGTGCGTCGTTTGAGTGGGTGGGCCGGGCGATCAACCCCTACCTGGGGTTCTTGACCGGGTGGCTGATGATCGCCGGGTACATCATCGGGGCGGTGGCCGGGGTGGAGATCGTGGGGCCGTCGGTGGTGGCGGTGTTCAGCGCCAACCCGGCGAGCACGTGGACGGATATCGGGCTGGCCACGGGGGTGTCGCTGGCGATGCTGGTGATCGCGGTGGTGGGTATCCGGATTACCGCGCGGACGCAGGTGGGGATGGCGGTGGTGGAGTATGCGATCTTGATCGGGTTCGCGGTCGTCGGGCTTGTGGCGGTGCTGCGTCATCATCACGGCACGTTCCCGGTGAGCCGGGGCTGGTTCAGCCTGTCGGGGATCGGGGGGCATGGCAGCGCGGTGGCGGGGCTGCTGATCGCGGTGTTTATCTTCAGCGGCTGGGAGGGCACCTTGTATGTCAACGAGGAGGTCAAGCACCGGCGGACCAACCCCGGTCGGGCCGCGATCTTGGCGGTGGTGCTGCTGACCATCATTTACACGCTGTCTGTGATGGGGCTGCAAGGTGCGGTGTCCCCTAGCAGGCTGCAGGCGCATTCGACGTCCGCGCTGGTGTATGTGGCGCAGGCGCTGGGCGGCAGCGTGGGCTGGGCCAAGGTGATGGCGCTGTCGCTGGCGTTGTCGGTGATCGCGGCGACGCTGACCAACATTGTGCTGACCTCGCGGATCATCTACCGGATGGCGAGCTACCGGACGCTGCCGGAGTCCCTGGCCAACATCTCCCGCCGGTTCGCCACCCCGGTACCGGCCAGCATCTTGGTCGGCCTGCTGCTGATCGCGCTGACCTGGGTGTACCTGCTGGCCAACTCGGTGCAGAACGCGTTCTCCGCGGTGGTCAACGTCAGCGGGCTGCTGTTCGCCGCGTTCTACATCCTGACCGCGCTGGCCACCATGGTCTATTACCGGCGGCGCGTCTTCACCAGTATCTGGGACGCGCTGATCCTCGGCATCCTCCCGCTCGCCGCCGCCGGATTCCTAGCCTGGATCGTGGTCAAGTCGGTGCAATCCGCGCCCGCCTCCCAGCTCTGGTCGCTGACCGGCGTCGTCGTCCTCGGCTTTGTCCTGCTGCTCGTCGCGCGTTTCGTCCTGCGATCCCCGTTCTTCCAAATCCAGCGCGAAAGCGACACGGGGGACGCTGAACCGGAAATCACGCTGCGCGGCGTCACCCGCAGGGGATATCAGGACTAACCCGAGAGCCGCAGAGCGGCGCGCTTCGCGCTTTCCGCGCGCTGGCCAATGTCAGGGCACCCGTCACTGACCCGCCGCCTGGGTGGTTATCCTCCGGCGATGTTGGTGAGGCTGTCGCGGATGGCCTGGGTGAGCGGGTCGGCGGGGGAGAGGGTTTGCTCGCAGCGGGTGAGGGTGTCGCGGAGCAGTGTGGTGGCGTCGGTGAGGCGGCCGACGGCGTAGTAGGCGTGCGCGAGGTCGGCGCGGCGGGCCAGGGTGTCGGGGTGATCGGCGCCCAGCACTCGTTCGTAGCCGGCGCGGGTTTGCTCGTAGAGCTGGACGGCGGAGGCCATTTTGCCGGCCTTGTGGTACGCGGAGCCGAGGGTGCCGCGGGCGGCGATGGTGTCGAGGTGGTCGGGGCCCAGGACGCGTTCCCGGTCGGCGAGGGTTTTCTTGTAGCAGGACAGGGCGTCTTTGAGGCGGCCGTCGGCGAGGTAGGCGCCGGCCAGCTTCTGCCGGGTGGTCATGGTGGCGGGATGCTGGGGGCCCTGGACGCGCTCACGGTCGGCCAGGGTGCCCCGGTAGAGCCGGATCGCGTCAGCGAACTGGCCCGCGGCGTGGTAGGCGGCAGCGAGTTCCTCCCGAACGCCGAGCGTGTCAAGGTGGTCGGTTCCGCGGGCCCGCTTGTAGTCGCCGACAGAGTCGTCCAGGGCGCTGATCGCCTCGCTGAACTGGCCGGCCGCCATTGCGGCGTGGCCGAGGTTGCGGCGGGCGGTGATGGTGGCGGGGTGGTCGGGGCCGAGCGCGCGGGCCCGGTCGCCCAGCACCCACTGGAACCAGGAGACGGCTTCGGCGGCCCGCCCGGCGGTCAGGTACGCATCGGCCAGCCGCTGCCCGGCGGCCAGCGTGTCGGGGTGGCCCGGGCCGAGGATCCGGTCGCTGACGGCGGCGAGGTCCCGCCAGTAGGCGATGGCTGCGCCGGTCAGCCGGGCGCCATCCAGGCTCTGGCCGGCGCGCAGCAGCAGCCGGTGGCAGCCCCCGGCCCACAGCAGGTCCCCGGCGGCCCGCTGCACGCTGGCCGCGCACGACCGCAGCCCGGCGGCCAGCCACGCCTGCTGGTCATCGGCGGGCCACACTTCCAGCAGCGCGTCGGCGGCCGCCCGGGCCGCCCGGTTGCGCATCGAGTCCGGCATCGCCGCCCGGACCGCCGCCGCGACCACCGGGCTCATCCGCACCACCGGCGGCCTGCCCGCCATATCCACCGACAGCAACCCCGCCCGCTCCGAGGCCAGCACCGCGCTCTCCGCACGTTCTGGCCGCGCCGGGTCCTGGGTATGTTCTGGCTGCGTCGGCACCGGGTCACGTTCTGGCCGCGCCAGGTCCTGGGTGCGCTCCTGGTCAGCCGGGCCTGCGGTGCCGTCGCCGGCCAGGTATTCGCACGCGGCCGGCGTGCTGAAGACCGCGGCCGGAATACCGTGGCCATCCAGCAGCGCCGCCAGCGCCAGCATGGCCTGCACCCCCCCGCCCGGCCACAGCCGGTCAGCCTGCTCAACGGAAAACGTCCAGGTAACCGCGGCGGCCGCGGGCTCGGCCATCTGCTCCCGCCGCTGCGCGAAATAGCCCCGGTAATCACGGCAGGACAGCGCCGAACTCGCGATCACCGCACTGGCCTGCGCCAGCGCCAGCGGCTCGCAGCCAAGATCCTTGACCAGGTCTATCGCCCCCAGCCGCTGGTCCGGATCCACGTTCAGGCGGCCCATCAGATAACTCAGCGCCTCACGAGAACTGAAGGCCCCGACCGGGAGAACCCGCGCCTGGTGCCCAGCGGGCAAAGTCGCGGAATCCGTGGTCGTGATCAGGACCCGGCCGGCTGGCCCGGCCGGCCAGAGCCCGGCCATATCCGCCGCGCCGGACAGGTCGTCGAGCACCACCAGCCACGGCTGGCTGGTCTGGCCGAGCCAGCCCACGAAGCGGGCAGCGGCCGACTCGCCATCACTCGCCGGATCGGCGCCCATCGCGGCCACCGCCGCCTCCACATAGCCAGACAGCACCGACGCCCGGCTGGTAGCGACGACCCAGACCAGCACGTCCACCCCGCGGGAGTCCCACAGCGACTCCGCGAACGACACCGCGAGCTGAGTCTTGCCGCATGACCCCAGCCAGTCCGGCGACTCCTTTGCGCCTACCCAGCCAGGCACCAGCGCCACCGCGGCCCCCGGGATCAGCGCGGCCTCAAGGGTAGGCGCGCTTTCCTGCCTGGCAATGAAACCATCGGCCAGCGGAGGCACCGCGCCCGACCGGACGGGCTGCGCCACCTCGCCGCCCAGTGATCCCGTCGGCCGCCGGCTGTCCACGGCCGCTACTCGTGACCCGTATCCATCCGCACAGCAGCCGCTGGCGGATGTGCGGGCGGCCACTTCGGACCGCAGGATGAGCCTGAAGAGAGCATCCTATCTATCACCTTTTACGATTATGTATCGTGCTTATCGCACGCTTTATTGTCATGAGATCACCGACATACCGAACGATAGTCAGATCTATTTGCCTTAAATTGACAGGATACGGCCGAAGTTAGCGGCTAAAACTGCGTGAACGGTCACGGGTATGTTGCCTATATATAGCGAGAGTACCCCTCGACCCGGCCCACCCACGCGCCAGCGCTCTACCTGCGCAGTCATCCGCCCGGCCTGCGCGGTCAGCTCAGCGATCAGCCGGGTACGCCTCCGCCAGGCGCACCGCAAGGTCGCCAGCGGGCAGAGAAGACAGCTCCTCCGCGGAAGGCACGCCAGGCACGCCGATCACACCTGCCAATGATCACCATTCCGGCCAGCCGGTCAACAACCCGCCACGGCGCGTCGCCAGCACCCGCTGCGCCCGGCCCAGCCACCAGGCACTAACCGGCCGGCCTCGTTCCTTCCGATAGGCGAGCGGACGTCAGGAGCACCGATCGGGCAGTTCTGCGCTACTGCGGCCTGCTCTATGACTCGCCGGGCTCCGTGGCGAGGCGATCGACGTTCTCGACCGAGTTCTCCAACCGGTCGGCTGGCACGACGGGCCAGCGGAACCGCGCCCGCAGTTCGTCGCCGATGTTGGTCCAGTCGCAGTAATTGCTGACCAGGCATTCGCCGTCGGTGAGCGGTTCGATCTGCCAGCCGTAGACATGGCCGGCGGGAGGCTTTCCCACGGCCCTAACCGTCCACTCGATGAGCCGGCCGGGGATCAGCTGGGTGACGGTGCAGCGCACCTTGTACTCCGCCATGTTGGGGATGTCGCCCAGGGGACGGCGATCCATGTCCATGTCGAACGTCTGGCCGACTGCCGTGAGCGGCCTGGCGTCGGGGGCTGCCTGCAGCATCCCCGAGCCGTCGATGTCGACGTGGCGGGCAGGGTCCGAGACGAGGAGGAAGATCGCGTGGGCCGGCGCGGCGATGCGCCGCGTCGCCGTGACCCGATCCGCCGATACCGACTCGGCCTCCGGCCCACTCATGTGCGAGGCTCGACGTTCTGGAGGCGCACTTGGCCGGTGGCGATAAGCCGACGGCCGGCATCAGTGATGCCGGCCTGCCAGAACTCATCAGCGTCGATCTCAAAGTCGGGGGTGCGCCTCACTTCGTCATCGTACACACGCGCCAGATTGCCCGCTCTCGCGGAACCTGCACGGATTCAGGACGCTCATCACGCGGGCAGATGCCGCCGGACGCCGCACCACCCGACCGGCCCGCCCGTCATCAAGCTGTCATCCCACGTGAATAGCTACGGGGGGCGGCCGCGTTACAGCCGCCGCGAGGCGTTGGCACTCGGTGGGCTGGCTGCTGCGGGCGGGGGAATCCATCGGGTACGACGTGATGGTCGTCACTGACCAATTCGAGTTCTTCGACTTGGTCGCGCAGGGTGAACTGATCCCGCTAGAGCAGAGCATGCTGACCAATTTCCACACCTACGCGGTGCAGAAGTTCCAGCACCGGTCATTCGACCCCGGGAACATCTACAGCATCCCGTGGGCATCGGGCAGCACCGGCATCGCCTGGCACCCGCAATACATCACCACCCCGGTCACCAGCATGGTGGGGTGATCATCTCCACCGTGATCCGCCTCGCGGTGCCTCGCGCGGATTGGCATTCGCTGACCTTCTACGCGCCCTGGGCCCGGTTCCTCGGCCTGGCGATCCTGCTCGCCGCCACCGCGCTCACGCTGTGGGCCAGGTTCGCGCTCGGCCTCATGGGTCGCGCTGCTTCAGGAGGCCGGGCTAATCGGCCCGCAGACAGTGATCGTTACGACCGTCCACCCCCTGCAAGTCGTCGACGAAGCCCTTCCGGAGACCGAGCACGACTTCAGCGTCGACCTGGTCGTCACGCCAGACGAAGTGATCGAGTGCGGACCTCCGCGGCGCCCTGGCGGCCTCTACTGGGAGCACCTGACCGAAGACAAGATCGCCGCCATTCCCCTGCTCACGGCGCGGGCCGCTGCCAGCGTACGAGAACGTCGCATGGCTTAGCCGCCAGCCCGGTAATAGACCTGTTTGCTTGGTGCGGCGCGATGCCCGTCCCTCCGCCCGGACTACCACGCCGCCCGGTTCTACACGCTGACTGCCCCGTGCCCGGTGCCACGTGGGAGACTCATCGCCCGGATCTCAGTGTTCTGTGAGCAACCCACGCAGCCGCTGGAGTTCTTGCCTGGGCCAGACGGCCGTCAAGTCCCAGCCGCGCGCATCGCAATAGTCCACGATGTAACGCCACGACTCGGCGGCCTCGTCGAGCCGTCCCTCGCGCTCGAACAGGAAGGCGCTGAGGTAAACGGGACCGAGGTTCTCGGGGTCGAGCTCAAGCGCGCGACGCCAGTCCGCGAGGGCGCCCTCCGGATCACCCCTAGCCGCCTTCACCTCTCCCCGGTTTGACATCAGCGCCGCGTCGTCGGGCGCGAGCTCGATTCCGGCGTCGATGACCTTTCCCGCCGCCTCGAAGTCGTTCGCCAGGAGGTAGGCGGACGAGAGGAAGCGCAGCTCTCGCACGTCCCCTGGCGAAGCGGCGACCCGTTTCTTGTACAGCGTGACCGCGTGGTCCTCCTCGCGAAGTGCCGCCTTCGCGTTCATCCACTGCCAGCGCACCTTGTCCTCGTCCGGGTGGAGCGCAATCGCGCGCTCATACAGCTCCACCGCCCGCCTGATCGAGTAACGCCCATGGCTTTCGAGCAGGTAGCCGTACTGACGGAGCAGGAGCGCGTCGGGCTGCTCGCCAAGGTCCTGCTCGAACAACCGCTTGGCCTCCAGGAAGTCGTCCATCTCGCCCAGCGCCTCGTACCTTTCCAGCAGCTCTTCCTTGTTCATGATCATCTTCACCTTTCTCGAAGGTTCGCACGCCCCAGGCGTGCGGCCAAGCGCCAACCCAGCGCTGGCGCTTCATGTCGGTCCCTCACAGGAGGACCTGTCCCGCGCGCGGGATATCGCGGCTGCATCGCGCGGCTGCACCGCGCCGTGAGTGTGAGTGTGAGCGTGCCGCGGCCTCGCAGGCACGAGCGACCGCCGGGTCGTTGGTTCTCGCGTGCGGCCAGTGATGCGTCGCGCCGTGGCGGTATCGGAGGGTTCCGGGCATAGCCAACCGGGCGACGACCAGGCCATGCCTGATTCGCCCTATGCGGGGCGGCTAGGTTCTAACAGCTGTGCCCTTCATCTATCCGGCAAGACAACAGTAGCCAGCCGATAACGATCCGGGCAACAGCGCCGACCAACAGCGCCGAGCAACAGCGCCGGGCAACAGCGCCGGGCAACAGCGCCGGGCAACAGCGCCGGGCAACAGCGCCGGGCAACAGCGCCGGGCAATAACGCCACCAACGCCGGACAGCAGCACCAAAACGCCGGGCATCAGAGCCACGAACACCGAGCAGCAGGCTGACCGCGGGTCAACGTTCCTAGTTCGCCTGGTCCCGCTGCCCGGCCGCAGGACCGGGCCTTAGCGCGGGGCAGCGAACACCGGGAGGCCGCTCCTGTCATCGAGGAGCACACGCCGGCCCAGCGGGACGCGCAAGAACTCTCGGGAGCCGGTTCATGCATTGTGGTCTGCGTCTCCCGAGCCGCCGAGGTCACGCATGAGGTCGGCGAGATGCCCGCGATGCCGGAGAGTGCGCAGTGCAATAGCGTGCCGCGAGCCTTCCGGTGCGGCATACCGCCGCGAGCCTTCCGGTGGGGCATACCGGCGCAAGCCGACCTGTCCGATGCCCTTTCACGCGGCTTTCATGCGGCGCCGACCGCCTGGCCCCGTGTCACCAGCGTCGACACGGCCCGCTGCGGCCGCGCCATCCCGGGCCTTGGACGTGGTCGTCTCGGCGGCTCTACCATCGCGCGGAGCGTGCGTTTGTGCGCAGGACGTGCCCGCCACGGAGACGTGCTCCGCGGTGGGGCCGGCCTGGCGGCGGGGGGTCGTACGTCGGCCTACCCCCGCTGTGGTCGAGGAGGAACGTCCGTGAGATTCCGGATGCCACGCCCGCGCAACCCGGCCAGTACGTTGGCTGGCGCGCTCGGTGTTAGCGCTCTCATTGCCGGGACGGGATTCGTCGTCGTCCCGATGGCCTTGACCGCCACGACGGCGTGCCAGGTCACTTACTCCGTCACGTCGAGCTGGCCGGGCGGGTTCACCGCCAACGTCGCGATCACTAACGGAGGCTCGGCGGTCAGCGCGTGGACGCTGGGCTTCACCTTCCCCGGCAACCAGCAGGTGACCCAGGGATGGAACGGCACCTGGTCGCAGAGCGGCGAGACGGTCACGGTGACCAGCGCGAGCTGGAACGGCTCCCTGGCCGCCGGGGGCACCGCGACGGTCGGCTTCAACGGCACCTTCAGCGGCACGAATGCGAACCCCACCGCGTTCACGCTCAACGGCGCCGCGTGCGGCGGTGCCTCGCCGTCTCCATCGGCGACGACCGCGACTCCCACCCCGAGCGCCTCGCCGACCGTCACCCCGACCCCGACCCCGACCCCGACGCAGACGCAGGGCCCACCCGGCGGGACGCTGGCCACCGGCGACAGCCGCACAGTGAGCCAGCCGAGCGTGCCGGCCGCCTGCACGACGTTGAGCGCGCAACTCGCCACCAGCAATGAGCAGTTCAGCAGCGGTGCTGAGTCGTCGCCCCCGGACACCTCCAGAATCCAGGCCGCCCTCAACAGCTGCAGCGGCTCCGGCCACGCGGTGGTGCTCGCCCCGGCTGGCAGCAACAATGCCTTCCTGAGCGGCCCGCTCACCCTGCCCGCCAGCGTCACCCTGCTGGTCGACGACGGCGCCACGCTGTATGCATCCCGCAACCCCGCCACCTACCAGGTCTCCGGCCAGGCGACCTGCGGGACTGTCGCTTCCACCGGTAACGGCTGCGCGCCGTTCATCACCGTCACCGGGTCCAACGCCGCGATCATGGGAACGCGGGGCTCGGGCGGCGGCCAGGGCGCCATCAACGGCCGCGGCGACCAGGCCATCCTCGGCACCAGCGGCACCTGGTGGGATCTCGCGCAGGCCGCCAAGACCGCGGGCCAGAAGCAGAACAACCCGCGCCTGATCGAGGCGCACGGGGTCAACAACCTGGTCGCCTACGACGTTGACCTGGTGAACGCGCCCATCTTCCACCTCTACTTCGAGGGCGGCAACGGGCTCACCGTCTGGGGAATCCGGATCAAGACCCCGGCCACCGCGCGGAACACCGATGGCATCGACCCGGACAGCGCCACCAACGTCACCGTCAACGATTCCTACATCCAGGACGGCGACGACGGGATAGCGATCAAGACCAACTCTGGTGCCGCATCCAACATGACGATCGAGAACAGCCACTTCTACGGCACGCACGGGATATCGATCGGCAGTCAGACCCAGTACGGAGTCAGCAACATCCTGGTCACCAACAACACGGTGAGCGGGGTCGACAGCGCAGGGAACGTGAGCACCGACAAACAACGGGATCCGCATCAAGACCAGCTCCAGCGACGGCGGCACGGTCAACCAGGTGACCTACGACGGCACGTGCCTGACGGGGGTCAAGCACGCGATGGAGTTCAACCCGTTCTACTCAACCGGCAATGGCTCGACGACGCCCTACTACACGAACATCGTGGTCAACGGCCTCAAGTCGGTCAGCTCGCAGTCCAGTGCGCAGTCCGTGATCGAGGGCTACAACTCCACCCATCTGCTCGGGCTGACGCTGGAGAACGTCAGCCTCGACGCGACCAGCACCTCCGCCGAGTACGCCAGCGTCGGCACCTTCAACACCAACATCTCTCCGTCGGGCACGGACGTGACGGTCACCGCCATCAGCGGCAGCGGCAGCGTTCCCTCCTGCACGTTCCCCGGCTACCCGGGCCTGTAGCCCCAATCAGCCGAACGGGAGGGCGGCGGTCCGGCCACCCTCCCCAATTCCAGCGGAAAGGACACCTCAATGACCAAGCCCGGCATATCACCTGAGCCGCGGCCGCTCGGCAGGCGTGAGTTCCTCACCCGGGCTGGCGTCGGCGGCCTGGCCCTCGGAATCGGCGTGGTCGCCGTCGGCGAGCGTGCCCCGGCAGCCAGCGCGGCTTCGTTTGGCTACACGAGCAGCGGCGGGTACTACACGGTCACCACCGGCGCCGGTCTCGTATTCAAGATCCATCAGAGCACCGGCGGCATGACATCGCTGAACTTCAACGGCACCGAGCTGCAGCCGTCCGGGACCAACGAGTCGCACGTCGAGTCCGGCCTGCCCAGTCCCAC
>Ga0099829_10001100_pt1 | contig 14691 bp, 13 predicted proteins | sample CZO8metaG_3_FD_79336 | JGI IMG/M metagenome (GOLD analysis project Ga0099829, IMG submission 79336) | Vadose zone soil microbial communities from the Eel River Critical Zone Observatory, Northern California, USA - CZOApr15con2H2.8 metaG | ecosystem: Environmental > Terrestrial > Soil > Vadose...
AACAGATCGTGCTTTCCAGCGACCGACCTGCTTCCGAGATCGCCAACCTGGAGCACCGCCTGGTTTCCCGCTTTGAGTGGGGACTTACGGCCGAGCTTCAGCCGCCGGACATCGAGACGCGCCTGGCGATCTTGCGAAAAAAGGCACGCACGATGCAGATCAAATTACACGATGACATTTTTCAATTTCTCGCCAGTCGCATTCGCACGAACGTGCGTCGTCTGGAGGGCGCGCTCATGCGCGTGGCATCATTTGCTTCCCTCAGCGGAAAGGAGCTCACACAGGAAGTCGTCGAACATTTGCTGAAGGATATTTTGCAGGAAGAAGGGCGCCATTCCATTACGATCGAACAAATTCAGCGACGTGTAGCCGAACACTTTGATGTGCGTGTGGCGGACATGACAAGCAAGCGGCGTCCCGCCAGCATCGCCTTTCCGCGGCAGGTCGCGATGTATCTGGCCCGGGAACTTACCAAAGCGTCCCTTAATGAAATTGGAGACGCGTTTGGCGGACGCGATCACGGCACTGTCTTGCATGCTTGCAAACTGGTAAAGAGACGCATGGCCGAGCAGGACAATCTTCGTCAAACGATCTCATTTATCGATAGCTCGCTGCAGAGGTAGGGCACGATTCACCTCAGTCGCGCTAGCGGTTCTGATTGTCGATCTTGGCGCGCATGACTACTTTACGGTTGCCGAATAAAATCGAAAGCCTTACATCTTAAGCGCTGCTTTCCATAATGAAATTCAGTGTCACAAAAGAAAAACTGCTTGAGGGCCTGCAACAGGTCCAAAACGTGGTCAGCACACGCACGACTCTGCCTATTCTTTCCAACGTTCTGTTGCAGGCTAACGGCAGCGAAGTTCACCTAACCACAACCGATCTCGACGTCGGGGTGCGCGGCAGTTGCGAAGCACAAGTGGAAAAGGCGGGCGCGACTACGCTTCCGGCACGTCGTCTTTTCAACATTGTTCGTGAACTCCCGTCCACCGAAATTCAGATCGATGTCGATGGAAAGAACGCGGCATCAATCCGGAGCGGACAAAGCTTTTTCAAAATTCTCGGCTTGCCGGAGGAAGAGTTTCCGCCACTGCCGAAATTTGAGGATGCGAAAGTCGTCACGATTCGACAAAAAGATTTGCGAGACGGTTTACGCAAAACTTCCTATGCCATATCGACGGACGAGACCCGTTACGTGCTGAACGGCGTCCTTTTCAGTTTCAAAGACAACAAGCTCACACTGGTGGCGACGGATGGCCGGCGACTTGCCATGGCTGAAATCGAGCTAGAATTCCCGCGCAGCCATGAAACCGACATTATTATTCCCACGAAAGCGGTCACAGAATTGCAAAGACTGCTTGCCGATGACGGCGACGTGAAAGTAAGCATGGGCAATGGTCAGATCGCGTTCGATCTGAACAAGACGCTGTTGGTTTCAAAATTGATCGAAGGCAATTATCCAAACTATCGCCAGGTCATTCCGGCCGAAGCAAAGGAGCGAGTAAAACTCGAGCGCGAAACATTTTTAAATTCGTTGCGGCGCGTTTCGCTGCTGGCAAGCGACAAATCGAATTCGATCAAACTCAAATTCAGCAAGAACAACATCGATATCACTGCCAATACGCCGGAGGTCGGTGAAGCGAAGGAATCGCTGCCCGTCCAGTACAAAGGGCGCGAGTTTTCCATCGCGTTTAATCCGGAATTTCTCATGGCGCCACTGCGCGCCCTGACCGAAGACGAAATCTTTCTCGATCTTATCGACGAGATGAGTCCGGGCGTTTTGAAGATTCAAACGCCCTTTCTCTATGTCCTGATGCCGATGCGCATCAGCTCATAACGGTTAAGCGGCCGCTGAGTCGCCTCGCTCTGTCGAGGCGTTTTATTGCATCGATGCACGGCGGCAGAGCGCCGTGGCTACAGCCGCCTCGACCTCGACGATTCCCAGGTCGGTAAGCCTCCCGCTTGTTGCACGGAGGACTTTTACATTTTTGTTCATCGGCGCCCAGACAGCCGGATCGGTCGGACCGAAGAGCAAAACGCATTTTGCGCCGGCGGCCGCGGCAAGGTGCGAAATTCCGCTATCGTGTCCGACGAAAATCGCGCGTTCGAACACAGCCGCTAGCTGCGGCAGCGGCAGATTTCTTGCAACCTGGACGCGATCGCTTTTCCAAACCGTTTGCAATTGCCTTGCCCGATCTTCGTCCGCTTCGCCAGACACGATTACGAGCGATCCCGGAAAATCGTCCGAGCCAAGCAAATGATTCCCGAGATCAATCCAACTCTCTAGCGGCCAATTTTTCCTTTCACTTCCGCTGCCAACATGAAGGGCGACAACTGGTCGCGCAGAATTGCGGAGAAATTCTTCTGCAATGTTTTGATCTTCGTTAGAAGGATAAACTTTCGCCGCAAGATCCTGCACGCATAAACCCAACTCTTGGATTGGTGCCGCGAGTTGCTGAGCGGCATGTCCAGAATTGTCGACCTTCGCCGGCCTATGGGCCAGATTTTCTACGCCGCATCGGCGAAGATTCACCTCAAAGATTCCGTCCGGGTCGTGGAGATAGCTAATGATCAAGTCAAAACTCGCGAAATAATCCGCGAGTTCTGCGGGCAAGTTTGAGTCTTTCGCGAAGAAGCTGGAAAGCGGCCCGTATTCGATCGACTGGACCGCTTGAGCGTAAAACCGGTTTTCCGCCAACACTGCGATATGTTTGTAACCAAGGATCTCAACGTGCGCCTGAGGATGAGCCCCACGCAAGGTCTTCAACGCTGGCAAGGTGAGGATAAAGTCGCCGATCGCGCCGCCGCGGATCACCAGAATCCGGTTCATAAACTGACTGCACCGGCGCTGTCCAAGCGTCGCATTGGTTCCGCTACAAATACTTAATATCGCGTTAACGCAAACGAGAGAATCACGCCGCCATAAATCAGGGCAATAGCATGCAGGAACCGCCATCGGAAAACGCTGCGCGTGCTCCAGTTGATCTGATCGCGAAGCACGTACGGGATCGCCACCCAAAACAGCCCGGCAATGATGAGCAGATAAGCCAGCACGGTTACGAGCAACCGGCTTGTCTCGTAACGCAAAAACGCCGCATCGAGCAGCGGTTCAGCGGCCAGCAAGCAAAGAATTCCAAGCGCGCGAACTGCGAGAAATTCATCGACGAAACGCAGGGCGAGCCCGTAACCGATCGGCAGGGCAATGAGGAGCGGCCGCCGGAAAGCTGAGAATTCGCCCATCTGGATCGTGGCGACCAGCCAAAATGTCCAGATAAAACAGATAGTCAACAGAACGACTCTGGCGACTTTAGAACGCGGAAACCGCTGCGCGACACTGATGAGGTCCGGTTTCACCAACCCAGGCAAACTGATCAAAATGAGGAACGCACCTGCGATGATTCCCGCGGTTTGCAAAGACAGATGGTAAATCATGTTCGCCCCTGCGAATCCGTCCTGTGGTGGACGCGATCGCCGTTGGATGCGCGTGAGATTGGCAGGACTGGCGTGCCATACAAGCTAAAGCCATTGGCTTGTTGCACCCGTACGTCGACAAGTTCCCCGCCAAGTTCCTCGTCTCCTTCGAACACGACAATCTTGTTCGTGCGCGTGCGACCCATTAAGCGCGCTGGGTTCGTTTTGCTCGGCCCTTCACAAAGAACTTCCACATTACAGCCGACCAGCCGCTCGCCGGCGCGTCGGGTCGATTCATTCACGATCCGGAGCAAATCCTGGTTCCGCTCTTCCTTAACGTGTTCGGCGATTTGGTCCGGCATTTCCGCGGCCAGCGTGTCGCGTCGCGGCGAATATCGAAAGACGAAAGCATTGTCGAATTGGATCTGTTCAACCAGATCGCGTGTTTGTTTGTAATCGCTCTCTATCTCGCCAGGAAATCCAACGATAATGTCGGTCGTGATCGCGATGCCATCCCGTGCTTGCCGGATACGCTGCACAAGATCAACATATTTTTCCGCCGTATAAGCGCGGTGCATCGCTCTCAGGATCTTGTTCGAACCGGATTGCAACGGCAGATGAATGTGCTCGGCCATTTTCGACAAACGTGAAATCGCATCGATCAAATCGTCGCGGAAGCCGATGGGGTGCGGCGAAGTAAAACGAAGTCGCTCAAGTCCGTCGATTTCGTGGACAGCCTCGAGCAACTGCACAAAAGGACCTTTGCCATCATGTTCCGGAAACTCGTGACGGCCGTACAGGTTCACGATTTGCCCAAGCAGAGTGACTTCCTTCACTCCGCGCGCAACCAGATCGCGCACTTCGCGGACGATTTCAGCGATTGAACGGCTGCGCTCGGTGCCGCGCGTCTGCGGAACGATGCAAAAGGTGCAATGCACGTTGCATCCTTGCATGATCGAAACGAAAGCAGTCGCCTGCCGAGACGCGAGATGCTGATCGCGAATCGTCGATTGCGAGCCGGCTTCCTCTGCAACATCGACAATCGAAAAACGCAGATCGTCCATTCTGATGTAGCCGGGATCGGTGATCCCGGCCGGGCGCGCCGTCTTTTTTGCGACCAATTCGTCGACATAATCGGCGACGCGATGGAATTTCTGGGTCCCGACGACAAGATCGACATGCGGCAAATTCCTGAGTAAGGATTCGCCACGCGCCTGGGCCATGCAGCCGAGGAAACCAAACACCACATGGGGTCGCTCTTTCGCCATACGACTGAGCATTCCCATTTTGCCAAGTGCCTTTTGGTCGGCCATATCGCGTACACTGCAAGTATTCAGGAGCACAACATCGGCCTCCGCCTCGTGCGCGACCCGCTCATAGCCGCGCGCGACGAGCGAATGCGCGACCTGCTCTGAGTCGCGCTCGTTCATCTGGCAACCGTAAGTCTTGATGAAAAATTTCGGCATGTGCGGGCGAAAATAATACACGGACAAGCCTCCTTCGCTATGTCAGAGATTTATCCCCTTTCCATCTTGTCGATCTTTGGGATTAAATCGCGACGTGTTGGGAATGAAAAACGAGCCTCCAGCGATTGGGATCATCGGGGGCAGTGGTTTATATCAGATGGAAGAGGTCCGCAATGCGATCGAACACAAGATCGAGACTCCGTTTGGGCCGCCATCGGACACGCTCGTTGGCGGAAAAGTAAGCGGACGCCAGGTCTATTTTTTGCCGCGACACAGTCGCGGCCATCGAATTCTGCCGCATGAAATAAATCACCAGGCCAACATTTACGCGCTGCGCTCGCTCAACGTCCGCTGGATTATCTCGGTAGCGGCGGTGGGTAGTTTACAGGAAAAATACGCGCCGCGAGATGTCTTGTTGCCTTCGCAGTTTTATGACCGCACGAGTCAGCGCGCCGCTCATACTTTTTTTGGGGAGGGCATCGCCGCGCACATCGCATTTGCTGAGCCGATCAGCACGAAGCTGCGTAATCTTCTGGCAGAATCAGCGAAGTCTCTCGGCGTCACAGTCCACAACGGCGGAACTTATGTGAACATGGACGGCCCGGCATTTTCCACGCGAGCGGAATCGGAATGGAATCGCCGCAACGGTTTTGACGTAATCGCGATGACGAATCTTCCGGAAGCGAAACTGGCTCGCGAGGCGGAGATCGCGTTCGCGACGATGGCGATGATCACCGATTACGATTGCTGGAAGGTAGAAGAGGAACCGGTCTCGGCACAGACGGTCCTCGGTCATCTAATGGCAAATGCCGAAACGGCGAGGAAAATTCTCCTTCATGTGATCCCGCGACTTCCGACGGAGCCGAATTGGCCGGAACATCTCGCTCTGGATTCAGCGCTGGTCACTGACCGCAAGCTTTGGCCTGCAGCAACAGTCCAGAAGTTGAGACCGATCCTAGGACGCTTTCTGGCGGAATAAAAAAATGACGAAGCACGAAGAGAGGCCGAGGTCGCCGCCGTCGTTTTCTCATTCGAGCTTCGTTATTGACTCGTCATTCGTCATTCCGATTTCGTCATTTTCCTAATCGCTTTGCAGAGCGATCGGATTTGATCTTCCTCATGTGCCGCCGTTACAGTTATGCGCAAGCGCGCGGCCCCTTTCGCAACAGTTGGATAACGAATCGCTGGAACAAGAAATCCTTCGCTTTGCAGCGCAGACGCCAGATCGAGTGCCGCTTGCTCGTCGCCTACGACCCACGGGAAAATCGCGCTGTGGGTGTCGCTGCCAGTTTTGTTCAATTCACTGCGAGGGAGAAATCCCTGCATTAATCTGATTCTCTTCCAAAGCAAAAGTCGCCGCTCTTCTCCTTCAGGAGATGTGAGGAAGTCAACCGCAGCTAGCGCCGCAGCGACGATCGCGGGCGGCGGCGCTGTGGAATAAATGAAAGAGCGGGCTCGATTAATCAGCCAGTCGATCAAGTTGCGGGAGCCGCAGATGTAGCCACCGCTTGCGCCGAGGGCCTTGCTCAGCGTTCCCATCTGTACATCGACATCTTCATTCAAGTTCTCTGCCGCGGCCAGGCCGGGGCCATTTGGACCGACCACACCCACAGCATGCGCTTCATCCAGAAGTAAGAGCGCGCCGAACCGCTTTTTTAATTCAACCAATTCGCGCAACGGCGCGCGATCACCATCCATGGAAAAAACGGATTCGGTCACGATGAGAACGCGTTTGTCCGCGTGTTCGCGCTGTGACCACTGAAGATGACTCTCAAGTTTGCCCAGATGATTGTGCGGAAATACGCGCAGGATTGCGCCGCTTAATTTTGCGCCGTCGATCAATGAGGCGTGGCAGAGTTTATCGAGCAAGATGACGTCACCTTTGGTCACGAGAGCCGGGATCGTGCCGAGCGCGGCCGCGTATCCGCTGCTAAAACAAAGCGCAGCTTCAGTTCCTTTCCATTTCGCCAGCGCACGTTCCAAACGCAAATGTGGCGATTGTGTTCCGCTAATTAACCGGGACGCTCCACCGCCAACGCCAAATTCGCTGATGGCGGCGATTGCTGCTTCTCGCAATCGAGGATCGTTGGCGAGACCGAGATAATTGTTTGAAGAAAAGTTTACGAGCCGGCGGCCGCCGGTTTCGATTTCCGCTCCTTGCGCGCTACAAATTTCGCGAAGATGCCGATCCAACGAACGTACACGGAGAGCTTCCAATTGCTCTTCGAAAAAATCGCGCACTGGGAGTTGGAAGGCTCGGAAAGCTATTCCTGCCCTGAATTACATCCAAAGACCCCAGGAAAGCAGCGCGGACGCGTCGCGCCACACGCCGGCTTTACTGTCACCGAGCACGACAACGATGATGTCGCGGCCCCCGCGTGAACCGCTGCAAATCAAGCAGTGCCCGGCGGCTTCGGTGTAACCGGTCTTCATTCCGTTGCAGTAAGGAAGGCGTCTAAGAACTTTGTTTGTATTTTCCAGCTCTCGCGTGCGGCCGTTGGCGTAGCGAAAGACAAGCTGCGGAAGGCAAACGATTGAGCGAATGGTCGGGTTCGCGTAAGCCGCGCGCGCGATCATCGAAAGGTCGCGCGCGCTTGAGTACTGGTCGGGCACGGGCAAACCGTTTGGATTCACAAAATGCGAGTGCACTGCTCCGAGTTCGTGCGCGCGTCTGTTCATGACCTCCGCGAAAGCTTCAATGCTGCCTGCATTGTCCCGTGCCAGACATCGCGCCACGTCATTAGGGCTTTTCACCAGCAATGCTCGCAGTAGATCGATTCGCTGATAGTTATCGCCCGCTTTGATATTCAGCTTCACCGGTTCGGCCATTGTATCGATTGGTTGAACCGTTACCGGCTGGTCCAAAAAGCCGCGCTGGGCGACGATCAGAGCCGTAAGCAATTTTTGCGTGCTCGCTGCAGCCCTTATCTGGTCCGCGTTCTTCTCGTATAATGTTTGGCCGCTGTGCGCGTCCACAACAATCACCGACGCTGCGCCAGTCTTTGGTATCCCTTCGGGAGTGAACTCTGTCGGCGCTGGTGCTGATTCTGGTGTTTCCTTCGGCTTTGCATGCGTCCGGTGTGAGCGTGCACGAGTCGATTTCTTCGACGCCGCTTTCTCAACAGGACTGGGCGAGTCATCGAGATCCTGTTTATCTTTCTCTGTAACCGCTAGCGCCTTCCGAACGGGTCCGGGCGAGATACCGCCTGGCCGCACCACCTCGGAATCAACAACGTCCTGACTCCAGGCACTAAGCGCCGCTGCCGAGGCCAATGCGGCAAGGAACAGGATCCGATTAGGCCACTTCATCGGCGGAAACTTAGCGATAGAACTTAAATCGGCGCAAGTCCTCAGACATTTTCCCGGCGCGTACGGCGGTCGCGCCCTACCTGGCGCGCTCGATCAATTCGACCTCGTAACCTTCCGGTGCGTCAATGAAAGCAATTTTGCCGCTGCCAGTTGAATGCGGCCCATCCGACAGCGGATAACCTTTCGCTGCCGCTTCCCGTGCAAAGATTTCCAGGTTATCCACTTCAAAGGCGAGATGCGTAAGGTCAGGACCGACTACAATCGGCCCGGCCTCATCGAATTTGCAGATCTCAATCTCCTCGTCCCCCTCAGGCGCTTTTAGAAAAACCAGTTGCGAGCCGCGACCGGACGTCTGGCGACGCAGCTCCTTGAGCCCGAGAACATCTTTATAAAACGAGACTGTCTTCTCGAGATCCTTCACGCGATAGCGGGTATGTAAGAGTTTTTTGACCGTACTGTATCTTATTGCTCCCATACCGGATTAAATTCAAACTCAGGATAAATTTTACGATGAAACTTGTCATCGCCGCGACTGGTGCCAGCGGTACGATTTATCTGCAACGGTTGCTCGAGCAGATTGATTGTGCGGCGCACGAGATTCATCTCGTCATGAGCGCGCACGCCAAACAAGTGGCGAAGCAAGAAGTGGGCGCTCTCAAAATTCCGAAAGCAATCGCTCAACATTCCGAGAGCGATCTTGATGTTCCATTCGTCAGCGGCTCAGCGCGTTTTGACGCTATGGTTATAGTCCCCTGCTCGATGGCCACGCTTGGGCGTGTTGCGTCGGGCTCCAGCGATAGCGCGTTGCTGCGCGCCGCTGACGTTTTTTTGAAGGAACGGCGGAAATTGATCCTAGTTCCGCGCGAGACGCCGTGGAACTTAATTCACGGGCGCAACGCGGTGACGTTGCTCGAGGCGGGAGCAATTGTTCTGCCAGCCATCCCCTCTTTCTATAGCCGGCCAGATTCCGTTACCGCCGTCGTCGACACAGTGGTTTGGCGCATTCTTGATCAAATCGGCTTGCCCAACCCGAGCGCGTACCGCTGGGGCCGTGACATGCCAAAACCTATCCGCAAACATTGAAGATCGAAGGTCGACCCGCGCGTTGGCTGATCGCGTTCGGGTTCCGCTTGTTGCGGCTCTGGGCGCGCACGCTGCGCTACGAAATAGAAGATCGCGCAGGCATTGTTGGAAAACCGATCGCTGACAATTACATCGGCGCACTCTGGCATAATCGATTGTTGTTATTTCCATTCGTGCTGCGGCGCTTTTTTTCCAACCGCCACGGCGCAGCTTTGATCAGTGCCAGTCGCGACGGAGAATTGCTAGCCGACGCAATCAAGCGGTTCGGTTTCGACGTCGTGCGCGGCTCGAGCTCGCGATTGGGTGCGAGCGCAATTCTTCAACTCACGGATGTGCTCGCATCCGGTCACGACGTTGTCATCACGCCCGATGGCCCGCGCGGGCCTGCCTACGAGCTTGGCGCCGGCATTATTTTTCTCGCGCAAAAATCCGGAGCAGCTGTTCTGCCCGTCAACATGGAATATTCGAGCTGCTCGCGTATTAGAAGCTGGGACCGATTTATCGTGCCGCATCCGTTCGGCAAAGTGCGAGTGATAATCGGCCAACCGCACCGGGTGAAATCGACAAGCACGGACGCGGAGTTTGAAACCGAGCGTTTGCGTTTGCAGAACGCTATGATGGCGCTGGTTGAACAACGCTGACTCAACTACCCTCTGCGCATGGCGAAGGTAATCAATGGGCGCGCAATTGCAGAAAAAGTCTATGTTGATCTCCGCCGCGAGATTGCGGAGCTAAAATCGAAGGACGTCACGCCGGGACTTGCGGTCATTCTCGTTGGCGACAATCCGGCCTCGCGCGCCTACGTGCGCTCGAAAGACAAAATGTGCCGCGAGCTTGGGCTGCATTCGGTGAAATTGGAGCTGCCCGCATCGACCACACAAACGGAACTGTTGTCCCGCGTCGAGGAATTGAATCGCGACCCGAGCGTTCACGGCATTCTAGTGCAATCGCCGCCGCCCAAGCAGATCGACGAACCGGCGATCGTGCGCTCGCTCGAACCGCGCAAAGACGTGGACGGTTTTCATCCGGCGAATGTTGCGAAGCTCGTGATCGACGATCCCAGCGGATTTGTCCCATGCACCCCACTTGGCGTGCAGCGTTTGCTCATTGAAAGCAAGATCGACGTCGCAGGCGCACACGTCGTGATCCTTGGGCGGAGCATGATCGTGGGCAAACCGCTCGCCCTGCTTCTCATGCAGAAAAACAAAAACGGGAATGCGACAGTCACGGTCGTGCATTCGCGCAGTCGCGACCTCGAAAAGATTACGCGGTCGGCAGATATCTTGATCGTGGCGATCGGTCAACCCAACTTCGTAAAACCGGATCACGTCCGCGAGGGCGCGGTCGTTATCGATGTTGGCATCAATCGCCTGGACGACGCGGCGAGCGAACGCGGTTATCGACTCGTGGGTGATGTGGCGTTTGACAGAGTGTCACAGAAAGCGGCTGCGATCACGCCGGTGCCGGGCGGCGTCGGGCCGATGACAATCGCGATGTTAATGTCCAACACCGTAAAAGCGGCGCGGCAATTGATAGGTAGGGGCGGGTTCACCTGAACCGCCCGCGGGCGATTGAGGTCAATCGCCCCTACCTGCGTTTGTAATTTTTGCGGTCAGCAACTTCAAGATCGAGGGATTAATTCGCGCCGCATGAACAAAGAACGAGCCGACTCGCGGAGCCAGTACCGCCGCGCGGGACATCCGGTTTACCCATAACCGGCCGCGATACATGGCAGCGTGCGCTTTCGCGTAATCACTCGCCGGATCGGCATCATAACTTCCACGAATGATTTTCGCGATGGCCTGCGCCGCCAGTTCTCCTGAGCGAAGTGCGTAATAAATTCCTTCCCCGGTAAACGGCTCCACCACGCGCGCCGCGTCGCCGACTAGAAACAATTTGTCGTGCGCGGGCGCCAGAGTCACGCGGGTGAGCGGAGTAATCGTGCGCCAGGGATGATCTTGTTGAAGACCGAACCGCTGCTCGGCCCAACGACGAAGCGCCGATATGTTGGAAGGCTTGCCCACCAGGCACAAATTTAATTCATCGCGACTTACCGGGGCCTGGCCGGAATAGCCCTCAGGGAGAAATTGCAAAACGACGCGATCGCCAAAGCCCGCTGGCAGCGGCATGTGCGCCTGCAGCGCAACGCGTTCACGCACAGGCCGCGGGAGCAGATTGCAAAGACGCGCGATGGTCGAATTGCGACCGTCGGCGCCGACCAGCGTTCGCGCGGCAAAGACTGGTCCCCGATTTGTTTGAATTTTCCAATCCGAACCGTTCGTCCCTGCGGTCAATGCCGTCACCGCTGTTTGTTCGTAGATTTGCGCACCGAGCTCTCGCGCCCGCGATAGCAAGAGTCCGTCAAACAAGCTGCGTTTGATTGATATCTCGCCCTCTTCCCCCGACGGAAGATCGACAGCAACTCTTCGTCCGCTCACCGCGATGAACTCGACAGTATTAAGAATTGCGTGCGGCAATTGGCGGACACGCTCCCCAACTCCAAGTCGCTGCAATACCGGCCAGGCCGCTGGATTCAAACAGTCGCCGCAAACTTTTTCCCGGGGAAACGTTTCTCGTTCCAGAACGAGCGGTCGCAAACCAGCGAGGGCGCAAAATCCAGCGCATGCCGATCCAGCCGGGCCAGCGCCGACAATTGCAACATCGAAGGTTTGCATCGCTGTTAAGTGCACTCGGTCAAGTCAAGCGGAGCCGAGACATTCTCGCTATTCGATAAAGTTAACAATAATACGGGATTCCCTCGACTTTCGCTCGGAATGACGAAACCTCGCAGCGGATGCGTCTTTAACACTACTGGCGCGCGATCCAATACCAGAGCAGATTGATTATTATGGGCTGGTCTCTGCCAATCTTCCGCATCGCTGGCATTCAATTGCGGATTCACGTTACGTTTTTGCTACTCATCGCCTGGCTTGCTTTCGGCTATTACGCGGAAGGCGGTTCGGCAGTGGCGGCGAGCCGGGTAATATTTGTTCTGCTGCTTTTCCTCTGCGTCGTGCTGCACGAATTCGGGCACGCATTTGCCGCGAAGGCATTCGGAATTAACACACCGGACATTACCTTGCTCCCAATCGGCGGAGTCGCGCGCCTGGAACGTATGCCAGAAGAACCTCTACAAGAACTGATCATTGCAGTGGCCGGTCCGGCCGTAAACGTGGTGATCGCGCTCGGTTTGTTTATAGCAGACGGATCGCAGGCGTTTCTGAATCCTTCAACGGTCGAAGGAGGCGGTCTTATTGCGCAGTTGCTGACCATCAACATCTTGCTCGTCCTTTTTAATTTGCTGCCCGCATTTCCAATGGATGGCGGACGCGTCTTGCGTGCGCTCCTCGCAACGCGGCTGAGCTACGCGCGCGCGACGCAAGTCGCAGCGAGCATCGGACAGGGTTTTGCGTTCATCTTCGGATTCATCGGGTTAATATGGAATCCGTTCCTGATCTTTATCGCGCTTTTCGTTTACATCGGTGCATCGCAAGAGGCAGCGCTGGCTCAAATGAAAGATGTTTCGCGCCGGTTTCCGGTGTCCAGTGCCATGGTTCGCGAATTCCGCACGTTAGCAGAGAGCGCAACACTTCAGGAAGCCGTGGACGCGCTGCTAGCGACTTCGCAGCATGATTTTCCGGTCGTGGATGAAACCGGAAATGTGGCGGGGGTGCTTACGCGGCACGATCTGATCGCCGCGTTACGCAAAAACGATCCGGCGCTTCGCGTGGGAGACGTGATGAAGCGCGATATTCCCACCGTTACGACAGGAACCCGCTTTGAAGAAGCGTTTCGTATCATGCAGGAATGCAACTGCCCAGCAGTGCCTGTGCTTGACAGCATGAAACGCCTGGTCGGTTTGCTCACGCCCGAAAACGTCACAGAGTTGATGATGATTCAATCGGCCATGCCGCGTCGGCGCGTTTGGTAATTGTCGCCGCCGCCCTGTGGGCGGCGTCGCGCGAGCCAAACACGTCAGAGCCGCGCTTCGCACAGCGAAGCGGCTACACTGGTTACAGGTTTCGACTAACAGGGTTCTCGCGTAAATTCACGCCTGGTGATGGCTCCATCAACAAAAGAAAGACCGGATCTTCAAAAGAGAGTGCACGAAGTACCGCACAAACCGGGTGTATACTTAATGCGCGATCGCTTTAACCGCGTGATCTACGTGGGCAAAGCGCGCGATCTGCGCAAACGCGTCGGTTCATACTTTCTCCCCTCAAAACTGGCACAATCCGATTTGAAAACACGCGCCATGCTCGACGCGGTCTGGGATTTTGAGACCCACGTAGTCCGTAGCGAAGCCGAATCGGTTTTGCTCGAAGGCAAATTGATCAAGGAATATCGACCGCGTTACAATATTTCGTTCCGCGACGATAAACGGTTTCTTCTCGTCAAGGCCGACATGTCAGAAGAGTGGCCGCGTTTTCGGCTGGCGCGTTTCAAGAAAAACGACACTGCGCGTTACTTCGGACCGTACGCGGACGCAGGCGCGTTACGGCAGACACTCAATTTGATGCGCAAAAAATTTGGCGTGCTCACTTTTGGCCGCGGCTCGCCCACCGAGCGCGAATTGAAATCCTCGACCTATCAGGTGCCAGTTCGTTTGAGCGAAATCAGCGCCGAGCAATACCGCGAGCGCGTCACCCAGGCGTGCGAGTTCCTCGAGGGGCATTCGCGGGAAATGATCGCAACGCTGGAAGAAGAAATGCAGAAAGCAGCAGAAAAAATGGATTTCGAGAAAGCGGCGGAGCTACGCAACATGATCCAGGACGTGCGTGAAACGACCAAGCCGGTGCGGCGTTTTACACGCGGCAGTTTGCCGAGCGCAATCGATCCGACGGCAGACGTGCAGGCGTTGGCGGATGCGTTGCAACTTCACCGCGCGCCATGCGTGATGGAATGCTTCGATATCTCGAACATTTCCACAACGCATGTCGTGGCGTCGATGGTCTGCTTCCGAAACGGCGTCCCAGACAAGGATACTTACAGGCGATATCGCGTGCGCACGGTGGAAGGGCAGGATGATTTTGCCAGCATGGCTGAGGTAGTGCGGCGGCGTTATTCGCGAATTTTACTGGAAGCGCGCGAAACCAATCCCGAAGCGGCCGAGTTTTCTCGGGAAAATCCTGGCGACGCCATCTCCCGGTCATCAGCAATCAACCATCAACGATCAACAGCCTTCGTTCGTTTGCCCGATCTCATCATTGTCGATGGAGGAAAAGGCCAACTTTCGGCAGCGTGTCGTGAGCTACAACGATTGGGCCTGCACGATCTTCCGATCATCGGCCTGGCCAAAGAACACGAAGAGATCTACCGGCCGGGCCGGGCGTTGCCACTGCAACTTCCAATGGATTCCAATGCTTTGCGCTTGCTTCAGCGGATTCGCGACGAAGCACATCGTTTTGCCAATTCGTATCAC
>Ga0099829_10001111_pt1 | contig 14600 bp, 12 predicted proteins | sample CZO8metaG_3_FD_79336 | JGI IMG/M metagenome (GOLD analysis project Ga0099829, IMG submission 79336) | Vadose zone soil microbial communities from the Eel River Critical Zone Observatory, Northern California, USA - CZOApr15con2H2.8 metaG | ecosystem: Environmental > Terrestrial > Soil > Vadose...
CGCTAGTAGCCGTCGACGGCGCCTTTGATCCCATCGGCGAACGCGTCCTTGGACACTTCCGGCGACCACGCCGCACCGGTGTCGGCGTCGACGCACTCGACGTGCTTGCCCTCGTGGTTCCACCCCTTGCGCAGCCCGTAAAACGACGGCGCCGGGGACGACTCGCCCGTCGTGTCGAACCGGCCGCGTTCGGCCCTGATCGTCTCCCGTGCCCAGTTGAACGCCTTACGGCGGGCCCCGAAATGGCGGGCCAAAGCCCGGTGCTGGTCAGGTGTCGGGTCGAGCGCGAAACAGAACGCTTGCAGCGTCCAACCCTCCGGCGGCGAGAACCCAGCAGCAGCCACGATCACATCCTGCCAGGAGGGTGTGACCGTTAACCCGTCCGAGATCACCCCCAGCGCAACCCAGTGCCCTCCCGGTTCGATCCCCCCGCACCCTACGGTCCGGCACAACACAACTACTGATGTTCGCAGACAGCTGCTGATACTTCCCTCAACAGCCCCCACCGGATCCCCGGCGTTCCGAGGAAGCGAGACGAGTAGTCCGTCTCAGAACCCACGCCCCGCGGCAGACCTTCACCACGGCGACTTGCTCCGAGCTCGGGGTCCCGCGCTAACTTCCCGAATCGGCTGAAGTCCAGGAACGCGACCGGCAAGAAACGTGAAGCGTCCCTCCAAAGCGCGGGGGCCGGACAAACTTCACTGCGCAGGCCATCCAGACGATGTTTCACGTGAAGCAATTGGCGACCCACGCTGACACTCGCCGCCGTTGCGAAACCCTCAACCATTACTTGAGAACTCAAGTCTCAGCGTAATCCACAACCTGTGCATGAGGTTGTGGACTACATCCCGAAAGGCCCCTGGGGTTGCCCTGGGTTAAGCGAGGAAGGGGCGCAGCTCCTGGAGCAGCTGCCCCTTGCCCTTCGCCCCGATGATCCGGAGCTGGGCCTCCCCGTCCTTGAACAGGATCAGGGTCGGGATGCTCATCACGTCGAAGCGGCGTGAAAGTTCGAGCTGCTCGTCGATGTTGAGCTTGGCGATCCGCAGCTTGCCGGGGTGGTCCTTGGCGATTTCGTCGAGGACGGGCGCGATCATTTTGCAGGGTCCGCACCATTCAGCCCAGAAATCAACCAGGACGGGCACGTCAGAACCCTTAATTTCTTCGTCGAAATTCTGTTCGGTCAGCATCAACATGCCAGCACCCACCGATTCTCATCCTCCTCGCTTGAACTGCCCGGCCATAGACCCAACAATCGCGTCACCGTTCGCATTCCTCCCCTGAGTGCGCGGCTACCACTCGGTCGTCGTCTCGCGAAGGTCCGGAGGGGCCTCGTCCCTGGCCTCCAGCCACCGCTCGGCGTCGATGGCCGCCATGCAACCTGACCCGGCGGCGGTGATTGCCTGCCGGTAGACGTGGTCCTGGGCGTCGCCGCAGGCGAAGACGCCCTCCACGTTCGTCCTGGTCCCGTCGCCGGTGAGGATGTAGCCGGTCTCGTCCATATCGAGCTGGCCGGCAAAGAGATCAGTGTTCGGGGCATGCCCGATCGCCACAAACAGACCCGTCACGGGCAGGTCAGTCTCCTCGTCGGTCATGACATTGCGAAGCCGGATTCCTTCGACCTTGCTGTCGCCGATGACGTCGGTGACGACAGTGTCCCAAAGGAACCGGATCTTCGGATTTTTAAAGGCCCGGTCCTGCATGATCTTCGAGGCCCGCAACTCCTTGCGGCGGTGGATCACGACGACGGACTCGGCGAACTTGGTCAAGAAGATCGCTTCCTCCATCGCCGAGTCACCCCCGCCGACGACCGCGATGGACTGGCCCCGGAAGAAGAAGCCGTCACAGGTCGCACAAGTGGAGACGCCGTAACCGATCAGCCGCCGTTCGGACTCAAGCCCGAGCATCAGGGATCGCGCTCCGGTCGAGACGATGAGCGCGTGGGCCCGGAACTCTGTTTCCAGGCCGGTCGACGGGTCGGGCGCCCACACACGGAAAGGCCGCTCCGACAGGTCAACCCGATCGGCCTTTGTCGTCAAGAACTCCGCCCCGAAGCGTTCGGCTTGGAAACGGAACCGGCCCATGAGGTCGGGTCCAAGGATGCCGTCGACAAAACCGGGGTAGTTCTCAACGTCGGTCGTCAGCATCAGCTGACCTCCGGGCTGGTCGCTGGTTGAGGACGGGGCCCCTTCGATCACCAGTGGATGGAGGTTGGCCCTGGCGGTGTAGATGGCGGCCGTCAGGCCTGCCGGTCCCGAGCCGACGATGACGACGTCTCGGACCTCATTGGTCATTTGCGTCTATTCCTTGTTTGGTGGTCTACGCTTCCGCCAAGAGAACAGGCCGAGGATCAGAAATATTGCACCGAGGCCCACGTAGGTGACCCACACCCGGCGAGCTTCCTTGTCGAATGGCAGGTACCTGTGGAGCCGGAACAGCCCGATCACGACGAGGGCGAACGCCAGCAGTCCCATCACGGCAGCGACCAGCCCAAACACGATGGCCCGCGCCGCCTTCTGGATGGGCACCGTCGTCTTGTCACGAACCGTTTCGACGACCAGCTCGATCCGGTCGGCGGTCTTGACCGTCCAGTCATCGCTCGGTCCGGAAGGACGGGGGGCGGTTTGCGCCATGAGCGAAGACTACCCTGAGCGGTCCGTGCGCCTGGTGCTTGCCGTCGTCGTTGGAGCTGGAATCGCCGCAGTGGGCGGGGTGATTCTTGGCGAGTACCCGTTCACGGGAATCATGCCGTATCTGACTGGAGTGCTCTTCGCTCTCGTCGTGGCCGAAGTGATGCTCTCGATCGGCCGTCAGACTGGGCCAGTCACGGGGCTTGCTTCGGCTGTGTGCACCGTGGGTGGGTTGGGCTGGGCCATCTGGATTTCGACTGGGCGAGGCGTGTCGTCGGTACCAACGGGAGCTTGGGCCGCCCTCGTGATTGGAGGGGTGGTCGCCCTTGTGCGCGGCGGTGTCCGGATGAGCCGGTCAGAGAGCTCCTCGCTCGAGGCAAACGACCGCGGGCACGAGCCCCGCCTGCGTGATAGGTCCTAGCGGGCCCAGCGAGCGGGTGACGGCGGCTTACCGCAGGACCAGTTCCGCGATCCCGACTTTGTTCGCCGGACCGAGGTCGGTCAGCCAGAGCAGGATGACACTGTCCTCTCTGTTGTTGAGGTTGAATGTCGTCGAACCGTCGATGGCCTGACGGGTCGCGACGGGTGGACCCCAGGGTGGTAGCGAGGGGGGAGAAGGGACCTGATCGGCAACGTAGACCTCGGCGCTCCATCCCTGGCTTGGGGAAGTGACACCCAGTTGGTGGAGGCGATGCCGTCCACCCAGTCTGATCGCGAGTCCCAAGCCGTGCCGAAGACCGGCGAAGCGGGAGTCGAAATATGTGTCGGTCCACCAGATCGTGTCCGGGTTGTTGTCAAACGTCGCACTGACCTGGGAGGCGTGGTCGGCGTCGCGCTCGAGATGGAACACCGAGACGTCAGCAATCGAGACGGCGGCGGGCGTCGTCGTGGGTCCGGGCAGAACACCCGATCGCGGATGGTTGGAACCCGAACCCACGGCGACAAGGACCACCACCAGCAGCGCCAGCGCGGCGAGCGCGGCCACGACCCGGCCGGGCCAGTTAGGTGCTCGTTTGCGCGTCCGAGCTCGGGGGGGAACAGGTGTTCCCGGGGACGTGGGGGTCCGGTCTGCGACTGCGACCCGACCGCCGGTGACGCCCTCACTGATAGCGCTTGGGGGCGGTGGGGGACTCGGAGCGATTGCACTGGCGATGCTCGATGCGGCTGGGGGGCCGTAGCCCCGGTCGGGGGGCGGCGGGCCGCTGGCCGGTACGCCCACCGGTCCGGTCATGATGCCGGTCACGGCCTCGCCGGCCTCTAGCGCGAGCAGGCTTTCATGCACCGAGTGCGCCGATGAGGGCCGATCCTCGGGACGCTTCGCCATCATGGAGAACACCAGATTGTCGAGTCTCGGAGGAACATCCGGGCAGCGGTCGGCGACCCGCGGCGGCTCGCTGTTGAGGTGCTGAAGGGCGATTATCACGTCGGTTGCACCGCTAAACGGCGGCTCTCCCGTGAGCATCTCGAACATGACAACACCGAGTGCATACAGATCAGCTCGGGCATCGGGCTCGCGCCCCTCGATCTGCTCGGGGCTCAAGTATCTCGGGGTGCCGACGATGGTGCCCGTCTTCGTCAAGTCCAAGCCGAGACCTTCGGCCGCCTTGGCGATACCGAAATCGGTCACTTTGACGCGGGGGAGTCCGTCCGCCCCGGCGTCGCACGCCAACACGTTGGCCGGCTTCACATCTCGATGGATCAGACCGGCCGCATGCGCATGGGCGAGGGCGTCCGTGATTTGACGGGCGAGGTCGAGAACCAGGCGCGGTGGCATGGCACCTTTGTCCACAAGGAGCTGCCGCAGGGTCGGGCCGCGGATGAGTTCCATCACGATGTACGCCGTGCTCTCGCCGGCCATGCCGGCGTCGAACGTCGCGACGACGTTGGGGTGCGACAGCTTCGCGGCGGCGATGGCTTCCCGCCGGAATCGCTCAAGGAACAGCCGGTCAGCGGCCAGGTGGGGGTGGAGCACCTTGATGGCAACCGGTCGCGCCAACACTTCGTCGTAGCCTTCCCATACGGCCGCCATGCCGCCTTGGGCAAGCTGGTGCAGCAGCCGGTAACGGCCGCCCAGCGGTTCCTCCGCGCTCGTGGGCGCGCTTGCGGTGGGGCTCGGCACGGGGTGAAAGGCTATCGCCCCGGCGCCATTTTTCAGGGACCGATCCAGGCGACGCCGATCACGCCAGGACCGGCGTGAGCGCCAATAACCGGCCCCACCCAGCTCACGATCATTCGATCACGTGGGACGAACGGTGTGAGCATTTCGATGAACGCATCGACGTCGGCAGCATCGCCGTGCATCACACCGAGTTCATGAATGTCACTTGAAGATGCCGCTTGCTTAACCCTGTCAGCGAGATAGCGCAGCGAGCGGCTGCGGGCCCGCTGGCGGGACTCCTGCTCGACCACGCCGTCAACAATCTGAATGACGGGCTTGATCGAAAGCATCGACCCAAGGAGAGCCTGGGCCCCTCCGATGCGCCCACCTTTCTTGAGATTCTCAAGCGTGTCGAGAGCACCCAGCACTTTGACCCGCGGTGCGAGCCCCTTCACAGCATCAGCCACCTCGTCGAGGCCTTTTCCCTCCTCGGCAAGCCGAGCTGCCGCCAGCACCAGGAGGCCCTGGCCCAGACTGATATTGACCGTATCGACCACCTGGACGGGGATCGTGGCCTCGACGTCCCTGGCCGCTGCCTGGGCAGACTGGATGGTCGCCGACAGCTTCGACGAAAGGGTGAGGCAAAGCACACCGTCGGCGCCCTCGCTGGCCAGAGACCGGTAAGACTCGGCGAACGACCCGGGCGACGGTGCCGCCGTCTCGGGTAGTGCCGCCGATTGGCGACAGGTCGCCCAGAAGTCTTTGGGTCCGAGATCGGTGTACTCATCCGAACCAAAGCGGATCGTAAGGGGAACGATCGTTACACCGAGCCTGCTGACAAGCTCTTCTGGCAAGTCGCAGGCGCTATCGGACACCACACGGATCCCGGGCATGTCTATTTGACCCGCCGCGACCGAAGAGGGTGACATGTATCCGTTTCGACCGCGGAGCCGTCGGACCGTGGCACGTCAGACCGTGGCACGCCGCCGCCGATCGAACACCCCCTGCCATTCGGTCAGTCCCAAGGCGCGGGAGACCGCGAAGTAGACGATCCCCCCCGACGCCGCTCCTGCCAGCACCTGCGCGGTCAGCCAAGCGTCAGACACGCCACCCAGGGTGACGCGGACTACCCATACCACCGCCGCCATGACGGCCGTGGCCAGTCCCACTCGAGCCATGACCGACAGGGTCTCGAAGCCGTCCAGACCCCTCGTTCGGGTCCGCAGAGCGGCGAAGGCGACCGCAGTTCCGAAGGTGTACGCCGCGACCCAGCCCAGAGCGAGCCCGCCAACGCCCATGACCGGGTACAGGGAGGCGGCGAGGAGCAAGGTCGCCGCGTTCTCAACGACATAGAGCCAGAACATGGCGCGGGTGTCCTGCATAGCCTGATAGCCGCGCATCAAAAGCAAGTAGGCGCTGAATCCGGGCAAGCCGATTGCGAAGAGTGCGACCACGGACCCGATCTTGTATGCGTCGTGCGCCGCGAATGAGCCGTGCCGGAAGACCAACTCGAGCAGCGGATGCGCAAGGATCACGTATCCGACCGCGGCCGGGATGAGGATTGCCAGCGTCAGCCGGAGTCCTCTCGCCATCTGAAGGCGAAACCCGGCCACGTCCCCGGCAGACCATCGGGCGGATAGATCGGGGGTAATCACGGACGCGATAGAGACAGCGAAAATGGCGTAGGGGAGCTGGAAGAACGTAAACGCCGTCTGGAAGACCGTGACGTCACCCGCCCTCCGGGCCGCAAGAATGAGGATGACGTTGAGGGAGACCTGGTTGGCGATCACCGACCCGAAGGTCCAGAGCGACAGCCGAAGAATGGTTCGGACTGCTGGGTGGTGAAGATCCCAGACTGGCCTCAGACGTGCTTTGCGCCGCCCTCGGTACATCGACGGCACCTGCAGCAGGAGTTGCACCAGGTACCCGGCCGTCGTACCGAGTCCCAGAACCAGCAGCGCCCAGTGATCGTGCCGGAATTCGCCGAGTCCGAGACTCGTTGCGACGAGCCGGGTAGCTACGAGCGCGGCGATGGCAATCAGGTTGTTGACGACAGGCGAGAAGGCCGGGGCAACAAACCGGCGGCGGGCAGTGAGCAGGGCGGTTGTGACGGCGATACCGCCGAGGAAGAAGAGCTGGGGAGCGAACAGCCGCAACAGGCTGGTGCCGACGGCGCGTTGATCGGGCGCTGTCGACGTGTTGTTGAGAATGATGTAAAACCGGATCAGGGCAGGAGCGACCAACCAGAACACGGCGGTCAGCAGTGCAAGTAACGCGGCAATGGCGGTGATTACCGCTGAGATCGCGTGCCAACCCTCATCCGCGTCGTCACGGCCGAGGTATTCGACGAAGACAGGGACCAGGGTCGCCGACAGGACCCCACCCAGTACCAGGTCATAGAGAATATTGGGCACGGTGTTGGCGATGTTGTAGACGTCGGCCAGTCGGGTCAGGTGGAACGCCCACACGAGCGCGAGGACTCGGCCGAACCCGGTGAGGCGCGACAGAAGGGTTCCGGCTGCCATCACCGCCGTGTTGCGGGCGAACGACGCCGGCATGTCATCGTCGCCGGATGATGTGAAAAGCGATCCTGGCGTGCGACCGGCGAAGTGTTGGGGACCCCGGTACGCGAGGGTGGGCTTGGGCGGCGGGAGTGGGGCAGGACCGAGACCGGCATCAGCGCCACGCGGGCCGGCTGTCACAGGCCGGCCGCTGACCCGGAGGGGGGCTGCAGCAATCGGTAGTGCGTCGTCCTCGGCCGCGGGCGGCACGAGACGACGAGCTCTGCGACCGTGGCGGAGGTCCCGCGCCCACCACATCAACAGCAGCAGCGCGGCACCAATGGTTAAGAGGACGCCAACTCCCGAGGCCGCGGTGCTGCGAACCGTGTAAATGCTGCTGGCGATATTCAAGGTCCCGTCCGGCGAATCGAGATCGATCCGGAGTGAGAACACCCCGGCGGTCTTGGCGACGACGGGCACCTTGAGGGTGGTGTTCTGATTACGCAGATCAAACGTGCAGGTCTCGGAGGTGCCGGAGACCTGACACGTTCCTCCCGTGGCGTCGATGGGCCGGAAGGCGAGCTTCTGACTCGACAATCGGATCCTGACCTTGGCGGGAGAAGGCGAACTGCTAAGGATGGTCAGCGGGATCTCACCCTGACGAGCCGTCAACGTGATGGTCCGATTGCCTGGTAGGCGGAAGACCCCCTTCGCGGTATCGATCAAACGACCCGCCGCCATCACTTCCGCTGAGCGCATCCGATCGTTCAGATCGGCCGACTCCCCAAGGAGCAAGACGCGGTCGGCATCCCGGAGCGCAGGCAAGTCGACCGAGACCACTTGGGACAAGGACTGCAAATGGCGCCTGGTCGCCTGAACGAGTGAGCCATCGGTGATGTGCACAACCGATGACTGTTGGCTGCTCAGGGCGCGGACGATAGGTACACGGCGCGGCGTCGTGCTCTGCGTATCGGCGAACAAACGGTCAACGGTGACTGGGGCGAGAAGGGCGTTCGTGCTGAGACCGTCGAGCACGGTTTTGACGAGTGGTTCGCTCGGGAGCCACCCGTCGGGGGGAAGGATGACCACACCTCGAACCTGGCTGGGGAGCTCTTGCTGGATCATCACCAGGTCGGCGAGCAGCTGGTGGCCAGCGAGGACGGGATCGGCTCCTGATGTGAGATGGGCCGACAAGCCGCGGTCGGCCGCGACAGAGGGCAATCGCCGTCCGGAATGGCCATTAAGGACAAACGGTTGGGCCGGGGTGAAGTTGGAGGCGACCGGCGCGAGGTCCCGGTCGATGACGACGAGGCGGTTCACGCCCCGGTCGACGAGTGCATCAAGACTTCCCGTGGTCATCGGGCCCGACTCCATCCAGGTCCGAGAGCTCGGCGCCCGCAGAACCGTCTGCGCGACCTCCGCCCCTCGGGCCAGTTGGGCCGAGACCTCAATGTCGAGGCTAGGCAGAAGACTGGGCAGGTTAACGCGGGCGTAGGGACCAGCCGCGATCTCGTTGCCGCGATCGACCGCCAGCTGAGCCAGTGCGACGGTTACCTTTGCGCCTTCGCTGCTTGATCCGAGCGCCTCGAGTGTCTGGCCTGTCGGCGCCAGTGTCACCGGTGCGGTCGGATGCGCTGTGAGTGCGCCGGCCAGGTCACTGAACGCCTGCACCGTGGAGGGTGACAGCTTGGTCGGACGGCCATCCGAGGCGATGGCCGGAGCGGCGCGGAGCGGCACCACCCAGGCCACATCAAGCGGGACAGCTGCCCGGTTGCTCGCGCCGGCATAGACGAGATGAGTCGTCAGCACCGACAGGGGGCGGCCTTCCTGGTCGAACAGCGTCACTTGCACCGGATAGACGCCCGAGGTGCCGAGCCGCAGCGACTCGGAGCCAGGTCGGGCCGAACGTGGGTTGACGGGGATGACAATCTGGTACGGCCCCGGAGACGAACCGAGCGTGGTTAGTCCGACCGGATTGAAACGGCGAAGGACTCCGTGAACCTTTCCGTCGATGGAGGACGTGAAATCTGAGCGGGTCTGAAGGCGCTCATACACCGCGACCTGGATCCGAGCGTCAGTCGGGCTGGCTGTTTGGACGGCGAGGCGGAGCTCGAAGGCGGAGTTGTCGTTCACCCACGCCGTCTGGTCGACAACCTGAGCGATTGTGCTCCCCTGGGAGGGAAGGGGAACAGCGTCGGCTCGCCCTCCGGTCCCGGCAAAACAGGCCATTGCAGCCATGATCAGCGTGACCACAAATGCCAAAGCGGCTGCTCGCCGGGATCGACCCGCCGCTCGATTCATAGAGGTCATGTCAGGCCTGCCGACAGCACAGACAACCTGGCCGGCTCGTGGTGAAAGCCAATCGTCCGGTACAGGCTCAGGGCCGCGTCGTTGCCAAGTTGCGTGTTCACGACCGCCCGCTGGACGCCGCGGCGGCGCATCCAGTGCAAGCCGTCGAGCAACAATGCGCGCCCTATCCCGTGGCGCTGAGCATCCGGATGTACAGCAAGGCGCTGCACGAACCCGCTAGCTCCGGAGCGCCCGCAAATGGCATACCCGACAATCGCGGAGGGCTGAGTGAGGGCATCGTGGTCGCCCGGTAGCCAGGCGGCGCGAAACCTGGTGCGTGGTGTCGCGTGGAGCGCCTCCTCTAACCCGTCCCGGTCGAATTGCCAGAAGGGGCTAAACGTGACCTGATCGACCGCGAGGACGGCCCTGCGTTGACGGGCGTGGACGCGCGTCAGGCGCACACTCGTTGGGACGGGTGGCAGATCGGTAAGAACGGTGGTCAGAAGGTGCAATTCCTCGGCGACCTGGAACCCAGCGGCGAGAAACCCTGGCTGCTCCATCGGCGACAGCGCGGCCGTGACAACCCGGCTGAACCCGCGGTCCGCGAGCAACCGGAGGCAGCGGCGAACAAAGTCAGCTGACGGCGGTGGGGCATCGGGAAGGGGAGCGAGGAAGGCAACCCTCCAATCACCGCGCCACGGTCCTGTTCGAACCCGCTCCCGGCCCCAACGGATGACATCGACCGGCGAAACGTTCATGGCCAGCGACCAAGCGTAGTGGGCTGACCTATTTGGGCACCGGTAGCCTCGACGTAGTGTGCGGCGCCGTTTTGTTCGAAACTCACGAGGCTTACCTGGACCACCGCCCCGGACGCGGCCACCCGGAGCGCCCTGATCGCCTTCGCGCCGTCGTGGCGGGAATTGAGGAGGCGGGTGTAGGTGAGGCACTTCGACGGGCGGTACCCCGTCCGGCGACTCGCGCCGAGCTAGAACGGGTCCATGACCCGGACTATCTCGACGCGCTGGAAGCATTCATTAACCAGGGTGGTGGGCACCTCGATCCCGACACCGCCGTCTCTCAAGGTTCATGGCAGGCAGCCGTCCGAGCCGCTGGAGCCGGCCTTGACGCGGTGGAGCGATTGGATCGAGGCGAGGCAGATGCCGCATTCGTGGCCGTCCGGCCACCGGGCCACCACGCCCGGCCGAATCAGGCGATGGGGTTCTGCCTGATCAACAACGTTGCCGTGATGGCGGCTGCCCTTGCGGACCGAGGAGAGCGAGTTTTGATCGTCGACTGGGACGCCCACCACGGGAATGGTACCCAGGACGCGTTTTACGCCGATTCGCGGGTGGCGTACGTGTCCATGCACCAGTACCCGCTGTATCCGGGCACGGGCCGTATCGACGAGACGGGAGCGGGCCAGGGGACCGGCTACACCGTGAACCTTCCATTTCCCGCCGGAACCACCGGCGACGCCTACCTCGCCGCATTGGACGAGGTCGTCGCACCGCTTGCGGCATCGTTCAAGCCAACGTGTGTCGCGTTCTCGGCCGGCTTCGATGCGCACCGGGCCGACCCCCTGACTGGGCTTGGCCTCACGGCCGGCGATTTCGCTGATCTGACAGAACGGGTCATGAGGCTGGTCCGACCTGGGCACCTCGTGGCCATCCTTGAAGGCGGCTATGACCTTGATGCCCTGCACGACTGCGCGGCCGCATGTGTGGCCCGCCTCGCCGGAACGAACTACCGGCCGGAGCCAGCAACGTCGGGGGGCCCGGGCCTGGACGTTGTGGCGGCCGTGCGCGGGCAGCGCCAACTGGTAGAGGAACGCAGCCAAGGCTGAGCGGTGCTGCTCGCTAGCCTCAGGACACAGTGATTCCTGACCGCCTTCGCAGTCTTGTCGACGAGGTTGGCGACGTCGCGGCCCGGTTCGAGCAGGCCGGGTTCCGCCTCTACCTGGTCGGCGGGGTCGTCCGCGACGCTGTCCTCGGACGGCTGAGCCCAGAGCACGACCTTGATTTCACCACCAACGCCAGGCCAGACGACGTGGAGCGGATCGTGCGGGGTTGGGCCGACGCAGTCTGGACTCAGGGCAAAAAGTTCGGCACCGTCGGACTGCTCAAGGGTGGCCGACGAATGGAAATCACCACCCATCGAGCCGAGGCCTACCTCCCTGATTCCCGCAAACCGGTAGTGATGTTCTCCGACGCCGTCGAGGCCGATCTGTCCCGGCGCGACTTTACGGTGAACGCGCTGGCCCTCTCCCTACCGGACCTGATCCTCATCGATCCCTTCAACGGGATCGATGACCTTGCCGCGCACCGCCTTCGTACTCCACTCTCGCCCGAGGAATCCTTCACCGACGACCCGTTGCGAATGCTCCGCGCCGCCCGCTTCATCGCGGGCTACCGGCTCGTGCCGGACGAGAACGTGGTCGACGCCGTCACCCGGCTGCGCTCCCGGCTGGACATCGTCTCGGAAGAACGCATCCGGGACGAACTCGACAAACTGCTCGTCGTCGAGCGTCCCGGCGAGGGGCTGTGGTTCCTGGTGAGGACCGGGCTTGCCGAGGAGTTCCTTCCAGAGCTGCCGGCTCTCGCGCTCGAGCAGGACCCCATCCACCGCCACAAGGACGTGTTGGCCCACACCATTGCCGTGGTGGAGAAATGCCGTCCCGATCGGATCCTGCGGCTCGCTGCCCTGCTCCACGACATCGGCAAGCCCAAGACCCGATCCTATGGTCCCGGTGGGACGGTGTCGTTTCATCACCATGAGGTCGTCGGCGCTCGCATGGCCCGTGACCGAATGCGAGCACTGCGGTATCCCAGCGAGGACATCGAGCAGGTCAGCCGGCTCGTGGAGCTCCATTTGCGGTTCCACACCTACCGCATGGGCTGGACCAACAGCGCCGTGCGCCGCTACGTCCGGGACGCCGGGCCGCTGCTCGAGCAGCTCAACGAGCTCACCCGCAACGACTGCACGACCCGCAACCCAGTGAAGGCTAAGGCGTTGGCTCGGCGCATCGACGAGCTCGAGCGCCGCATCGACGAGCTCGAGCGGCAGGAGGAGCTCGCCGCTATCCGGCCCGACCTGGATGGAAATGAGGTCATGGCGCGGCTCGGTATTGCACCGGGACCCCTCGTGGGTGAGGCTCTCGACTTTCTCCTCGAGCTACGCCTTGAGGAAGGCCCGCTCGGCAAGGAGGAGGCGAGCCGCCGGCTAGCTGCCTGGTGGGCCGAGCGCAGCCAGTCCAGCTGACTCCAGCAACACGGAATCGTCAGTTGCCCTCTTTGCGGGCCCGGAAGATCACGGTCCGCGGGATCATGAAGAAGGTGTCGCGCCAGTGCTGGCTGCGAGGCCCCGCCGGTGTTGGTTCCGGCTCGATGATCAGATCGACGCGGTAGCTAGCCCGAACCAGACCCATGTAGATCTCAGAGATCGGGTGGTGGTAGTCGGTGAAGGAGATCCCGTCAAGGTCGTGGCGGATGGGCGTTTTGTCGAAATAAGACCGTCGGACCAGCAGCGGTTCGTCGCCGTGGTCGTCGATCATGTCGTACGCCGGGTGAGGCAGCGAGAAGACGAGCGGTGCGCCGACCCTGAGAACCCGGTGGACCTGACGAAACACGCGGTTCAGGTCTTCCACATACCCGAAGGCGTAGGCGGAAAAGACCAGGTCGATCGTGTCGGCCCGCAGAAAGGCCAGATCGGCCAGGTCGCCGTGGCGAAGCTCGACCTTGACCTCCTCCCGCTCGCAGAGTCGCCGTGCATAGGCCAGCTGCTGGGCAGAGAAGTCAACGCCGATGGCAGTAGCGCCTTGCTTGGCGAAGGCGATGGAGCACTGCGCACCCCCGCAACCAAGCTCGAGGACGCGTTTACCCCTCAAATCGCCCAGCAGCCGAAGTTCGGCCTCAGTAGGAATGTCGGGGCCGTAGTGGGCGACGGTCGTCGGCAACTGGGCCACGGATTGGTACGCGCTCGCGTACCGATCCCAGGCCATGACATTGTCGGTCGGCACTTGCTTATCCTGCCCGATCATCGGAGGCGCCGCTCTGCGCCGTGGTTTGTGACTCGAAGACGGGGCGGCGGCCCGATGCGCGAGCGCCCTCGCTAGACCTCAGCGTTCGCGAAGTCTTCAACCATTTGCCGGGCCAAGTCGTCGTGGTGCTGAACCGGCGGGGACTTCATGAAGTACGCGGACGGTCCTACCAGGGGGCCGCCGATGCCACGGTCTTTGGCCAGCTTGGCGCACCGAAGGGCGTCGATGATAACGCCCGCCGAGTTCGGTGAGTCCCACACCTCCAGCTTGAGTTCGACGTTGAGGGGAACGTCGCCGAAGTTGCGTCCCTCAAGGCGGATGTACGCCCACTTACGATCGTCGAGCCAGGGCACGTGATCGGACGGCCCGATGTGCACGTCGTCGGCGGCAATGCCATGGTCGAGCTGACTGGTGACCGCCTGTGTCTTGGAGACCTTCTTGGACTCGAGCCGCTCACGCTCGAGCATGTTCTTGAAGTCCATGTTGCCGCCAACATTGAGCTGGTACGTGCGGTCAAGCACAAGGCCGCGATCTTCAAACAAGCGCGCCAGCATGCGGTGCACAATCGTCGCTCCGACTTGGCTCTTGATGTCGTCACCGATGATCGGGACACCCGCGGCAGCGAACTTCTGAGCCCACTCAGGGTTACTCGCGATGAAAACCGGTATGGCGTTGACGAATGCCACCTTGGCATCGATGGCGCACTGTGCGTAATGCTTCTGGGCCAACTCCGAGCCGACAGGAAGGTACGAGACGAGGACATCAGCGCGGCTTTTCCGGAGGACGTCAGCCACATCGACCGGCTCGGCCGGTGATTCTTCGATCGTCTGGCGGTAGTACTGGCCCAGCCCGTCGAGAGTCGGGCCTCGCTGGACGGTCACGCCAAGTTCGCCGACGGCCGAGAAACGGATCGTGTTGTTTTGGCCCGCGAAGACTGCCTTGCCGAGATCAAGCCCGACCTTTGTCGCGTCTACGTCGAACGCAGCAACGAACTCGACATCGCCGACGTGGTAGCCACCAAGGGTGACGTGCATAAGCCCCGGAACGTC
>Ga0099829_10001112_pt1 | contig 14600 bp, 19 predicted proteins | sample CZO8metaG_3_FD_79336 | JGI IMG/M metagenome (GOLD analysis project Ga0099829, IMG submission 79336) | Vadose zone soil microbial communities from the Eel River Critical Zone Observatory, Northern California, USA - CZOApr15con2H2.8 metaG | ecosystem: Environmental > Terrestrial > Soil > Vadose...
AGATCATCCGGAGAGGTTGTCATGAAGAAGAGACTGAATGATGTAAGCAGGACGAGAAACCTAAGAGTCAAAGCTATCGCGGACAGATATGATCCCGTGAACAGATTCACGACAAAGATCAGCGCTGAAAGAAAGACCCCCGCCCTAAGCGACAGCGCCCATCTTCTAGCCACCTTTCCTACAAGCAGCAGTGGAAGTTGGGAGAGGAGCAGTGCAATCATCACGTAAATGTTGGCAAAGAGCAACGCGGGAACTAAGACAGCGATCACTATCAGGAATTTTGTCCGCGGATCCAGCAGGTGAACTGGAGTCTTCAGCGTTGAGAACTTGAATCCTTCAAGAGTTCTGAGCGACACGGACCTTCGCCTCCGAAAGTTTCTCCTCTAACAATATCCTGGCTCTGTGAACGTCAACAACATCGCTTGGAAGCCCATATTTCGTTAGCTCGCCGAAAAGCCGGCTCATCTGTGGCCGGACCAGAGACGCCTTCTTTACCAGTTCATCCTTTGACAGGATAGAATCAGCAGCACCCTGGGCGACGATCCTTCCTTGCGACAAGAGTATGACCTTTGGATTGGATTCTGCAACGAACTCGACATCGTGGGTAATCATAACCACAGCCTTCCCCTGCGAGTACAACTGGAGGATGAAGTTCCGCAACCGCTCCTTCTGCTGGTAGTCCTGACCGATCGTCGGCTCATCCAGAATCAAATAATCCGGTTCGGTCGCGAGGATAGCGGCAAGTGCGACTCTCTTCCTCTCGCCCCCGCTCAGAAGGAACGGCGATGTCTCAGCATATTCTGACAAGCCCAGAGCCTCCAGGGTCCGTATCACTTGGTTGTCAACTACGTCCGCCGCGAATCCGAAGTTCTTCAGTCCGAAAGCAACCTCGTCCTTGACAGTCTCTGAAAACAGTAGATGATCTGGGTTTTGAAAGACCAGACCCACCTTCCTTGACAGCTTCGCCACGCTAACCTTACGCGTGTCCTCCCCGTCGACCAGAACCCGTCCTTGAGACGGTTTCAACAGACCGTTCAGATGCTTGGCGAGAGTAGTCTTTCCGGCCCCGTTCTCCCCCATTATCGCGATGAAATCACCACCCTGGAGGTTCAGGTCGATATCTTGAAGCGCTCTCTGGCCCGAGCGATAGGTGAAGGAGACCTTCTCGAGAGTAATCATTGATTCATCATGCCTCCGAGCGATGACGCAGCGCTCTCGACATGGGTCGGAACTTTCCCCGACACCAATCCGTCCCGTCGAAGCATAGTCCAGAGAAGACTTACCCGAGGAACTCCAACACCCAATCCTTCAAGCAGATCAAACTTTTCGTCGAGAGTCTCCTCGAGATCCCCGTCGGCGACGATTTTCCCAGCGTCCATGATAACGATCCGCTTAGCGTACCTCGCAACGAGATCCAGACGATGCTCCACAACAACAATGGTCAGTCCTAGCTCTCTCCGGAGATCATCCGTGGCTCTCATCACTTCTTCTGCCGTACGAGGATCAAGAAAAGAGGTAGGTTCGTCCAGGACGATGACGCTCGGCTTCATCGCCAAAACCCCCGCGAGAGCCACTCTCTGCTGCTGGCCCCCGGACAGCTCGTAGGGCGCCAGATCTTTCAGCGGTAGAGTACCCGTTACATTCATCGCCTCATCAACTCTCCGTCTGATTTCTTCCCTGCTCAGACCCAGATTCTCAGGCCCAAACGCGATATCCTTCTCGACAGTCAAGGCAAACAATTGATTCTCGGGATTCTGAAACACGTACCCAACTCTACGGGATAGTTCACTCGTGAGCTGAGTCGTCACGCTTAGACCGTCGACAAGCAATTCACCCGTCCATTCTCCTTGGTAGAAATTGGGAATCAGCCCGTTCAGGCATCTACAGAGGCTTGTCTTTCCGCAGCCGCTAGGGCCTGTTAGAAGTATGAACTCGTTTTCTCTTATAGAGAGATCTATACCTTCAATGGCCGCCCTTCGCGCGCCGACGTACTGGAACCCGAGATTTTTCGCGATGATGATCTCTCTGGGGGCATTGGCCACGACCTACTCACTTTCGGGTTGCTACTCTATCTTGGAAGATTCCGACTAGCGTGCTATATTAGGTCTGGAATGGCCCAGCAGACTCTCTGAGAACATCAACACAGATTTTCAAGATATCCTGTACCTGTCCAGGAACCGATAACCCGGCTGCTGTAGGGTGACCGCCTCCAACCCCTCCTAGCTTCTTCCCGATGGGGATCGAGAGGTCTCTCGCCAAGTGAACCCCTGTCTTGTTGTAGAAATCCTCTATGGCTCTCATGTTTACGCGAACTCTGTCCTTAGACTCTCCCGCTACAAAAGCGACGTGAGCTCCGAGGGACAATAACGCGCGCGCCGCTGATGATTGGTAAGAACCCAGGTCGGATGTGGCGACGATCCAGTTGCCCATCAATATTATTTGGGACCGTCCTGCGGCTTTGAGACGAGCGACACGTTCGGATCTGCTCATTGGAGTTGACAGGATTTCTGACAGGCGTCTCGGGTCCGCTCCTGCCTTAACCAGCCCAGCGGCGACGTTGAAGGTTGATTCTCTTGCCAGCAAGAAGTGCTTCGTCTCGACGAATATCGCGGCAAGCAGTGCCCTCGCTTCTACCATGCCAAGCTCGGTCTTGGAGGCGCGAAAGAGTTGGTATACTACTTCGGCGGCTGCAGCCGCAGACTCGTCCACAATCATTAGCGACGCGATTTTTGTGGTATCAGGATGTGGATGATGATGATCAATTACAATTATCGGTATCTCGCCTTGCAGGATTCTCTCTCCGATCTTTCCTAGCTGATCTGGTGTGTTTGTGTCAATCAGTATGGCAGCGTCCATGTCTGCGGGGAGGATTCCATCAGGCGTGGCTATTCCCAAGTTTTCTAGTAGTCGTTTTGTCGAGGAGCTGACTCCTTCGGGACAGACAATCTTTGTAGAGGTTGCCGGCGAGAGCGTCCTCAGCAGCGTTTGAAGCGCAAATGCAGAACATGTGGCGTCAGGGTCTGCATTCTGGTGACAGAGTATGGCGATGACGTTGGATGATCTGACTGGGGAGAGGAGCGATCGGAGATTCGAAGCCCAGCTGGTCGTTTCGGACTGGGTGGACTTCAGAAGACAATCTCTCAGTTAGACGAGCTAGTCGGTCTGAGCTTCTCCTGTAGTTTCTCTTGAAGCTCCTTGATTCTCTCCTTGGTTCTCTCTTCCTGGCGACCAAGCACTGTAATCCTCGTTCCCAGCAGCTCTTTTCTCTCTTTGAGCTCTGTCAAGAGTGTCTGCCGGTCCGATTTGATAAGGAGGCTTCCCACGCTCTTGTAGACGGGAGTCTGGTCTGTGACCTTGTCGAGCTCTGAAATGGCTTTGTCTGTTTCTGAGGCTTCGATCTCAAGCTGTTGTTTCTGGGTCATTACCGCCTGCAATGTCTGCTGTAGTTGCTGTAGTCTGCCGAGTTGTTCTTGTAACTGTGGTGGAAGCTCAACCTCTTCGGTCAAAAGGACTACCTGATGATCTCGAAATCATTCACCGTTTCTCTCCCTATAAAAGGGTGCAACAACATTCACGGTCTTTACCGCTACGGTGACGAACCGGAGAAAAGTGTTGGACGCTGCTCGCAACGCGACGATATCATCTGCGAAGATTTGCAATTCTAGAGTTCTGCCCCTCCGTTTCACGGAGACATGGGATCTGAATCCTGATGGTTGCTTTGTCTCAGGGAGGAGGGATCTGTAGACGGTTTCGGCGACTTTCGATGATGGCAGGCCGATTTCTATCGTGATCTCTGCAGAAGCGTTCTCGGATCTACTCTTCCGCGGGAGTCTCCGCTTCTCCCTGGGCTTGCTGTTCGCTCTTCGCCTCAACTTTCTCAACAGGCTCAGCTGGAGCCCTCCTTCTCCTCGCTCTTGGCTTCTTTATCACGACGACCATCGACGGGGCAACTCGGGCACCGCCTCTAAGACTATCAAGCTCCGTGGACAACGTCGAAGGACTCATGAGTCCTCGCGTAGCTCGAGCAGCTATTTCTCCAAGCTTTGTCGTCGGCGCGTAGGCACCTCCCGCGAACTTGAATCCGCATTTTCTGCAGTGCCAGACTCCTACACTCCATCTCTTTACACTCCTAAACATACACCTAGGACATTCGTGTTTGGAACGGAGACCAGTAACTATTGCAATGTACCGGCGTCGAGTAACCGTACCATATCGTGCGCCGAAACCGCCTGCTAAGCCGGTTTTGCGAGTCATCAGCCTTTCGCCGCGGCCATTATTTTGGCCCGGTTCTCTGCTGCCTTTGCAACTGCCAAGTTTACGGCCTTTTTCAATTCATCCGGGGTAAAGCCATAGAGTCCTCCCTTCTGCATCGCACATAGGTGGCCGTTCTTGTCTATCGTCACTGTTAGCCTCGCGCTCATCACCTGCTCCTCTTCCAGCGAAGGATCTACAACGATAGTCTTGTCGATCTTGGCGAAAGTAACCGCGACTGGGTGATTGTTGAGGGGAAGTTGATGATGCCCGCCCTTTGCGACCAGCTCATCGCCCTTCATTTCCATCTTGGCGACCTTTGAATTGGCGAGTGCAGCTAGGGCGGCCATGGATGCTGCGTCAATCAGATTGCCGTCGTGATCGAGCACGTAGACGTCAACGTAGACAACTTGGACCTTCTTTCCTTTCTGGATTACCAGGGATTTCAGATCGATAGCCTTGGACTCTCTTATCCCTCTGTCAACGACCCTGGAGAGTTCGATCGCCGCTTCGCTGGGGGGCCCCATCTCGAAGGATGGCGACGCGAGTGGGACAAGTTCTGCGTTCACCGTCAGGACTCCTTCTTCTGGGGTGTCTGGGAAGGGCTCGCCAGTCTCGATCTTTATCCCCGCAAGAACTTTTGATTTGCCTAGGTAGACTTGGGCTGAACCGTTTGCCTTTTCAATAAGCCCTACTTGGATCTGGATTGGTCTGTAGCTTTCTAGCCCTCTCTCGTCAATCCGTTTGCCCTTTGTAACCAGATCCACCACAGTCTTCTGTTCCAATTTGGCCACTGGTGGAAGTTGGGGAGTTGCTGACACTAGGCGACTATCTCCGGTTCCTCTCTTTCCTCAACCGCGTCTTTGATGGTCGCGTACTTCTTCTTGAGAGTCTCTCTCTGCATACTGTGTATTGTCTTGCAAGCTTCCATGGCCATAGACAGTCCCTGCTCAAACTCCGCAGTAGTGAGATTACCGTCCATTTGTAGAAGTGTCACCAGCCCCATGTTGGGTACGAGCGCGACTGGTAGATCTGCGTCTCCGTACTTGTCTTCCGCGTCCGACAAATCAAGCGCCATCTTTCCATGAATCTTTCCCACCGCACAAGCCGCGACCAATTCTTTCATCGGGATTCCGGCATCAGCAAGCGCGAGTGAAGCTGCTGTGATCCCGGCGCAGCGCGATCCGCCGTCAGACTGGAGTACTTCTATGAAAACATCTATCGTAGTTCGAGGGTACAGGTCCGTTAGGACGACTGGTTCGAGAGATTCTCGGATGACTTTGGAGAGCTCCATTTCGCGTCTAGAAGGCGCGGGCGATTTTCTCTCGTCAACTGAGAATGGCGCCATGTGGTACCTGCATCTTATGACCGCTCTTTCCGGCATTGCGATGTGTTTGGGATGAGCTTCTCTCGGACCATACACCGCAACAAGGATCTTGTTCTTTCCCTGTTCTATGTAGGCGGAGCCATCGGCCTTGTCAAGGAGTCCGACTTCTAATTTCAAGGGCCGTAATTGGTCTAAGCGGCGGCCATCGATCCGCAAACCTTTCTCGTCGATCAGTTTTTCAGGCTGTTTGGGTTCCGGCAACTTGTTCAACTATCCTAGATTTCGATATCATTTCCCTTATCCGGTCGGTAAGTCCTCTCGTATGTGCCTCACGTTCAACCATGTATATGGCTTCTACCGCGACTCTCTCGTCCTCTGGAGACTTGCCCCAGACGAGCACGACCCCGTTCTGACCTACAGTAATCTGGCATCTCGTCTCGTTCTTCAGCATACTAATCATCGAGCCCTTTCTTCCAATAAGGCGCGGAATCTTAGCGGCACCTATCTCGACGACCCGGCCTGTTGATATTTTCCCGAGTCCCGGACCTTTTGCGGTTAGGAGAGGGTCTCTGGTTCTGTCAAAGTCGAGTACTTCTGCTAACACCATGTCTCCGACATCGAAGCTGGACGAAAGATCTCGTCGCCTCGGCCCTCTTGGACCAGGCGTCTCAGAGGCAGGGAGCATTGCCTCGTAAGGTGCCCGAATGTCCACAGACCATCCCGATAATCCAATGTCGACTATTCGACCGCCGACTAAGTCACCTGCCCGTGGAAAGTATCCGCCCTTTAAGGGAACAACGAAGACCCTGTTACCGTCCACTTCCAAGATCCCGATGCAAGCCGAGAATATCTGGGTTCCAATCTTGTACGCATTGTCGCCAAGGAGATGATCGCCCTCTGCGAGAAGCTCTCCTGGAGCCACCACTTGTTTTGGTTCTGCGACAAGGACCAATCTCCGCTACCTCTATGTCAAGACCTTCGACTGAATAGTTCCCTGGGTCAGCTTCCCAACCTTGTCAATGAATGAGCCATACATCCCCGCAGGCATTTCAATAACGGCCATTAGAGAGCCGTCTGACTGCCACTCCTCCCGACTGACAGTCCCGAAGCTCTTGAACGCATTATATGCTCTCGCTGCGTGCTCAGGAAAAACCTTGACAGCGATACGCATCTGCTCCATTTTCAAAGGAAGAATGGGTCTCAACTCTTCAATAACCAACTTCGCCTGTTCTTCAGCACTCTTGTAAGGATCGATTGAGAGACGAACCTGTCCCATTGCTTGCTCGATTCTCAACGGCGGATGGGGAGTCCCGGTTCGAGGATCGATGGCGTTGCGGGTGATTATGGTCACGATCTGTCGTCTCTTTTCCTCAATGAGTTGCCGGCGCTGTTCAGTGGTGAGCTGTAATTCGCCGCTCTTCATTATCTCCTCGGCGATTTTTTGTGGGTCGGTCGAACCGAAGTATTTCTGAAGCTTCTCTTCAGAGGCCCTAGTGCCCTTGCTTGAGTCTGAGTATATTTCCTCGATTAGAAGCACTTGTGAGATGGGCACTTGTTTTCCAAGCTTGTAGTCTAATGCTGGCTCGGGTTTTACCAGTATTTCGAAGTGGTCTTGTCCTTTTGTTAAGCGAGCGGTTGTGTACTTGTCACTCATTTGCCAGCCGGAGCCTTTTTGCTAGCATCCATCCTTCGAAGATACTTGTCAACCTCCTCAACGGGGAGTTTCTGGAACTTTCCAGTCTCCCGCGGGATAATCGCGACTCGAATCTTCTGTGGCTCCGCCTTGCCTTCTAGCACCTTTGTCATACACTTCATTCCTAGCAAGAGCGCTTCATCCATTGTGAGGTTGTCCCGATATTCCGCTTCAAGGATCTCGTTTGCAGCGTCGCCGCCAGCCCCTATAGCCCAAGCCCGATAGGCGAAGAACGCTCCACTGGGATCTGTCCAGAATAATCTGCTGCCTTTCTTGTCAACTCCTCCGAAAAGCATTGAGATGCCGAAGGGTCTTACTCCCGCATGCTGAGTGTAGAGCTGTTTGATCTCTCCGATTCGCCTTGTCAGGATTTCAATGTCGATAGGTTCGTCGTACATCAGCTTGTTGCTTTGGGCATAGATTCTGGCTTGATCGACTAGAATGTGGGCGTCGCAGCTCAGACCAGCGACGGCGGTTCCGACATGTTCGTCAATTTGGAATATCTTCCACATGAAGGATAAATCTTGAAGCTTAGATCCGGCTCTCTCCTCCGCTGCGAGCACGACTCCCTCTGGTGAGGCGATTCCAAGAACGGTCGCGCCCCGCTTAACGGTCTCACTTGCGTATTCCACTTGAAAGAGTCTCCCGTCAGGGGAGAACACAGTAATGGCCCGATCGTATGCGCCGGGCACAGCAAACATCGACAAATTTTACACCTAGATGGATTTCGAAGAAGCGAGCCCGTAGGTGCGTACTAAAACCTTTCCCACGATCCGTTTCTTTGATGACTCAAATGCGGGGTCGGCCCGTCGCAGAGAATATCATCCCGTGGAGAGGTCATGCTGGGACTGGCGTCCTCATTCCCCAAAAGAATAGTCACGGACTACGTAATATCGTCTATCCTGCCATCTCAGACAACTCGATAGAGTCTTCACGACTGTTTTCGAGCGATTCTAAGAGTTGGCCGATTTCCTCGCTAGGGTTAAGATTAGACTTGATTCTAGTCCGAAACGACAGGTGAATTTTGATTGGGTCCTGATCCTTCAACGTAATTATTCCCCGGACGACTTCTTCCTTGTCGAGACGCAAATGTAGCCCGCCACTCGAGTCAAGGTGTTTGTCCAACGAATGTATGACTGAGGCGCGATCATAACTCGGCAACCTCTTCCACAGATGTTCCAAGAATGAACGGGCAGGCGCACCGCGAATGGATAGATCGACCATTCGAATCTCGTTACCAAAGTGTCCATGGAACCTTCGTGTCTCCGCCCCAGAAGGAAGAGATCCATCAGGAAACACCCGGCTCAATGCTCGGAGAACCCGATCTACATCCTCCGTTGCGTGTACTATGGCGGAGACCTTCGCCGCGATAACTTCCAAATTTCGGAAACCCATGTCTTTCTCTCCTCCGTTACTAGCTTCGTTAAATACTGTGACAATTGGGACATATGGGAATGTCGCAAGAGTACGCATTCAAACAGGCGCTGATCGTCCGACTAGACCTGAAGATTGGTCGGGGAAAAATCGCTGTCCAATGTTCCCACGCTGCGGTCAGCGCTGCCGAAGAAGCGCGCATTCGCTTTCCCCGGTGGTGGAACGGATGGCTAGAAGATGGTCAGCGAAAGATAGCCCTTAAGGTGCCTGACCTGAGCACATTGTTGAATCTTGAGAACCATGCCAGGAGGAATCGACTTCCAGTCTATCTCGTCCGTGATAGGGGTCTGACTCAAGTGCCTCCAGACACTGTTACGTGCGTCGGGATAGGCCCCGCGCCTTCGAACCTAGTCGACAGTCTAACCGGTGATCTGGCCCTTCTTTGACCTCACGGGGTCAGTGGAATCTTCTGCGACTCCGTGCCTGTGTGAAATTATCTCGTATCGCCTCTTTGCATCAGCAATATACTCTGTGAATTCCGTGTCGATTGTTTCTCTGAAACTGGATCCAGTTTTTTGGAACAGCTTTCTGAGTATTATGCGTTCAATGACTTTCGAGGCGCCGCCCAATGACTTTCTCAGTCCGGCCACGAAGTCCGACACGCGACCTGGAATCTCCTCACGCGGTAAGGAAGATATCGTCAAGAGATACTGATACAATGCTTGGCATGGCTCGTTCCCGAGTACAGAGAGCCCTTCGTCAATGCTCTCTAGGAGGAGCTGTTCGAAGGGTTGAGCACGAGTAGTCAAGCCTTGATTCCTCCAGAGTGCTCCTGAACTCCGGACGACGGCTCCTCGCCGTAACTGCTCTTCTGCCGGCCACCCTCCAGTTTGATGACTTTGAGACCTTCAAAGTTGAAGCGCAGCTGTGATCTAAAGAGCCCTTGGACAGCTCCCAGAATCTTCGGCTCAAGCGCACCGTAGTTGATCAGCACTAGAATTGAAGCTGTCTCGTTTTCGGTCATTTCCACTACAGATGAGAGGACGCCGTAGGCCTTCTCAAATCCCTGTGAGAGTATGATATCCGTGAAAACATCGAATACTATTCCGATTCTCTTCCTTGAAAGAGCTTGAAGGAGCTTGTCCACTGCGTCTAGTAGAAGCGAAGTATCTCGCTCCGGCAACAAGACCTGCTCATCGGAAAGCCTGGCAGGACTCGAGGTCTTTGTGCTGAAGCTGAAGAGACTGATGTTTCTCTGATCTCTGAACTGACGGTAAATGGGGCTACCCGCACTAGTGAAGATTGCGACGGATTCAACGTTTGCTTGGAACTCTCTCGCGAATTTTTGGACGATTTCTTCGTAGTCGCTGGTGGGCTCATACTCTAGCAGCAGCCGGTTTCCTAGAATATCTTGATGCTTCATATTGAACATGCTCGAAAAACTATCTTGTTGCATCGCCAAGTCAATCACCCTTGCGGTCGGGTTGACTCTCTGGAGCAAGTCGAGTATTCCAGCGTGGGCTCCCTCTACGTTCAAAGCCCAGATTCGTCCTACGCGTCTGGATCCTGGGGTAGACTCTGGGATCGCGATCTTGTCAATTATGTTCTGACAGTGAGCTACGTCAAGTTCATCGAGATCCACCAGTTCTCTCCTTTCATCTGAAACCGATGAAGGTAAAGAACTGTTGATCTCTCCTGATAATACGGTTGTTTCTATCGGCTGGATGGTAACCGAATGCTCCCCCGGAGGAGAGCCCAATAGGCCCGACCCCTTCAATATTGCACGATAGAATGGCACTTCAGCCTTTGTTACCTGACAGACGACATCCTGTCCTGTTGCTAATCCATCCATGACAAACGTTTCGACTAGGTTTCTCCTATCGGATTCGGTATTATACAGCACTATGGTATCAATGCTCGGATTAGAATACACGGCCTGACTGACGGTCTCTCCGGACGTTACGATCCGTCCAAGGATTGTTGGTTCACGCAAGGCAAAGGCAATCAGCATGAAGAGAAGACTGTCGGCAACAGATCCAATGCTCTGGGAAGTTGGGAGAAAGAGCCCGCCTGCGGCAACTTGGAAAAGAGTTAGCACACCGAAGCACGCCCAACAGAGGCTGATGATTTTCATTGATAGAGAGGCTTTCTTATCTTGAACGGTTTTTGATTGGTGGAAAAAGGAGAGAACTGGCATGGAGACAAAGCAGACTAGCAGAAGAGCGCTCGTTGCAATGTACCAGATCTGGTATGAATAATAATAGTAGGTCGCCCGTCCCAAAGAGGCTTGATTTAGCATCCAAGGACTGAAAATGAAACCAACAGCGGTCCAGACTCCGACGGCAAGCAAGAAAATCAGGAAAGGCAATGGCGGTTTTGAAACGAATCTTCTCAGCCTCCAGATTCGTCGAGGGTCGGTCTCATCGCCGTTTTGTAAGAGATAGGACGCGACTCCGATGGAAGTCGCCATGACCGCAATCAATGCCGTATCAAGCGGCGGGGATGTCGGGACCTCAAAGGAGTGCGCGTATGTGCTTTCGGCGAGAAAGATGATGAACCCCCCATTGGCGAGGGCTATAAAGAACCCTGAATCTAGAAAGTACGTTTTCTTTGCTCGAAGTATGAAATATAGCGCCGAGCACGAAGCGGTGAGCGCAAGAACGTCTAGGACACTGATCAGAATATTGACCTCAGGCTACTTCATTCTCTCTTTTCATCGACCGTTTGGTTTTCGTCTTTCTTCAATTCGTAGACTAGTTTGACTGAATCCTGGTTCTCGTTGAGGCTTAGCTGAAAGTCAGATGATGAAGCGACCCCGAGTAAGCGCGCGATGTCAACTGGGATTAGGAGGTAGAGGCTATCTCTCAGCTTGACCGGACGTACTTTCAGTGTCACGTAGACTCAACTTTGTAGGCGCAAAGTTGATCAGAGGGATGGGAATAATGGAACCGCTGTGCAGGGTGTACGGTTACAGCTGCAAGTCGCCGAGCGATTCTTCGTTTCCCGAAAGGCCTGCCCATCCAAACTTGTCTTTGATTTGGTCAGCCGCCTGTTGAGAGTTTTCAGCTTCGATTGTTGAGATTCTGTAGAGTCCGGCGAGTCTCTTTGCTTTCTCGGTGAGCCTCGGTAAAGCAACAAGTATCGATTGAGTCGGGGTAACGTCGAAAATCTTCGCGTACATTGAAGCGACAGCTACTTCGTCGATTTGCTTCTCGCTGGCGATGACATCTAGTACGACCACTTCTGAAGCGCCTTTCGTCGCAACTGCGTCAAATCTGTGCAACGCCCCAGACCGCCCAGCTATCCTGCCGGGCATCTCGACCTTAAACTGGAAATCCTCTAGGACCAGTCCTATGGGCTTCATAACTAGATAGCTTCGCTTGAACTCTTCCTCAGCTTCAGAGGCGAGCCTGTAAGCGTAGATATTGACGAACCCGGTGTCCCTTATTGTGAAGATGTGGCCACAATTTCTGCATCTATGTATCGGGCTCGGCATGTCAGAGCGTTTTCCGCATTGACTACACTGAAACCATGCGCCAAGCTTCTGATAATCAACTCCTGCCTCAATCAACTCTTTGTTGCATTTCGGGCAGAGGAGACCTCCCTCTACGAGGAAGTTGTCGACGCTGTCTATGTTTCCGCACGCAGTATGTTCAAGGAGAGTCTTACGTTCAATATCTATGGAATTGCAATTTGGACAGACGTAGTCATTACTTACATTCACGGATAGACAGGAAGGGCAGACTAGGATTTTCTCGTGAAACTTGCGCTTGAAAATTCCTACGTCCCAGAGCTTTTCAACCAACTGTTTCGCGGCTCCTGAGTCTGCCTCGACAACCTCTTCCACCTCTGGGTATCTGACGGTCTGAGTTAGATCGAAGCTTGGGACCAGCTCGACGATTTCTCCTCTAACGAACTTACTTAGAAGTAGCTGTACAGACGGATCCTGGTACAGAGCTAGCCTATCCTTCGATGTCACGCCTGGCGACGCCTGGTTGTCCTGTCTCAGACTCTTCTGTTCAAGCGAGCCGAGTCTTCATCGATATGCGTTCAATGTACCCTTTTCGTGAAGGTTAGCGTATCAGAATGAATATGCTTTCGAGACCTCGGTGGGAGCTTTGGAAGATTCATGGCCGGCACTGCGGCCGATCCATCGGCCAATTCTAGGACGCCAACCGGAATTCCGGGCCTAGATAAGCTGCTTACTGGCGGGCTGCCCAAGAATAGAACTATCCTTCTCTGCGGCGGTCCGGGCACCGGAAAGACGATTATGTCATCGCAATTTCTGGTTAATGGAATACTAGACTACGAAGATCCGGGAGTCTACGTCAGTCTTGACGAGAACAAGGTTCACGTCTTCGAAGAGATGTTGGACTTTGGATGGGACTTTGAAGACTTGGAGAATAACAAGAAGCTCATCTTTCTAGAAGCGTCCCCGATTAGATATCTTCCAGCTGAAATCAAAGTTGGAAAACTGACGGTAGGCCGGAAGGAATTTTCGATGGCAACGCTGATCGAAATGATAAAGACCAGCGTAAAGGAGATCGGAGCAAAACGGATTGTCGTTGATCCAGTAACAACCCTAGTCTTCCAATATGACGGAGTTGTTGCTCAACGCAATGCGCTGGTGGAATTGATGGAAGCACTTGCCGATACGGGGGCAACGTGTCTGATCACGACAGAACTGAGACGACCTGGATTTGAAAGAAGCATAGACTATGAGGAATACTTAGCGCATGGCGTGATTCTGTTGCAGCAGTTGCAAGTAGGAAAATCACTACTGAGGGTTATCCAGATCGAAAAGATGCGCAAGACCCCTGTTGACAATCAGCCGCGACCATACAGGATTACCGACACTGGAATCGAAGTATTCCCGAGAGAAAGTGTTCTCTAGCTCTGCAGACCGCTGCTAGTCGGCATAATTAAGCCGAGACCCGGATCTCTGTTGTACGGTGTCCACGTTGTCACATGACGTGCACCCTTCATCTTCGGGACTCGAATGTATCTAGCGAGCCCGTCCTTTGTATCCTCGGCTTTCATTTCTATCACGCCGTCTACCTTGTCTTGAATACCCGCGATGATTGCAGGATGAAAGGCCTTCCTCGAGAGAGATGTTACGCAGCTTGCTTTGCAGCTTCGGATCTTGGCAACCAGAGTGTGGAGAAAGTCGAATGAGGGTCTGACTCCACTTCTTTGCAACAAGGTTGTTAACGAATCCATTGCTAGCAGAGTATTGCTCGGATCACGAGACTCAGAAAGAGCTTTGGAGACAACGATACTAAGATCTGAGAGCCGTTGAGGGTCCTCGCTATACTGCTCTTTGCTCTTTACACCGACAAGAAAGGAGTAGCAGTCGATGAAAACGAGTCTGCGGCGTCCTTCAACTTCGTATTTCTGTGGATCTATACCCATCATGCGCATAGATTCTCTCACGCTATCCGGGAAGTCGTCGAGGCTTGCGTAGACGACGTTCCTGTCTCTCCTGAGCGCCTCGACAACAAGCTGGGTCAGGAGTGTCGTCTTTCCAGTCGCAGGGTCTCCCATAACCAAGACAACTGAGGTTGAAGGGTAGCCTTCGGGAAGGAGTTCGTCAACTATTCCTATCCCTGTCATTTCTCTTGATGAAGATCTTTCCGTCTCGTCTCCGGATGGAGGTGATATCAGCCTCTTTGAGATCTCTCGTTGCAGCTCTTGATCTCTGGCCTTGTTGAAGGATAACGTCCTAACTTCCTTGAGAAGTCCGAGTTCGACAAGATCCGACAAGTCTCTGTCTATCTCCTTCGGGTTTCGACGGATCTTGTTGGCGATTCCTTCAACAGTGTCGGTAGATTCCGGGTTTTCGTGGAAAAACATTAGGAGTTCGGCCTTTGTCTCTGAGCCGATCAGTTTCTCTATCAGATCGGCTTTTGGGGGTCCCTTATCGACCCGGCCGCTGCCCTTGTTGTCCAGAGGGGG
>Ga0099829_10001120_pt1 | contig 14570 bp, 6 predicted proteins | sample CZO8metaG_3_FD_79336 | JGI IMG/M metagenome (GOLD analysis project Ga0099829, IMG submission 79336) | Vadose zone soil microbial communities from the Eel River Critical Zone Observatory, Northern California, USA - CZOApr15con2H2.8 metaG | ecosystem: Environmental > Terrestrial > Soil > Vadose...
CGGGCGGCGTCATGCGACACTCGGCCCAGGTGCCCCCTTCCTCGCGCACCATGAGCGCGTCGAGCTGGATGGGCACCAGCACTCGCGGAGTACGCGGGATCGCCGTGATCCACGTGCCGAGCATGCCTGGCGTGAAGTCGTGAGCGACCGACGCGGCGACGAGGTCCTTCTCGATGATCCCCGTGTCGATCAGGTTGGGATCGATGTGCGGATCGACCGGCATCAGTGGCCCTCGACCAGCGTCTTCACGTTGCTCAGCAAGAGCTCGCTCCGCACTGCGACCGCGACGTCCACATACGGGCGCACCGTGCCGAAATCCCCGGTCTGCGCGTGGTCCTCGGTGCCCTCGAAGTGCTGGCGCCACGGCGGATCCAGCACCGAGATGGCGAAGCCGCCGGAGCCGGTCTGATCGACGGCGGTCGGGTGCGCGCCGCGCGCGGCCTGCAGCGCGTTACGCAGCGCTTTCACGCGCACGACGTCGCGGTGGCGGCTGCGCATCGGAACGGTGATCGGGATCGAGTTGTTGTTCACCCGGATCTGGCTGCCCATTCCATCGCGGAGCGGCAACTTGATGCTCTGGCCGATGCGGCGGATGCCGAACTGCACGCCGTGATGCGGCTCCTCGAGGATCACCATCTGCGGTTCCGTCTCGAAGAGGGCGATCATCACCGACGGGGCGAGCAGCTCGATGCGCAGAGTCTTCAGCTGGTGCTTCACCACATTGGGGTCAGCGGTTTCGTACGGCTCGTCGATCGTCGTGGCGTAGGCCCGCACATCCATGTGGGGCCAGTTCTTCACCGCGCTCGAACGAAGGATGAACCCCGTGACCACGTCGGCGGGGCGGCGGTCGGCGTCGCTCACGGCCTTGGCGTCGACGAAGTCGACGCGGCGCTGGAGGCTCCGCACCATCCGCTCGCTCTGGTCGAGCTGCTGGGTGAGCGTGGTGGCGCGGGACTGGAAGTGGGCGGCTTCGCGCGAGCCGATCTGGCCGACGGCGAGCGCCCCGTCGACCAAGCGGTCCGTCCACGAGCGGTCGACGTAGAAGAAGCGAATGGATTCGGGCGGCAGCAACCGATCGTCCGGGACGAGGTATTCGAACGGCACGCCGACCAGCAGGCGAATGTGCGCGAGGAACGACTCCATGTAGGGCGGCAGCGCGTCCGACGGTTGCAGCTCGGATTGCTGGTCGGGCGCGATCAAGCGCGAGTGGAGGGCCTGGCGGGCGGTGACGGCAGGCGGCCTCATCCGATGCCTCCTTCGTCGACCGGGGCTTGGATGTTGATCTCGGCGTTCTCGATCGCGCGTGTGCGTGCCGTGTTGAGCACCTGCATCCCTCTGGCGTCGTTGAGTACGTCGTCGAGCGTGAGGAGCGGAGCGTTCGGCTCGACCTGGTCCACAGGCTCGCTGAAGACGGCGTCCGACCCGAGCAGCCGGGCCGCCGCCTCGCGTGACTCGAGGCCGAAGGCCTTGGCCACCAGGTCGGGCTGGAGGAGCGGGCTGTCGAGCACGAGGTCGATGCCGAACGGATCGGCCAGTGGTCCGACGCCGGCGGCTATCTTGTCGAGCACGTCAACCGAGTACCGCAGGGCCACCGGGTCGAGCGCGCTCGTGATGGCGGTGAGGCGCATATCAATTTGCAGCTGGTCGATGTACGTCTGGCGAGCGCTCGATCGGTACGCGCCGCGCCGCCAACGCATCAGCTCCTGCGCAAGGCGGGCGTCGGCCGCGGCCAGCAACCGGCCGACCTCGAACGCGCTGGCGTACGAGACGTTCTCGGCGCCGGTCTCGGCCACCACCCTGCGGGCCTGGTCGGCACTGTGGTACGGACCGAGCGGATCGCGGGTGAGCGGTTGAGAGACGAGCGGGCCGCGGTACCAGCTCTGCTCGGGAGCACCCAGGCGGTCGATGACCTCGAGCTTGATGTGGCCGGTGTCGGTGACCGCCAGCTTGTTGGCCGGATCGACGTCACCGATCATGCCGACGTCCAGCTGTTGCATCAGCTGGCGGAACGTCCCGTCGCCCTCGCACGTGAACGTCCAGCTGTGGAGGAGCACGAGCCGGGCCTTCGGGTGCAAGAATGCGCCCCCGACGATCACCTCCTGCCGCGCCTTCTTGGCGAACGAGCTGGCTTCGATCGCGAAGCCGACGTTCTTCGTGACCTCGACCTCCTCGTCGCCTTCGCGGACGGCGTCCGGGAGCGAGACGTTGCCGAGAAAGTTCTTCACCGGGACGGCGTCGCTCTCGTAGCGGACGATCCGGTCGGCGTCGGCGGCGGTGATGCTCGTGCCGAGCGCGCTCGGGCTGAGCGAGCTCGCCACCGCCACCTCCGCGAACTCCGGGTCGAGGAAGATGTCGTCTCCGTGCACGGTCACGACATCGGTCGTCGGGAGCAGGTCGGTGCGCTCCTCTACCGACACGAGACAGCACGTGTACGTCACGCCGTTCTGTGGCACCCGGTTGGACATGACGACGGCGAAGAAGCCGTCGGAGTCGCCGGCAGCCAGCTCCCGGTCATCGATGTTCACGCGGCGCACGTGTGTGAGCAGCTGCAGTTCCTCGGGCATCGGGAGGATGTCGCGCAGCAGCTGCTCGTCGGCCTCGACCGCGTCGCACCGGATGCCGGCCGGGCGCCCGAGGCGCTGGAACACCGCGGTCGGCACCACGTCCGTGAGCGCGATGTTGGGCTTGATTGTGCACTCGTCGGTCTCGAGGAGCACGAGCGCGAGCCACGGGAACGGCGTCTCGTCCGATCCGGCGGTGTACGCGTCGCCGAGGGCCCGCTCCCACGGCAACGTGCGCCTGCCGAGCGCGATGTGCGGGAGCGCCGAATCGAACGAACCGTGGCCGTTGCGTGGCGGGAAGACGCCGGCGACCTCAGACGGCGCGAGCGCGAAACGCGGCCCTTCCACGTCGAAGAAGAAGTCCTGCCCGTCGAGCGGCTGGTCGTTGGAGCCGATCGTCACCTCGGTGTCGACGCGGAGCCGGTACTCGCCGTCGAGCAACGGCGGGCGGATGTAGTCGTAGAGGATCATCTCGCCGACCTTCGGCTCAGCCATCGCTTCCCTCCTTGCCGATGCGGATGAGCAGCTCGCCGTCCGTGCCGAGCTGGGCGTCCGGCACCACCTGAGTGAGCGTGCTGCCGGCCAGTGAACGAGCCCAGTCGGCGGCCGTTCCGAATCCGCCGAAGACTCCGGCGAGGGACACGCCCGAACGCAGGCCGACGGTGACCGACAAGGTCGTGGCGTCCACCTCACCGACGACGTCATAGAGGAACGCGGTGCGGTCGCCCGCGTCGACCTGGAGCACCGCCTCGGACAGGGTGGCGCCGTTGACGTGCACGATGACGTCGTCCTTCGCGATGGTGGCGCGGGCGTCACGATCGACGATGACGCCGACCACCGAGAGCGACGGCGGCAGGTCGGTCTGCACGACCTCCTGATCGAGCACGGCGCGTGACAGGGCGATGATCCCGGTCGCGGCCAGGTGCCGACGCAGGTTCGAACCGATCGGCTTGGAGAGCGAGAGCACCGATCCCCGCGCGAGCAGCGTGGTCGGGCCGACTTGCACGACGTCCGAGCTGATCTGCCAGCCGACGACCGGTGTCGTGCGCGGCGGCGCGACGGCCAACGTGACGGCCCCCCGCCTCCCGACCAGCGCGGCGCGATCGGCCTCGCGTTCGACCAGCCCAACGGACGCGGTCGCGCGCGACGCCGCAAGGACGTCCGCGAGGTGGAGCCGGTCGGTCACGCTCCCGACGAGGTCGGGACGGTGGGGGCGGTCCGGGCTCGGTGCGACGGCGGCGGTCAGCTGACCGATGGCGGTGACGGCGACCATCGCGCACTCCGGCGCGAGGTCGATCGCCAAGCCCGCGCGGCTCGCGAACTCGCGGTCCTGGATCACCGTGCCGGCCGTGGTGAGCTCGGTGACCCTGACACCAGAGGGGCCGGTCACGTCGAGGTGCCAGGCCGCGCGACTGGGCAACTCCCACAAGTGCGTGGTGCCAGCCCGAACGACGACGCCGTCGCGCCCGACGTCCTCGGCCAGCGCGTCGAGCGCAGCCGCCGCCTTCTTTCCCACCGCCGCACCGAGCGCCGGGTTGCGTAGCGTGCGGACCGAACGAGCGGCCCGCGTCTCTTGCCGGGTTGCCGACGTGGGCGGGAGCAGGAGCGCGAAGGCAGGCGACGTCCACGTCGTCACGAGCTCATGCTCGACGTTGATGACGGGGATCGGCGTGTCGCGCGGTGGCTCGATCGGCGCGCCCGTCACCACGCGGGTGGCCGCCGCCGTCCGAGCCGTCGACCGCCGTGCCGCGATCCGGTTGGGCGCGCTCGTGTGGATCGCCGGCACCGCACCCGACGGCACCGCGCTGTGTTGCATCACCGATCGCAGCCGCGGGCGGTCGAGTTCCACCCCGAGCACCTCGCCGCGCGGCGCGATCGGGTCGACCAACCCCCGGTCCACCGACTCCAAGGTGAACCCCTCTGACAGCGCGGACAGGAGCGGCGGCGAGGACCGGCGGGTGATCAGCGCATCAGTGGCCACCGGCCCGTAGCCGGGCGGCTTGAGGCCGGCGTCGGCTCGCAGGACCGCAAACTCGCCGGTGTCGCCCGACACGATCGTGCTGAACGCCTCGAGCAACAGCTTCGGCTCCGCGCCGACTGCCACCGCCGCCAGCTCCTTCCACGCTGCGCCGTTCTTCAACACGTCGGCGACGTTGAACGCGCGGTGGGCGAACGGCAGTGGCCGGTAGTCGGTGGCGTCGACAAGCTTGCCGATCGGGATCGCTTGGCTCTCGTTGTGCAGCCCGGCCACGCCGTCGATCCGCAGTCCAACGAGGGCGGGCACCGTGTTCGCGGCAGCCGGTGGCTTGAGGTCCGGGAAGTAGTGGTATGTCGCCTCGGAGAACTGGGCGATCACCGGCGTCACGCGGAACAGGTCGTTGTCGATGATCAACGTCGGGTCGGTGCCACCGGGCGCCGGATCTGGCACGAGGTCGGCGAAATCTCCTCCACCCTCGGGCTTCATCGCGAACGTCACCCGATGCCGCGAGATGAGGTCGCTGGCATGCACATACATCGGCGCGATGTCGAAGTCGTACGTCGCGGTCAAGTCGTCGTAGGCGCCGAACACGAACTGCGTCATCTGGCCCTGCGAGCGAGCAACGTCGACCTGCAGCACGAAGCCGCGCGCCGGCATCCGCGACGACGTCTCGAGCGACCACTCGGCTGCCAGCCGCCACGGCTGCTCGACGGAGCCGGGCGCGACTGGTGCGCCGGCCGGTTCGGCCGGCATCAGCCCGAACGTCACCTGCGCCGAGACTGCCGACGCGTTCGCGTCACCCGACCTCACGTACTGGTCGACGAACTCGTTCCAATGCTTCGCCGGCGGCAGCGGCCGCGCGTCGTCGCCGAACGCTATCGTGACCGAGATCGGGCCGAGGTCGGCGTGCACCCGGCCGTGGAACGGTGGACCCTCGAGGTGCAGCGCCGCGCCGACCGACACGCTGATGTTGATCGTGCAGCACGCGAAGAAGCACACGCGGATGCGCAGCCGCGCACCGACCGAGATCCCGATCTCCACCACGTAGTAGAAGGGATCCCACGAGATGAGGATGTCGGTGTACGCCTGGAACCAGACCTGCAGCCAGTCGGGCCCGTACGTCGCCTCCATGCGCGTGCCGGTCATCACGCAGGTATTCGTGAGCGCGAAGTACGCCTCGCCCTTGATCTGCACGACGCCGAGGAAGTTCCACCGGTAGCCGACGCGCGGCACCACCGGGTACTCCGGCAACGGTTGGAACGACGGGTGGTAGCCCCCGATCGTCAGCAGGAACTGCGACTTGCGGAACCACATGAAGAAGGCGAAGCCGCCGGTCAGCTGACAGTCCCGCGTGATGAGCCATGAGTTGTCGGTCAGCTGCGCCTGGACCGAGAACAGACCTTCGGAGGTCGAGAACCGCGCTTTGAGTACCAGTTCGATCGACACGATGGCGAAGTCGTCGGCGGGCAACGCCATGCGCGCCACGCCGAGCAGTCCGACGTCCACGCCCGAGTCGAGCGCTACGTACAGAACGGCCGTGATGTTGACGATCTCGAACGACGTTCCGCGCACGCCGGCCGCGAACCACAGCGCGCCGCGCGCCGGCGGGACCTGCTCGTGGAACTCGAACAGCGCCTGCATCGGGTTGTTGGCGAGCGCCTCGGGCCGGTCGAGCGCCTTCACCAACATGAAGTTCGGGATCTGGTTGAGATCCTCCGGCACAATGAGGCGCCGGTTGTATCCGAGGCCCAGCGCGAAGCCGGTGAGGTTGATGATCGGTGGGATGCCGATCGGTACGAACACGCCGCCGAAGATCGCCAGCGACGTGTATTCGTCGGCGCCGCTGCCCACGACGCTGTACGAGCCGATGACGATGGCGCCGATGTTGGCGACCTTCACGAGCAGCATGCCGTCGTACTCGACGGGCGGTCCGTCGAATTTCACGAGACCGCCGGCGATGGCGATGCCCGGACCCGAGTAGCCGACCGCCAAGCCCTTCAGGTCGAGCGACCACTGGCTCGGATCCGTCACATGCGCATATGGCACGGTCACGGACAGGCCATCGACCTGCGCGCTGAGCCCGGCGATCGACACGCCGCCGTCGATCGCCAACGTGGCCGCGATGTTGCTGACACCGAGGCCGATCTCGGCGATGAAGATCGGACCGAACCCGGCGTGGATCGGGATCCAGAAGATGCCGTCCTGGCCACCGACGAGGACGCGCAACGGTCCGCCGGTGTTGGCCGGATGGTCCCAGTACCAGACGTCCAGATCGGCCGACGGGTTGACGCTCTGGGCGTCGCCGCTGCCGGATCCGCCGCCGCCCAATAGGTTCGACGCCACCGGGTTCGAGCCGCCACCCGAGCCGAGCGCCGCGCTGATCGGAAGTCCGAAGCCCCCGAGCTCGAGGCCGGCGCCGCCATGTTCGACGTGCAAGCCACCCTCGGTCTCGATGTCCATGAACATCACGGCGCGGATCGCCCCGAGGCGCAGGAACGTCTCGGCGACGAGCGCCGTGCCGTCGGACTTCGAGAGCGCCACGCCAACGCCGTGCAGCTCGACACCGAAGTTGAACTCGGGATCGGGGCCGGTGGCGTCGAGCAAGAGGATGACGAGCCCTTCGGCCGCCGCGCTCCCCCACGCGATTGGCGCGCCGAACACCACCGCCAGCTCCAGCTCGCCCAGCGGGATCTTCTGCTGGCCGCTCACGCCCACACCGATACGCCCGGCCTGGTTCACGAGCTTGAGGTGGAGGTCGCCGAGCGGCACGTCGAGCGAACTCGCCGCCGCTGACAAGAACCCGGCCACCATCTGGAACACCGACGGCAGTGGGTGAGCGAGATTGCCTCCGCCGTCGAGGACGCCAGCATCGGCGAGCGCGTCGCGCAGCGTCGGCCCACCGCTCCAAAGCGCGTGGGCGAGCATCGGATCGGCGGCTTGCACCCCGACGTTCACCCCCAGTGGCAGCGCCCACCCGAGCAGGATCTCCTCGGCGGTCTGCGGGCCGGCGGTGACGTCAAAGGTCGGTGCGAGCTGGATGACGAGCGGTCCGTCGGCCGCGCCGTCGCTCAACGGCGCGACGCGCACCCGGAACCGGTCCGGTGACCCGCTGTCCACGTCGACGATGATCCGCGGCACGGGCTCGATTCCGACCGACGACAGACTGACGCCGAACGACAACGCGACGTCGACGCCGTCCTCGTCGACGGTGGCACTCGCGCTCAAGACGAGCGGCGCGTCGGCGGGCTGCACGTCGGTGAGGCCGAGCCGCACTGTGGCCGCGCCCGTCGCGCCCCAACCGGCCGCGACGTCGAAGTCGCCGGCGGCCGCGGGGAGGCTGAACGTCCAGTGCACCAACCCGCCCTCACTCGTGAGCGAGCCGGGCAGACTGGGGATGAGCGTGACGAGATCGACGGCGGCGGCCGCCACGCCGGTTCGGCGTGCCGGCGTGTTGAAGTCGTCGAACCACGTCCCGCTGAGCATCGCGGCGAAGGCCGGTGTGTGGGCGGCGAACCCGCCCCCTGGGTCGTAGATGTCGAGATGGTTTGCCGCGGCGAGGGAGTGCTGAAGCCATTGCGGCTTCGGGTCGGGGAACGTGCCCACCGCGGCGTCGAGAACGGCCGGCAACAGCCCGGCCGCGGCACCGCGCAACGCGCCGAGCCCGGAGAATGTCGGCAGCAACTGGATCGGCTCGACGCCCTGCGGCGCGACCACGAGGGTGACGCCGGCGGGGCCGACGCCGAACGTGATGTCGACGTGTGGCCACGTGCCGGTCAGCGGTGTGCTGATGGTCACGGTGCCGCCGGGCGTGACGTGGCGAAGCGAGTCGACGTCGACGGAGATCGCCAGGTCGAGCACCCCCGCAATCGGCGCCGTGGTCCTGACCTCCAGCCGCGCTGATTGCGGAAGTGTTCCGGCGCTCGCCACCACCGACACATCCCCGGGCAGCTGCAGCCCGGGCCCGGCGGGCAAACCGATGGCGTCGTTCATCACACCGAGTACCGTCGACAACTTCGAGACATCGAGGCCGCCGTCCACGAGCCCGAGCGCGCCCATGAGGAACTCGCCGGGATCGCGGATCAGTTGCTCGAGCATCGAGATCTTGAGCCCGGGCACGATCTCGCCGAGGACGCCCGTGACCGCGCCGGACACGAGGAGGCGGGGAAGCGCCTCGTTCAGCTCGACGGCGAGGTCGTCGAGCGTGGGCGTCGGCCACAGCACGATGCCGTCGATCCACGGTTCCGCTTCGAGCGTGACCGTGCCGTCGACAGTGCGGTAGTGCAGCGACACCGCACCGACGTTGAGGATGACCTCCACGGTCGGATCGAACGACGGGAGTTGGATGTTGACGTCGACGGCGATGTTCGTCGTCTCGGACGGGTTTGTTGCCGTGTCCGTCTCGATGCCCGTGCGCCACGGTCCGTTCAGGCCGTCTTGGCGGGCGAACAGCGAGTACGGCGAGCCGGGCGGTGCCCACGTGAACGCGCCCTGAATCGCCTCGTTGGCGGTGAGGCCGGCCCAGCCGATGGGCCGGGCGAGTGCGGCCGGCACGCGGGCGCGCAGGTAGCCGACCGGATCGGTGCGCAACGCGAGGAACGCGTCGGCAGACAGGCCGACCACGCCATTGACATCGGTGCACAGCAGGTCGATCGCGGCCAGCGCGTTGGCGAGGCTCGAGATCGGTACCTCGGCGGAATCGGTGCCCGCCAGCACAGTGGCGAACGCCGCGCCGACGAGCGGTCCGGCGACCGGGTCGTCGAGCGCGGCGATCGACGACGTCAGACCGCGCCACGCCGCCTGGTCGAGCGCGGCGTCGACCAGAGCCTCAACCCCGGAGGAACCGTGCGAGGCGGTGAGACCCACCAGGACGCGCCGCAGGCGGCCGTCGACGTCACTGTTGGCCGGTCCCCCGACCAGCCATCCGTTGCCACGGCGCAATTCCAGTTCGACCCGCAAGAGGTGCGCGGGGCGTGGCGCGACCGCGTTGCCGAGAGGGATCTGGCCGAGACCGAAGCGCGTTCGCGCCACCGCCTCGGGTGTGCCGAACGGAGCCGTGCCCATCGGCATGGGCATGGACATTCCGTACGACAGATGGGTCGGCGCGGCACGCGCTACTCCGGCGACCTGTTGCGCGTGCGCGACGACGGCCGCTTGCAGCCACGCGAAGACGTCGTCGGCGATGATCCCCTGGATGGTGAGGACCGGGGTGTCGCCGACATTGAACGGCGCCGCGAGTCCGAACGAGCGCGACGGATATGGGTTCGGCGTTGCGCGCGCCCCAGGCGCAGCCGGCGGGATATACCCCTCGACCGCGCTCGTCAGGTGATCGAGCGCGTCGCGCAGCACCGTCGCCGCCATGTTCGACCTCGTGGTGGCAGCGATTCGGACGGCGTCGCCCAACTCGACGTCGGTGAGGAACGCCAGCGGCGCACCGAGGTGCGGCGTGCCGAGCGTGATCAGGCCGAGCACACGATCGGGGTGGTCCGCCGCGAACCGGCGGGCGGCGAGGCCGGCGTAGGAGTGAGCGACTACCACGATCGGGCCCGGATGCAGCGTGGCCAGCCGATCAGCAACGTGAGCGATCTGACCGGCCAGGAAGGTGACGTCGCCGGTGCGGTCGTCGGCGAGGTCGGCCGTGTACCAATCGGCGACAGCGGTCACGCCGTCGAGCGAGATCGTGAGCGGGTCGATGCCCGGCACGCGCAGATCGAAGTGCGCGCCCCCATCGGTGGGGCCTTGGCGCTGCGGTGAGGAAAGGAGGTCGGCCCAGATCGTGCGGTCGGTGAACGTTGGGCCGACGAGCAGGACGGTGCGCGGGCTCGGCCCGATTGCCACCAACGACTCGACTTGGGCGATCACTTGGCTGACGACGTCCGCGTGCGCGGGCAGGCGGTGGTGTGCGGCGTCGACCTCGGCGCCGTGGACCCACCCGAAGATGTCGGGCCCCTGCGAGTCGGCCACGACCACGCCGTCGCCCGCGTTCAGGTGTGTCTGCAACGCCTGCAAGCGCGCGGTGATGTCCCGCTTGGTCAGACCGCCGACGAGCGAGCGCAACGCCGGGTCGAACCAGCTCAAGCGGCTGAGGACATCGGCCAGGCCGGCGAGGTCGGTGGCATCGTGGGCCTGCGCGGCGAGGCCGCCGGCCCACGCGGACGATGGCCCTTCCGGCTCGAGCCACAGCTCGAGATCCGGTCCACCCTCGTCCGGTCCACCCAGCCACGACACGCGCCACGGATCGGCGAATGTTCCCGCGCCGAACAGCAGGTCCGGCGCGGCGTCGACGCCGATGTCGTCGGGCAGCGAACCCGTGCCGAGCGCGGCCAGCCACTCGAGGAGCACCACCGCGCTCGCCTGTCCGGCCACGCCGACGTGGGCAACGAGCCGTTCGATCCACGCGCGCAGCGCCCCGAGTGGGTCGCGCAGCGCGAGGCCGGGCTGGGCGGGATCGACGATGGTCGGCGTGTCCTCGCTCAGGCCGCTCAGCCGATGGTGTAGCCCGAGCAACGCGCTGGCGACCTGCGTGTCCGGTCCGGAGAGACTGGCGAACAGCGAGATCACGAAGCGCACCGCATGCTCGAGATCGCCGACGCCGAGGCCGAGCGCGGCGGCCGTGCCCGGCAGGTCGTGGAGATCGAACGGCGCCGCGGGCGGGAGATGGAGCTCGTTGATCGATGTCGAATCACCCTCGGCCGCGAGCTGAAGGTTTTGGGCGTGGATCTGCCACCGCAGCGACGTGCCGGGTGACCACACGGCCGCGGCCTCGAGCGTGTCCAAGCGGATGTCGAGGTGATCGTTGTGGGTGTCGACCGCCGGGCTGAGTGCGATGTGCAGTCGTTGCTCGCCGATGAAGTGAATGGCGGCCGGTCCCGCGGAAGGGAGGTCGAAGGCGAGCACCTCGCTCGTCCACGTCACCTCGGCACCGTCGGGCTGCGCGACGAGCCGCAAGCCGGCGCGCAGCTCTTGCGTCGTCGGAACGGCAACGGACGGCGCGTGCCACGCCGCCACTTGCAACTCGAGCCCGCCCCCAGGCGCGGCGATCGCCACGGTCCATGGCTGGACCGGGCTCCCGACGCCACCGATCGCCGTGCCCAACCCGAGCAAGGCGCTCAGCTCGCGCATGATGAGCGACCACCGGTCGCCGTCGCCCAGGACGGCGCGGTGGTACGCGCCGATCGCGCTCGGTGGGTTGACGACGAACGTGGCGAGGTCGAGCTGGTGGGACCACGCGGGGACACGCCCTCCCGGGTTCGCCGGATCCTCCGGGGCGATGATGCCCGCGAGCGCGGCGATGCGTAGGCCGACGTCGTTGCCGAGCGCCTGGCTGATGGCGTCGACGACGAGATTCGTAGCGACCGCCGCGACGCTGTCGATGTTGGTGAGGTCGAGGCGCGCATAAGGCGTGCCGTCGAGGCTGTTGTCGAGCAACACGAGGGTCGGGCTCAGTTGCGTGCCGTCGTAAGTGATCCCCGCGAGCGCGGTACCGATGCGAACGCTCAGGTCATCGACGAGCGGCCCGTTGGCGTCGCCGGTGAGGCGCACCATGAGCGAGGCCTCCGGGAGAATGCGCGCGTGGCCGGTTCCCCCGAGCGGGATGTCCGCGACCGCCGTGGCAACCTCGACCGACAAGTGCGGCTCGTTCGCTCCCAGCGACGCGCCGATCGATCCACCGAAGCCAACGCGCAAGTGGCCGTCGACGCGAGCGACGGTCGCGAACAGCTCACCGATGCCCGTGATCGAGATGAGCTTGGCCCGCCAGGGGTCGGCCGGGTCGCCCGATCCGCTGAACGCGTCGGCCGCGCCGAGCAGGCCCGCGAGGTGCTCGATCCAGGGCCCGACGGTCGGTGCAGTGACACCGTCGGTGCCGGCGAGCTCGGTCAACCAGCGCTGCAGGGCGATGGGTCCGTCGCCCAAGTCGGCAAACGGGAAGGGCGGGATGGCATCGGCGTCGGCGAGCCCGAAGATCGCCAAGAGGTGGTCCGTGAGCATCGTGACGGTCGGGTCGACTGACGCTTGCGCCAGCACGACTTGCAGCAGGGCCGCGAGCACGTCGGGCACGTCGCGGCCGAGCTGAGCGACGTCGAGCACCTTGTCGACCGGCGGTTCGCCGGCCAGGCTCAGCTGCTCGAGGATTACCTCGAGGCGGATCGACGGGTCGGTCGGGTCGGGGACGATCTCGGCCTTGGCCACCAGCGCGCCGAGGCCGACGGGGTGGCCGTCGTTCGGCGCGAACGGCCACCCAGTCTCGACGCGCACCTCGACGGTGAGTGGGTGAGCACTCGTGCCGATGACGAGATCGACGGTGCTGTTCGCACTGATGATGTCGGCTTGCGCGCGGATGCGACCGTTGACCGGCGCGCCCGCGCTGTGGAAGTCACCGGCGACACCGAGGACGAGACCGCTGCCGGTGTCCTTCAGGGTGAGGTACAGGTTTCCGTTCGGTTGCGCGCCGAGCAGTGGGTGCCACTTCTCGTTCGCGGGCCGACCCGGTTCTGCCGTGGCCGGGAGCGAGAGGTCGAAGAACCGGGTGAAGGCTTGTCGTTGGCTGTCGGTCTTTACCGCCGCGCCGAGGCGGGTCAGTGGTTCGGAGAACCATGTGACGTCGAGATCGCCGGATGCGTCGAGTAGGCCGATGGCCTTGGCGAGCTCGGTGAGCTCGCCCGATGCACCCAGGCTGAGGGTCATGATTTCGCAGCGGGCCCCGGTGGGTTTTCCTGTTCGCGTTCGTCGGTCAGGCGTTCTTCGTCGGCCGAGTGTCGCTGTCGATGCAGGGCGGCGAGCTCGGCCAGTGGGAGCGGGAGCGGGGGTTCGGCGGTCAGGCGGATCTGGTCCTTGCCGACGGTGATGCGCCCTGGCCGCATATCCCGCTCGTCCGCGTGGGTTTCGATCATGCGCATGAGGGCGGTCCAGATCACGTTGCGGTAGTGCGTGCCCCAACGGGCGGCGACCAGCGGATGGCCGTGCACCCTTTCATCGCTCGACGCCACGAACGTGGCCTGATCGCGTCCTTTGCCGAAGACGAAGCGGACGATGAGCTGGCTCTCGCCGAATTCGGCGGTCTCCACGTCTACGGCGACGACGACCGCGGTGTCGAGCGTGCGTACCTGGAGTCGGCCGACGTGGAGGAGAACCTGCGACCCACGGTCCTCCCACACGACCTCGGGCGCGCCACGGTCGTTCGGTCCCGTCAGCGCGTCACGAAGCACCTGGGAGAGCGTGTTCGCGGCGACGCGATCGGAGACCTGGAACTTCGTACGACTCGAGTTCGCGACAGGAGACATGGGGGACGCTCCGATCGGGGTTCGGCAAGGCGGCGCGAACCTACCGCGGAATCTCCGGGGTGCCAACGGCCTGGCAAGTCCACTACGCCGAGTCGTTCTTCCACACCCTCCAGCTCGAGCTCCTCGACGAACAGCACTGGACATCACGCCAGCAACTCGCCCTCGCGATCTTTGACTGGATCGAAACCTGGTACAACCCGAAACGGCGCCACTCCTACACAGGAATGTTCAGCCCCATCGACTACGAGACCACCAACGCGGCATGATCACCACAACCAACCCGTCCACCGAAACGGGGGAAGCTCACTCCGTACGTACGGTCCGGATGAACCGCTCGGCATACGTGTGGCTTTCGGTGCGCGCCACGGTGTGCGGATGATCTCGACGCCTTCGGCGCGGAACACTTCGTCGAAGTTGGCGCCGAAGCGTTTGTCCCGTCATGCACGAGGAACCGGATTTGGTGTGTCGCGGTCCTCGCGGGCGTCAGTGAGGTTGCGAGCGATCTGGGCGCACCAGGTGACGTTGGCGGGGCCGACGGTGACGCCGCCGATGAGGACGCGGCGGGTGTGCAGGTCGATGAAGAAGAGCCCGAACGACGCCCCGTCAGCGAACCTGGTCGGTGGCCGAGGATCCTGACGCGCCGCTGTCGTACCAGCGGGCTACCGTAAGCAGGCTATAAAACGTAGATCTCTACGTTTACTGCGCAGGTTTGCCGCAAGGTTGCGGACCTGCCCAGGGCTCCTGGATCCAGGA
>Ga0099829_10001123_pt1 | contig 14561 bp, 10 predicted proteins | sample CZO8metaG_3_FD_79336 | JGI IMG/M metagenome (GOLD analysis project Ga0099829, IMG submission 79336) | Vadose zone soil microbial communities from the Eel River Critical Zone Observatory, Northern California, USA - CZOApr15con2H2.8 metaG | ecosystem: Environmental > Terrestrial > Soil > Vadose...
CCAGGTGACGCTTTGTCCAGCGGTAATCGTGGTCGTACTCGTGCCGCTGATCGTATCCGTGAACGTAGTGCCAGCCAGGTTCACCGTCTGCCCTAACGCCGCCAATGACAGCAGGCACAGCAGGGAGCCTATCGCGAGGCTGCGGCTGAAAGTCCGCGCGATCTTTCGGAGGGGCACGGCTTCAGCCGTGCCGTTAAGCTCTTGAAAATGAACAATTCCACTCTGCCGAAGGCCGGCGCGCAGCCGGGGTGAGCTCTTGGTGAGCGCTGTCCCGCGCGAATCAAGAGCGAGGGCGAAGCCCTCAGGATAAAAAGCGGAGCGCCAAAATAAATGTTTTTCTGCAAACTTTCTGGCCCTGGCGTTTGGGAATAACACATTCGTTATGCGTAAAAGGAAGCCGAGAGCGAGCGCAAACCAGCGCCCCGGGAGCAAGCGCATTGACCCTGGGAAGGCAGTCACGAGCTCTTTGTCCTCCGGAATAAGGAAGTGCGAACGATATACGGGGAGGGCACTAAGTTTACCCCCTTTGTCCCAAAACGGCAAGAAAATCCAAAACGCCATTAAGGACTTTAAAAACAGCGCGGGACTTGCAGCCGAGCCGCGAGAAGGCCTCGCCCATGGCAATGGATCTGCCCTGTTTTGTGCAGTTTATGTCTATTCGACGTACGTAGGCTGGCAGAATCACAGATGCATAGATCGTGGTTTTTGAGGGGATTTCGTTACAGAGGAAGAAGTGCGAAGCTGACTGCTTTTTCCTGATATCAAAACCTTGCTTTTCCTGCGAATTGTAAGTCATCATTGTCTTGGAAGTGTGTACTCTTGGCATTCCAGCAATGCGGGGCTTCCTCTAAAGATTCTTTGAAAACTTATTTGCCGGACGAGATGAAAAATCTCCGCAGGTGAAAACCGGAAGCGGTGTCCTATCAAGTGCTCGTTAGCTTGCAGGGGTGAGATGACGCAAGTAGCTTCGCCCTTGGAGCTTAGCCTGCCCCGGCCTGCCGTGGGAAGCTGCGCCTGCCCCGGCTTGCCGTGGGTGCCGTGGGGCGAGCCATGGGAGCCTGCAGCTGTCACAGACGCCCCACCCTATGTTTATAGACTTATTAACACGCTGACACTCTCCGACTATTACTCTGCCACGTATCTGCTCCTCCGTAAGAGATTGAATGCCAATAATTTAGGGCTGCAGAACTGCTTCGAGCAATGGGGGGAGGGCGGTACTACTGCCAAGCCAAAATACGGAGCTGGAAAATTACTAAAAAGGTTAGCCGAGCCTCCCGCTTCGATGGGGGGAAATCAGCCACAGAGCATTGGCTATCACTGCGCTTTTCGCGCCGGTGTTGCCGCCAGTTTTTCGATGGGTGGATAAGAAGCTGGGGCGGCTAAAGTTCGCTCGGCGGGTTGCGACTTGCTTTCAATCGCCTTGACCATCAGTTCGAGGGCAATCCCCGAAGTGGGCGGATTGACCACCGACGCCGCCAGCAACCCCTTGCGCACCCACTCCTGTCCCGCTCCCGGACAGTAATCGCAACCAATGTAGGGCAGGCTGGCCCAGCGCTCGCGCTCTGCGCCGCGCGTCTCAGCTTCAAACGCCTTTCTTGCGCCTAAGGCCATGTCGTCATTTTGTGCGGCTACCAAATTCACCGGGGTCTTGTGCGAAGTGCTTAGCTGAAGCCATCGGCTCACGGCCTTATATCCGCTTTGCTCGCTCCAATTGCCGATCAGGGTCCTCACCTGGATGCTGGCTGGCTTGGTGGACTGCATCTCGCTTAAGCGCAACTGTGCAATGGAGCTGACGCTGGGGCCAAGCAGGTATAAAACCAGGCCGCCCTGAGGAAGCATTGCTCCCATCTGCCGTCCCTGCAGCCGCCCGATCTCCGCGTTATCGGTACCGACGGAAAAAATTGGGGAGTTATAGCTCTTGCGCAGCTCCGCTGTGTATTCGCATTCACGATTCAGCACCGCCCATCCAATGCCGGCGGCAGCAGCCTGCCGCGCCACTTGCAGCAGGGTTGTCCCCACCGGGTAACAAACGATTCCGTCCGGACGGGAATCCTTGGCAGGCGATTGAATGGTGTTCAGCAGTTGTTCGCTGAGCGAAATCGCATCATTGTTTGCGAACAGGATTTCTACGTCAACCCCAAGACGCTGGGCGGTATCCCGGGCAAAGGATTCCTGCAGCCTCTGATAATGATTTTCCGTCGTCAAAAGCGAAACCAGAAACCTGAGTTTTTTCATGGTTGCAGCCACATCAAGATGCTATGCGGATTTGCTCTCAATGGGCCATATTCCTTTTGAGGATAGATTGCCTTTTGTCTGCGTATCCTACCCCGGAGTCCGCCAAAACTCAATTGTGCAGTGGCTGCGGTAGTTTGCAATTCGGTTCCGGATGGTTTCGGTTTGTGTGGCCTTGCATGTCTCTGCTCTACCCGGAGTTTTGACCCGAGCATCGGGTAGCTTGTAGTATGGAAAGGAAAATTATCTGCTCATTTGCGGGCGCTTAACTCAGCGGTAGAGTGCCATCTTCACACGGTGGAAGTCATAGGTTCGAATCCTATAGCGCCCACCAACCCAGCTCCAAGTTGCAAGCTCCAAGCTACAAGGAGTGTGTTCTTACGTCTTTGGCTCAGGACGCGGCTCCAAACGGCTCGAGTTCGAATCCTATAACGCCCGCTACTAACCCATTGAATCCATTGAGCAATCGGCGATGCATCACCTTATCCATCGCTTATCATTAACGTGTAAACATTTCTCATTACATTTCGTCTAACAGCGGAGCGCGAACAACCCGTGCCTTCCCGATACCTCACAGCGCGCCTGTTTTTTGTTGGCCTGCTGGTGACCGCCGTCACTGGGGTGCACGCCGTCGTGTCAGACGATGTTCGGTCCGGGAACCTTCACTCGAACGAGACCTCCTCGGCTGCTGCTGTGGTTACGATCCCCAAACTTTCTGAAATTCCCAAATTAGAAGACTTTCTCACCATGGAACCCGCGCCCGGAGTGGCGCAGCAGATGACCAAGGTTGAGAACTTCATCCAGCGCGACCCCAAGGATGGCGCGCCTGCGCAGGAGCGGACCGAAGTCTACATTGGCTACGATGCCAAGAATTTTTATGCCGTCTTCGTCTGCTTCGATAAGGAGCCGGGAAAGATCCGTGCGCGCATGACCCGCCGCGAAGATATCGGCCCTGAGCACGACGAAGTCCAGCTCTATCTCGATACCTTCAACGACAAGCGCCGCTCCTACGGCTTCATGATCAATCCCCTGGGCGTGCAATACGATTACATCTGGACGGAGGACAACGGGTACGACTCTTCCTGGGACACGGTTTGGGATTCATCCGGCAAAGTCACCAACGAAGGTTACGTTGCCATGATGTCCATTCCGTTCAGGAGTCTACGCTTTCCCAATGTGGAACAGCAGACCTGGGGCATTCTGTTTCAGCGGGTGGTGCCGCATGATAACGACAACAGCTTTTACCCGCATGTCTCCAGCAGCATTCAAGGCAGGCTCAATCAGGAGGCGCAACTCAAGGGGCTCGCCGGCATCAACCCCGGGCGCAATTTTCAGTTGAATCCCTACGGAGTCACTGGCGCGTTTCGCGCGCTCGATCAGCGCGACCCTAACCATCCCTTCATCGCCGGCAACCATCTCGGCGGGACTGCTGGTCTTGACGGCAAGTTGATTATCCACGACAGCCTGGTGCTCGATTTCACCGTCAACCCTGATTTCCGCCAGCTTGAAAGTGACCAGCCGCAAAACACCGTGAACCAGCGCTTCGAGGTCTTCTTCCCGGAAAAGCGTCCGTTCTTCCAGGAGGGCGCGAGCTTCTTTAGCACTCCGGTGAACCTTTATTTCACGCGCCGCATCGAGGCCCCGTTTGCCGGGTTAAAGCTCACGGGCAAGCTGGGGCCTTACGGAATCGGCGTTCTCGCGATTGATGACCGCGGGCCCGGCCGCAGCGTTCCCGATGGCGATCCGTTGCGCCGCAAGCGCGCCTACTTCACCGTAGGCCGCCTGACGCGTGATTTGTGGAAGCAGTCTCAGGTGGGTGTGTTCTACAGCGACCGCGAGATGAGCGCAGTCTCAGCAGACCGGTCCCTGTGCCAGAGCAATGCTTGTATAACGAATTCCAATCGCGTGGGCGGCGCCGATTTCACCTTCCATTTTGGGAATCACATTCAGACCCTCGGACAAGTCATTACCAGCACCAACGACCAGGCTGATGGCAAGCATTTGGCCGGGGTGATGTATCACTGGTACGCCTCCTACAACAGCCGGCATATCTTTTACGATGTCCGCCTGGATGACGTTACCTCAAACTTCGTCACCCTTACCGGCTTCTTTCAGCGTCCTGATATCCGCCACGAAAGCCAATTCGGCTCTTACACCTTTCGTCCAGAGGGAAAAATCCTGACCTCCTACGGTCCGGAACTATTCCATCGCGCAGAGTGGGATCATCACGGCACGTTGCTCAACTATGACTACGAGCCTGGCTTCTTTGTGAACCTGAAGGCCAACACCAGTTTCACGTTCTGGCACGGATACAGCCGTGAAACCCTGCGTCCCGCAGATTTTTCCAGTCTTGCGCGCAACACCAATTTCGTGGAGGACTACACCGGCTTCTCGCTCAACAACAGCTATTTGAAGCTGGTGACTTTCAATGGGTCGCTGAACTGGAACAAGGTCATCAACTTCAGTCCTCCGGGCAGCCTGCCGCCCTTTCGTGCCAATGAGGTCAACGGCAATTTAACCGCAACCATTCACCCTTGGAACCCGTTGTCCATTGATAACAATTACATCCTCGAGCGGCTGACCACGCGCACCACGCCGGAGCAGGGCATCCTGACCGCCCACATCATCCGCTCCAAGTGGAACTACCAGTACAACCCACGGCTCTCCTTCCGCGCCATCTTCCAGTACGACAGCCTGTTGCGGAACCCGCTCAACACCAGCCTGGATCAAACCAAGAACTTCAATACCGATTTCCTCGTAACCTACCTCGTGCATCCCGGGACGGCGTTCTACGTGGGCTACAACAGCAATCTGGAGAACCTGGATCCATTCGCCATCAGCAACCACACCGGCCTGCTGCGCACCAACCGAAGCTACATCAACGACGGCCGCACCGTGTTTGCCAAGATTTCATACCTGTTCCGGTTCTGACCACTAGCGTAATCCTGTACAAAAAAACGATGCTGGTCTTCAAGCGGCACTGTTCGAACCTACATCATTCTGTTATCTTCGGTGTCGCCAAACCGAAGGAATTCTTATGCGCCAACTTAATTGTGTGACATTTTTGTGCTGTCCAGCCCGTTCATATTTACGCTTGATTCTGACATTAGTGATGATGATTGCCGCGGCCTTTACGCCGGTTACAGCGGCCCCCACCGGTCCGGCGAGAACGGTCAAAGTCCTCGCACTGCGCACAGAATATAAGGAGAATCCGCTTGGCATTGACAGCCGTCAGCCTCGGCTGAGTTGGCAACTACAGGGGGAAAGGCGCGGAATCGAGCAGTCGGCATATCAGGTACGTGTGGCACAGAGCGACCAGGATCTGCGTGCGGGCCGCCCTCTGATCTGGGATTCAGGCCGGGTGAACTCGGATGAATCCGTTCATCGGCCCTATGACGGTCCGCTGCCGCAATCTGGACGGCGATACTACTGGCAAGTACGTGTTTGGGATGAAAAAGGTGTAGCTTCCGACTGGAGCGCACCGGCTTACTGGGAGATGGGTCTGCTTCAGCCATCGGACTGGCACGCCGATTGGATCGAGCCGGTTCTGAATGATACTTCGGGCGATCCCGCGCCGATGCTCCGCCGCGAATTCAAGGTGTCGGGCGCTATCCTGCGCGCACGGGCATACATCACCGGCCACGGCCTTTATGAACTACATCTGAATGGACATCGCGTCGGCGATCAACTTTTCACCCCCGGTTGGACCAGTTATGAAAAGCGAATCCAGTATCAAACCTATGATGTAACCGATCTCGTGAAGAGCGGCGCGAACGCCGTTGGCATAGTACTTGGCAGCGGATGGTATCGCTTCAAGGGCCGTCGCATTTACGGCGATCACCTCGCTGCCCTCATGCAAATCAACATCACGTACAAAGATGGGCACGAAGAGGTGGTTCGCACCGATCAGAACTGGAAATCAGCGACGGGCCCAATCCTGATGTCTGAGATTTACGATGGCGAGACCTACGACGCCCGCCTGGAAAAGGCAGGCTGGACGATGCCAGGTTATAACGATGCTCAGTGGGCCGGAGTCACAACCGCCAATTTCCGCAAAGACGATCTCTTCGCTCCCGCCGGTCCACCGGTTCGCCGAATAGAAGAGATCAAGCCGGTGAAGATCATCAAGACACCGGCGGGCGTGACAGTCGTGGACATGGGCCAAAACATGGTGGGATGGGTACGGCTCAACGTGCAGGGACCAGCGGGAACGACCGTGATACTACGCTACGCCGAGGTGCTCGACCAGCAGGGCAATTTCTACACCGAGAACCTGCGGAATGCCAAGGCAACGGTGCGCTACACGCTGCAAGGTGGCCTGCCGGAAACATTTGAACCCCATTTCACGTTTCAAGGCTTCCGTTATGTCGCTGTTGACGGGTATCCAGGCGAGCTAACATCCGACAGCCTGACCGGTGTGGTCATCCACTCGGAGATGTCGCCGACCAGCGACTTTGAAACTTCCAGCAAGCTGATCAATCAGCTCCAGCACAACATCCTGTGGGGACAGAAAGGCAACTTCCTCGATGTCCCGACCGACTGTCCGCAACGCGACGAACGCCTTGGCTGGACGGGCGATGCCGAGGTCTTCGCTCGGACTGCGGCCTTCAACATGGATGTTGCCGGATTCTTTACGAAGTGGCTCAGAGATGTGGCTGCGGACCAGTATAAGGATGGCCGCGTGCCAACGGTCATTCCCGATACGGGAAATCAGAACCAGCCGCCGCGGCCTGCAGCCGCGTGGAGCGACGCCGCAGTGATCATCCCCTGGACGATGTACATCAGCTACGGCGACAAACGGATCCTGGAAGAGCAGTACCCCACCATGGTGAAGTGGGTGGAATACGAACGGCAGCGGGCAGGCAACGAATACATCTGGAAGAATGACTTTCAATACGGTGACTGGCTGGCCTACACGGCGCCAAACTCAGAGGCGCGCAGCTATCCCGGAGCAACCACGGGCAAAGACCTGATTGCGACCGCTTTTTTTGCCTACTCAACGGACTTGCTCGGACGCACTGCACAGGTCCTGGGTAAGAAAGACGATGCAGCGCGCTATGGCGATTTGCTCGCGAAGATCAAAGCTGCTTTTCGGCGGGAGTTTGTTACCGACACGGGCCGGGTCGGCGAGAACACCCAGACCGCGTACGCGCTGGCCTTGCAATTCGATTTGTTGCCTGAGGAACTGCGCCCCGTGGCCGCCCAGCGACTCGCTGAAGATGTGCGTGAACGCAAGCACTTGACCACGGGTTTTCTTGGCACGCCGTTTCTCTGTCACGTACTCAGCCGATTTGGCTACCTGGAAGAGGCCTACATGCTCCTCAACCGCGATCAGTATCCATCGTGGCTTTATCCGGTCAAACAGGGCGCGACCACCATCTGGGAGCGCTGGGACGGGATCAAACCCGATGGCTCGTTTCCAGGACAAATCCATGAACTCGTTTAATCACTACGCCTATGGCGCGATCGGTGAGTGGATGTACCGGATAATGGCTGGAATCGAGATTGATCCCGAAGCCCCAGGCTACAAGCACACTCTGATCCAGCCCCAGCCGGGCGGTGGATTCACCAGCGTTACAGCCAGCCACATCACAATGTACGGGAAAGTCAGTTCGGCGTGGGCGCTCAAGGACAATGGGTTTGAACTCACGGTCGAGATTCCCGCCAACACTCACGCGACAGTGCGGTTGCCGCACGCACAGCTCGCCGACGTAACCGAATCCGATCAGGCGCTTGCGAACGCAAGTGGCATCCGGGCGGCGCGCCAGGATGGTGACTCAGTTCTTCTGGAAATTGGTTCAGGTCAATATCGTTTTGCTGTTAACCAGAGACGGGGCGAAACGGCTGTACGTTGATCATCCAAAGACTACATCTTGGGGATTTAAGGCGCTCTGTGTTATACTGCGTTAACGCTATTGCCCACGGTACGCTAGTGGTGCGGTGGTCCGATCCGATAGATTGATCTGACATTTATTCCCGCCTTTCCTGCACTCCGTTTGTTTACAGCGTCAAAATTTAACTTACGAGTGGCATCCATTTATTTCAAGATAGATAAATCCAGTCGCGAATCGCAATCTGTCTGCGTCTCGCGAGACGCCTCTCACAGAAAGCACAATTCGAATGACACGATTTACAGAAATGCCTCTCTCTGCTGGTTTGCAGCAGAGGTTGGCAACAGCACAATTCACAACACCCACACCCGTCCAGGCGGCGGCCATTCCACATGCGCTCGAGGGCAAAGACGTTCTTGCCACGGCGCAGACCGGGACCGGCAAGACGCTCGCCTTCCTTATCCCCGCAATCGAAAGATTGCAGGGCAGCACTTCGCATAACGTTGAAGTGCTGGTGCTGGTTCCCACGCGGGAGCTGGCATTACAGATCCACACGCAGTACGAGAAGTTGCGCGGCAACAAGCTCACGCCCGCGGCCCTGGTCATTGGTGGAGTAGCAGAAAAATCTCAGATCAAGGCGTTGCGCTCAGGCGCGCGCATGGTCGTAGCAACTCCCGGACGCCTGGAAGATCTTCTGAGCCGCAAGCTTGGGGACGTACGCAACGTTCAACTTTTGGTCCTCGACGAAGCCGACCGCATGCTCGATATGGGGTTCCTGCCCGCTATCCGGCGTATCGCGGCGGTATTGCCGCAGAAACGCCAGACGCTTTGCTTCTCGGCAACGCTCGAGGCATCGGTCGCCGGGCTGGTACATCAATATATGCGTGACCCGGTTCGCGTTGCCCTCGGATCAATCCTGAAGCCGGCTGAAAATGTCGAGCTGCAGGCGTTCGAGGTCGCTCTGGCTGAAAAGCGCAACGTACTTCGCCATCTGCTCTATCAGGAAAAAGGACGCAGTCTGATCTTCGCCCGCACCAAGCGCGGCACCGAGCGCCTGGCCAAAGATCTTTCGCGCGACGGCTTCGCCGCGGCGATGATTCACGGTGACCGCTCGCAGTCGCAGCGCAATGGTGCGCTCAGCGGCTTCGAAGAAGGACGCTTCAACGTTCTGGTTGCCACCGATATCGCTTCGCGTGGAATCCACGTGGGCGACATCGCCCATGTGATCAACTACGATCTTCCGACCTTGCCTGAAGATTTTATTCATCGCGTAGGCCGCACCGGACGCGCCGGGGCCCGTGGCCTGGCTTCAACCCTGGTATCGGGCGCCGAGGTCTCGGAACTCCGCCAGATCGAGCGCGCTCTGAAGCTGCGCATCGAGCGCAAGCAGATCAGCTCGCGGGAAACTGAAGAGACTAACCGGCAGGTGCCCGCAAGACGGGATACTCTGGCTGGCCGTACTCTAAGAGCGCTGCCCGGCGAAGTGTTCGCGTAACGCCAGTATCTGTATCTAAAACCTAAGGGTCGTGTTGCGGCATGGAGAAATCCGTGCCCTGGCACGACCCTAATTTTATGAAACCAGCTTTGTATTGGCGTCAGGCTTCCTCTTCGATGCCGTCGTCCTTCCACTGATGCCCGCAAGCATCGCAGCTCCAGTTAAACTTCGAGTCATTCGTGGAGCCCGTTGTCGGTTCGGCATCCCGGCCTTGAAAGACGATTTCGGAAGAATGGCACTTGGGGCACACGGCAACGTAGTCTTCTTCTTCCGCGTCCTCTGGTTCCGGTGGCAGGGCTAGATTGAGTGCGCGGACTGCGCGATCGAGGTCAACTGTGCAGACTTTAAGAGCGAGCCCATCGTCCAAGTTGGAGTTGAACGCGTCCACGTTTTCGAGATTGTCTGGGCCCCAGCAATAAGGCACCCCCGCGGCGTCGAGGATATCCTGCAGCCTGTGTGCTTCTGACAAGTCCGATGCTTCACGCACTGTCACCAGAGGGGAATCTAACGGGTCGTCGGATTCGTCCAGCGTTTCGGGAGCGGCAGCGGGCGGGGGCGCATCTTTCAGTTTGATTTTTAGACCACGTTGGGAAATCTCCGATTGGAGCATACTTCTGGCAATTTCCGTCAGTTCGTAGCCGTAATCAGCCACCGCCTGCAGCTCATCTTCGTTCATCTGCGCGTACTGCTCTCTGAGCCTGCGCTCTTCTTCTCCCGAGTCAAGATGATTCATGGCTGGTCCCGAGTCAAGATGATTCATGGCTGGAATGATACGTGGGCGGCTCACGCTCGGCAACAGTCCGTGATGGGTTGTGCAAAGAAAGCTCGACCTGCCGTTACGGCAACGGCTTAGCTGGAGGAGTGAATTTCAGCCCCTCGATGGCCGATTGCAATTTGGGAAGATCAGCGGGAGTTGAAGTCGCTCCGACTAATAAAAGGATGTATCCGTTCGACTCCACCACATATCCAGCTTCGTGCGAAGCTTCAGCCTCGGGATCGCGTACCAGCAAACGGTAGGCTGGTCTTCCTCCGAGTTGGACCGAAGTTAAGCTGTCCGCCGGAACCATACCCGCGCTGCCCGTGCTGCCGTTCAACATGATTTCGGCAAAGTTCTTCAGCGGATACTGGTCGCGATTAAGATACTGCGGCGCCAACTTGAACCCCGCCAGAAAAATCGTGCTCACTGCCGGGACTGTTGAGGCTGCTTCCGGCTTCGTTTTCAGCGCGATATTGATTTCCGGAGTCCCACACAGCGGCCCCTGGCATCCGGAACGAGGAGTGGTTTCGCTGTCTTCTATACCTTCAGCCTGGCGCGTTGTCTCCTGGTCCAGAAACTCCCATTCGCCTGTGAGCGCGATGGTCATGTCGAGAGCGGGGTTCTTGTAAGTATTCCCACCCACAATGCTCCCCTTGTCGTCTGGAATGGAGGGAGCCGGAGCGGCGGACTTCTTGTTCTCAGTTTGCGCGTACAGCATCCAGGGAACGCAAGCTAAGAGGGCGATTCTGAACAGCATGATTCTCATGAATACATAAATGGTAGCACCTGTACAAAGCTCGCGATTCAGGCAAAGACCCGCTAAAAGCCAATACGAAACCAACCTTAAAGGAATGAGGAATTATTGCCACTTGTAGCTTGGTTTTCGGCTGCATCTGTGCCATAGTTAGCACGACTCAAGCTGCCAGACCCCCTTAGAGGATGTTTTTATGTCTAAGGGTTCCGTAAATGCGCCCAGTTTCTTTGAAAACCGGCGTTATCCCCGCTACAAGGCCGACCATTCCATTGTCATTGAATTTCAAAATGTTAAGACAATCGGTTTCTGTGTGGATTACAGCGAAGGAGGCTTCGGCGCAATTATCGAAGCCGAACTGCCGATTGGTGAAATCATGTCGGTTGTGTTTCCAATGGAAGACCGTAAGCCTACGTGCCTGCAGGTGATGACGACATACCGGAAAGACTCCAGATACGGATTTCAATTCGTTGCTCCGAAGTCCAGTAAGCGGCGAACTTTCGCAGATTTCTTCAGGGAAAGAATCGAGGGTGATTTCTAAGGCGCACAGCAGCACAACTGCGAGTTCCCAGTAGTGTGCGACACGTTTACTGGATATGCAGCCCGGCTGTCCCGTAATGGGAAGCTGGGCCTATTTGTCTAAATACGCAGCTTCACAGCTTTTTGTGGAGCATCGGCCTTGAACGCCACCGGCGTTGCTGCTTTTGACAGGTCGCCTCCGTCAACCGTGATGCCCTGGCTGTCCGCTCCTTCCACTTGCAGGAAGACCGCGGCTGGCGTCAGCGCGCGCGCGGCGGTCAGCAAGACGTCTCGTGTTTCAATGAACCGCAGCAGTGACTCAGCCTGCGGATTTGCTTGTGCACTGAACCCATTCACTGCGGCGTCTTCCACGTGGTCGAATATCACCGCCGGCCGCAGTTCAGGCGAACTTACGTCAAAGCGTACGTTGCTGAGAGTAAGCGCGCGCACGTTGCGAGCGTAAAGGCCGTAGGCGGGCAAGACGCCGGTTTCGTAATACTCGCCGGTGATCTTGGGCACATCGCGCACGGCGGCCTCTTCTGCTGTGCCTCCGCCCGCAAAGGTGACGTGAACATCGTTGAAGCTGATGTTCTCCAGCACGCCCTCTCCGGAGCGGTTGACCGCGATGCACGATTTGATCTCCCCCGGGTTGTAGCCGCTGGTGAACGGCACATCGGGGAACTGCACCGGAACGGTCACAGTAGCGCGAATTCCACTGAAAGTAATATTACGGACAACCCCTCCTTGGCCCGGCGGCGTGCCTGAGTCTTCGAGCTGCGCGCCGGTGGGCGGTGTGCCCGGCCGACCGTTAGCTTGGGCCTGGGTCTGAGATTCAGTCTGGGGTGGGCGCCGCCTGTTTCCGCCCAGGCCGATTGAGATTGGTCCGGTTACGTTCTTCATGACCAGATTGGAGAAGGAAATATTTTCAAAACGCGATCCCGGTCCGCAGCGCATCTTGACCGGGCAGCCGTAGGTGTCATAGATGAGGCAGTTGGAAACCGTAATGTTTTCCGCCTCGCCGCCGCCGAAGCGAAACACCGACCAGCGCGTGCTGAACGAGCAGTTAGTCACGGTCACGAACTTGCAACTGCCAAAGAGGGCGCAGGCGTCGTCCTGGCATTCCACCATGCAGTTGCTGAGATGGACATGTTGCGCGCTGATGAAGTGAAATCCGTCATTATTGTGGTTCACACGGTTGTAGATGCGGATTCCATCCAGCTTCACATAACTGCTCTGAATGATGCGCACGGAGTGATAGGCGCTCTGGAAGAGATAGATGTCGCGTACCGTGAAATTCTTGCATTGATGGAATAGCAGGTGATACGGACGATTGTTGCCCCCGCGACCCGACGGCGGCGGGACCCCGCGCGTAGGACTGCGAAACTGTGTGCCCTGGCCGTCAATCGTCCCCGGGCCTTCGATGGTAAAGTTCTCGGCCCCGACTGCGAAGATCAGCCCAACGTTGCCATCGCCCAGCGTCGAGTCTCCACTGAGCGGGATCGCATCGGCCGCGTGATATTGCTTGCCATCGTCGCTGCCCAGCAGCTTGCCCTGCGCCGCGATATGCAGCGTGACGTTGCTCTTCATCTCGACCGTTCCGATGACGAACACGCCCGCGGGCACCAGCACAGTTCCGCCCTGATCTTTGTTACATGTGTCAATCGCCGCTTGCACTGCGGCCGCATCCAGCGCCTTGCCGTCGCCCTTGGCGCCGAAGTCGCGGATGTTGTAGGTGCGCGCGCCAAGATCGTGGCCGGCCACCGTCGCGTGGGGCGTATGAGCCGCTTGAGTTGTGTGCGGTTTTGTCTCTGCCGCTCCTGCTTTGGTCACGGCCAGCAAGCCTGAACCCAGCGTAGCCCCCGCCGCCAGGCCCAGCCACTTGCGTCTTGAGAGTGATGGATCGTTTGAGTTAGTCATAGTCCTCGTTTTATTGTTTGAAACGGATGGGTCAAAAAAGACCGACTGAGTATCGCATGATTGACGGGGTTGGAAAGTAAAGGTGACAAATAAATGTAAAGGCGACAAATAGACAAATAAAAGTTCCGCAGCGCCCTGGGGCCCCCGTCCGAAAGCGGATGCTCAGGCACGGTGTTATCCTATTGAGATAACCTCACAACAGAACTGTAACCCGTCATGTCTAACCCAAACATTCCCGAATCACAACCTACTACTGAACTGACCACCGAACCGACCGCGCAACCAACCACCGAAGTCCCTGCCGAGACCGGCGAGTCGTTCAAAGACATTCTTTCTCAGTACGAGAAGAGCCGTTCGCGCAAGCCCGAAGAGGGTGGCAATAAAGGACGCGAAGGCACAGTGATCGCCGTCTCTGCCGAGTCGGTGTTCCTCGATATCGGCTTCAAGACCGAAGGCATTCTGCCTTTGACCGCCTTCCAGAGCGGCGAAGCCGTGAAGCCCGGCGACAAGCTTACGGTCTCAGTGAAAGGACGCGATCCCGAAGGCTACTACGAGCTTTCCCGCTTCAAGGTCGAGCAACCGACGGATTGGTCATCGCTGGAGAAGGCCTTCACCGACAAAGCAACCATTTCGGGAACGGTCATGGCAGTCGTTAAGGGCGGGCTCAGCGTGGATGTGGGTGTGCGTGCGTTCATGCCGGCCTCGCGCACCGGGACGCGCGACGCCACCGAGATGGAAAAGCTCGTGGGACAGGAGATCCGCTGCCGCATTACCAAGCTCGACGTCACGGAGGAAGACGTGGTCGTAGACCGTCGCGCCATTGCCGAAGAAGAAGAGCGCGCGACCAAAGACCGCCGCTACTCTGAGCTGAAGGAAGGCGAGACGGTGAACGGCACAGTCCGCAGCCTGACTGATTATGGCGCGTTCGTTGACATCGGCGGCGTGGACGCACTGCTGCACGTCGGCGACATTGCCTGGGGCCGCATCAACAAGGCGGCAGACGTGCTCACGGTCGGGCAGCAGATCGAAGCCAGGGTGCTCAAGATCACGAACGACTGC
>Ga0099829_10001129_pt1 | contig 14531 bp, 18 predicted proteins | sample CZO8metaG_3_FD_79336 | JGI IMG/M metagenome (GOLD analysis project Ga0099829, IMG submission 79336) | Vadose zone soil microbial communities from the Eel River Critical Zone Observatory, Northern California, USA - CZOApr15con2H2.8 metaG | ecosystem: Environmental > Terrestrial > Soil > Vadose...
CGACGAACCCCTGGATCTTCCTGCAGATGCAGCAGTACGCGCGGACGGGCCGTTACGATCAGCCCACCGAGGAGCAGCGGCACCGTTTACTCATGGACTACTACAGGCAAATTAATGATGCCCAGCTGCCCGACGGTGTAGGCAAAATGAAGCAGTTCGCATGCTGGTTTACCCATGGCGTGGGAAACGGCAGCGAGCTTCGAAGAATCGTACATGCGGCGCATACGCCCGCCGGAGTCCTCGAAAGCGTGGAACGCTTTTTTGAGGGCCGGAGCGCCGTTGTGGCGACCCTTGCGGGGGCCGCCAGAAATGAGGACCCAGCCCATGGTCCCTCAAGTGAGCGCGCCAGTTTTGAAGCAGCGCATGGAACGTAGAATCGCGGTGCGGCTGCCGCTGCGCGTGAGCGGCCGCGACAAACGCGGCGTCGTCTTCGAAGAAGAAACCTCCAGCGAAAACCTATGCCGCAGCGGCGCCGCGTTCATGACGCGTTTTGACGTGGCGATCGGCTCCGAGCTCGAGATTCGCATTCCGTTTTCAAACTACGCTTCGCGGCGCGGGGAAGCCGACTTCGCGACGCAGGGCCAGGTCGTGCATGTGAACGATTCGCAGTGGGACGGCGAGAAACTGATCGGCGTACGGTTTACAGGGCCGCGATTCCAGCGGATGTTCCGCTCCGAATCCGCCGCCTAGCGTGTACTCATCGTTCTTGTAGTGGCCGGTCTTCAGACCCATTCCCTTACTGTTTCCGTACTACCGCCCAAGATACGTCGCGATGAACCAGCTATTCCCCCACGCGTCTTTGACTCCCGCCGCCCGGTCTCCATACGGTTTGTCCTGCGGCGTCTCAATCGAGGTCGCCCCCGCCCGCAGCGCCTGCGCGTAAACCGCATCCGTGTCCGGCACGTACACGTGCAGGTGGCAAGGCATCGGCTGGAACTCGCCGTGAGCTTCGTCGATCTCCAACGTCGCATTGCCGATGCGGATCGTCGCATGCAGCACCGCGCCCTCAGGTGATTTATGGACGCCCATGGCCTCGGCGCCGAACGCCGCCTCCAGGAACGGAATCATCTTGTGCGCCTCGCGCAGGTGCAGGTACGGCTGCACAGAGCGTAAGCCTTCAGGCCCGGGAGTCCAGCCTTTCGGCGTGGCGATGTACCAGAGATTGCCGAACTGGTCTTTGGCGGCGCCCCAACGGTCGCCTGAAGGATGTTCGTCGGTCGGCGCGTAGATGGAGGTGGCACCGGCTTGAAGGGCCTTGTCGTACGTGGCGTCCGCGTCGTCCACATAGAGATGAATGGCCGTGGGCGCGGCCGGATACGCGTCGCTCCCGTCGCTCACTTCAATAGCGCCGTTGCCCACAGCTACCTCGGCGTGCATGATCAAGCCGTCAGGCGTCGGCATCCTCATCTGCTCCACGCCCTTGAATGCCGCCTTCAAGAACTCGAGGAACTGCGCGGCGCCCCTCACGATGATGTAGGGCGTGATGGACGTCAATCCCGGCCGCTGGTAATGTAGGGCCCTTGCTGCTGCCGCCGCGCCCGCTCCTGATGCTGCTGTGCCTTCGTTCATGGATCCTCTCCTTTGCAAATCGGATCTGAGTGCTGCTCGGAACTCTTTGCGCGGAAGTTCGCGCAACGCTTGTGCCACGCGCATCAGTGGAACCAGCTCGCGGTCGGGCGCTTTCTCTGCCCGCGGCGGCAGCGACACCAGCATTGCCTGCACCGCCTCATCAAGCTGCAAGGCGAGGGAGCGCTTAGCCATGGCCACCCTCCATCTGCGCCCGCAAATTTTGCACCGCGCGCAATTGCAGTTGCTTGATGGCCCCAGGGGTCTTCCCCAGCCGCTTCGCAATCTCCTGTATACTCCGTTGCTCCACAAATCGCTCGTACACTACACGCTTCTGAACCCGCGGAAGCTGCCCCACCAGGTGGAACAACGTCGCGCGATGCTCAATGGCGCGCAACTCAGAAGCTTGCAGATCGCGGTCGGCGGGAGCCTCTGGCGGATCGTTGGGGGAAGGGAACTCACGCGCGGTGCGTTTGAATTGGTCCGCGATGGCGTTCGCCGCGATCCGCAACAGCCAGGCCACGAACGGCACCCCGCGCCACTCATAACGAGGCAAATTGGCGAGCGCTTTGTGGAACACCTCCGAGGTGAGATCTTCCGCGGTGGCGCGATCGCGGGCACGGCTGGCAATGAATGCATAGACCCGATCGAAATGCAGCTCATACAGCGCATCGAACTTCGCCGGGTCGCTTTGTGCCGCTTCGACGAACAGGCGCTCGTCCGCGGCTTGTGGCGCAGGCTTCCGTGCCGGACGTCGGGTGGCCACCATAGCTCTATGAATAATAACTGCCGGGGAGGAAAAAGGTCACGGTGTGGTTGCGGGCCGCGGTTCCAGCCAAAGTTCTGTTCGGAATCGGCGGCAAAGAGCATCCAGCGCGTGATAACTGGTTTCGTTCGTTAGAAATAGCTCTGCAACTTAAAGCGATACTTTAGGAATCGTCGGCGAGGTACCCCCCACCCCCATGCTTTGACAAAGAGTGCGCAATGCATTGAAGGAAAAGGGCTTGCCGATTCCTATTGTTTCACAAGAGTGCGGAAGAATATGAAACGAAAAGACTTACACAATGCGACAGTTTGCAAAAAAGCGAAAGAGTGCGTAACGAATTGAATCGAATGGGTTTGTGACTAATCGAGGGGCCCAAAAGAAAAATGCGGCAGTGACCTGCCGCATTTTTGCTCCATTCCAAGAATAACACAGTCGTGATTTTTGTCAAGAGCTATCGAAGCACTTCGTGTGGTCCAGGCTGCCGTCTTGGTCAGAGGGCTACTCTTGGTGGTGGATCAACCAACAGGATGTGCGCGGCGTGGGGGACCATGGCGGGTTGCGGGGGGCGAAAACTCAAATTTTGAGGAGCAGGGATTTGCGGGACTTACGGCTGAGCGTCCGGTCGAGGGTGACCAGAGTGAGCTGGGACGCGAGGGCGAAGGCGCAGAGGTAAGAATCGGCCCAGTCTTTGGTGGCGGGGCGGCGCAAGCGCGTGAGGTCGCGAAAGGCACGTTCGAGGCGAGGAGGCTCCTCGAGGAACGAGACGCGGTCGTCTTCGAGCCAACGGTCATAGATCTGCCACGCCTGCGGCTGATTCATCACTTCGCCCGCCATGACGGGTGGTGCGGTCAGAAGACGAAGAAGTCCAAGCTGGGTGAAACGGCAAAAGAAGAGGCGGTGATCGTCACACAGGCTGGAAAACCAGGCCGCGGCGGAGCCGTGATGGACGTGGCCCTCAAAGGTGAGGGCAATCCAGACGTTGATATCAGGGAAAAGAAATGAGGTCGCAGATTCTGGCATTGTCGAGATGGACGGTTCCGGGCCGCTTCGAGGAAACCAAGGGAAGCTTGACGCGCTTGCGCGTGGACTTGCCGCGTCTTTCGCCAAGCACCCTCTCGACTCCGCGCAGGATTAGCTGTTTGGCGGGACTGCCTTCACGGGCAGCGCGAGATTTCAGACGCCGATAGAGCGGCGATGGAATGTCGATCGTGGTGCGCATACAGTCATTCTACCATATTTATGGTTAAGCTCAAGAACGAGCGCAGCGCGGTGGAAGCGTGGCTCGTACAGTCGAATCCGGATCTCGCCGAGTGTTGATCACGGTTCTTCGCGATCCGGCTGCGCGTCAACAATTTGGGAGTAGGCGGCGCGGCGGGTGAGGCCACGTTCCTTGGCGGCGAGCTTGAGGGCGTCTTTGCGGTCGAGCTTGGCCTGGTGCATGAGTTCTTCGACGCGGGCGGCGAGGGATTGCGTGGAGTCGGCATGAGAACGAGCTTCGCCGGCGTCGGGGGCGCCGATCAGCAAGGTGATTTCGCCGCGGGCGGGGCGCTCTTCGAGGGAGGCGGCGATTTCGGAAAGTTTGCCGCGGAGGAATTCTTCGTGGAGCTTGGTGACTTCGCGGGCGAGACAGGCGGGGCGGTCGCCGAGAATTTCGCGGGCGTCGGCGACGGATTCAGCGATGCGGTGAGGAGCTTCGTAGAGGATTAGAGTGCGGTCTTCGATGCGGAGACGTTCGAGGGCGCGGCGGCGCTCGCCGCTGCGGGCGGGGAGAAAGCCGACGAAAAGAAATTCTTCATTGGGCAGGCCTGAGGCGGAGAGGGAAGCGAGCAGTGCGGAGGGACCGGGAATGGGCACGACTGGAATCCTGTGGCGGAGACACAGGGTGACGAGGCGGTGGCCGGGGTCGGAGACGAGCGGCATTCCAGCGTCGCTGACGAGAGCGATTTTCGCGCCCTGCTCGAGGGCGAGGACGAGTTCAGGAGCGCGAGTCAGTTCATTGTGTTCATGGTAGCTGACAAGAGGCTTGCGAATGTCGTAGTGGGAAAGGAGCTTCTGCGTGTGGCGGGTGTCCTCGCAGGCGATTTGGTCCACTTCCTTGAGGATACGAAGAGCGCGGAGGGTGATGTCTTCGAGATTGCCGATGGGGGTGCCAACGAGATAGAGGCAGCCGGTGGGGCTGGCAGCATTTTCCGGAGGAGCCTGCGCGTTCATGCGAATGAGTCTAGCACGCGTTCCGAAGGCGTTTGGGCTGCATGCTATACTTTGAGGTTTGAACAGCTTGTTGGAGGAGCGTTAGTGCCCCTGTACGAGTACAAATGCCTGAAGTGCGGGCGAAACACAGAGAAAATTGAGAACGTTTCCGGGCCGCATTTGAAGAAGTGTCCGCATTGCGGCGGGAAAGTGGAGTCGGTAATCACCGCGCCTTCGATTCAATTCAAGGGCGCGGGGTGGTATGTGACGGACTACGCGAAGACAAAGCCGAGCGGGGACGGAGAGAAGGCGGATAAGGCCGGAGCGGAAGCGAAAGAAACCGCCAGCAAAGAGAAAGATACTTCGAACAAAGAGAAGGATCGTTCGAGCAAGGAAAAAGACACGGCCAAGAAAGAGACACCCTCCAAGGAATCAAAAGAGAAGAAGCCGGCGGGGAAGAAGTAGCCGCATCGGACGACGCAAGCTCCCTCATAGCTTTAAGGTTTTTAGATAGTCGCGGAAGGCGGCGCCGAGTTCGGGGTTTTGCAGGGCGATTTCGACGGTGGCTTTCAGGAAGCCGAGTTTGTCTCCCGCGTCGTAGGAAATTCCTTCATAGATGTAAGCCCACAAGCCATGTTCCTTGACGAGAAGCCGCAGCGCGTCGGTCAGCTGGATTTCGTTTCCGGCGCCAGGCTTGGTGCTGGCAAGGCAATCGAAAATCGCAGGTGGCAAGACGTAGCGGCCGGTGATGCCGAGATTCGAGGGCGCGTTTTCGGGCTTGGGTTTTTCGACGAGGTCGCGGATGCGCAGGAGGCGTTCGCCGAAGGGCGGTTGCGTGGCGGGTACGGCGTCGACGATGCCGTAAAGATGCGTTTTGTCTTTGGGGACTTGCTCAACGGCGATGGCGCCGATGCCGGTGGCTTCGTAAACGCCGATGAGCTGTTTGGTGGCGGGATTTTTTCCGGGGATGAGCACGTCGCCGAGAAGAACGGCGAAAGGTTCGTCGCCGACGAGATCGCGCGCGACGAGCACGGCGTGGCCGAGGCCGAGAGGCTCTTTCTGGCGCGTGTAGCTGACTTGCACCATGTTGGTGATTTTGCGGACCAGTTCCGCCTGATCGTGCTTGCCCTTTTCTTCGAGGAAGCGCTCGAGCGCGGGAGCGGAATCGAAATGGTCTTCGATGGAATTCTTGCCTTTGCCGGTGACGATGATGATGTGCTCGATGCCGGAGGCGACGCATTCTTCGGCGACGTATTGAATCTGGGGCTTGTCCACGACGGTGAGCATTTCTTTGGGTTGCGCTTTGGTGGCGGGGAGGAAGCGCGTACCGAGGCCTGCGGCGGGGAGAACAGCTTTGCGGACGCGGTTTTGCGGGGCGATGGGTTTGTGCGAGAAGTTCGAAGGATTGGTTGGCATATTCGTTTGCGAAAGGCGGCGCAGAAAGTCTCAGCAGTTCGCTTGTGCACAGTAGCCGCGAGGGAGTGATTTTGTCAATGCGGGCGAAACTGTAATTTTGCGGAAACGTTACCGACGGTGCGTCGTGAGATTCGGAAGCCGGCGCAAAACAACTGAGCTACGAGCGTGTGCTAGCATACGGTAGAAGCGGGATGTTCAGGAAGCAGAGCGTGAGCTTGAGAATATTGGGGATTGAATCTTCTTGCGATGAGACGGCGGCGGCGGTGGTGGCCGACGGGCGGGAGATTCTGTCCAGTGTGGTGGCGTCACAGATTGATATTCACCGGAAATATGGCGGGGTGGTGCCGGAACTGGCATCGCGCGAGCATTTGCGGCAGATCGTGCCGGTGGTGCGAGAAGCGATCGCGCAGGCGGGGATGCAACTTTCGGACGTGGATGCGATTGGCGTGACGCAGGGACCGGGGCTCGTGGGCGCGCTGCTGGTGGGAATTACGTATGGGAAAACGCTGGCGCAGGCGCTGGGTAAGCCGCTGGTGCCGGTGAATCATCTGGAAGGGCACGTTCATGCGGTTTTTTTGGAGGCGCACAAAGCGGGGCGGTGCGCGAAATTGCCGGCCATGTGCTTGATCGTTTCCGGGGGACACACTGTTTTGTATGAAGTGAAGGCGGAGAATTCCGGTGTACCGGATGCGAGTGCGCGTTTGCATTATCGAAAAATTGGACAGACGCGGGACGATGCGGCGGGCGAAGCGTACGACAAAGTAGCGAAACTGCTGGGGCTTGGGTATCCCGGCGGGCCCATTCTGGACCGGCTGGCGGCAGCTTCGAATGGCGCGCCGGCGCCGGTGAAGTTTGGCGCGACGAAGATGAAAGGGAATGCGCTGGATTTCAGCTTCAGCGGGCTGAAGACGGCGGTGCTGTATCACGTGCGGGAGAATGGGGATTACGCCGAGGAGATTCGTTCAAGAGAAAAAGCGCTTGCGCGCGGGGAAAGAAAATTTGAGCAGTTGATGCCGCTTTGCAGTGCAAGGACGGTGGGGTTGGTGCGGGAATTTCAGAATGCGGTGGTGCGCGACCTGGTGGAGCGCACGATGAGAGCGGCGGAAGAGTTGAGCGTCGAGAGCGTGTTGGTTTCGGGCGGAGTGGCGGCGAACAGCCAGTTGCGGGCGACGTTTGAAGAGCGCGCGAAGGCTGCTGGTGTCGAGGTGTTTTTTCCGAGCCGGGCACTTTCGACGGACAACGCGGCGATGATCGCGGCGGCGGCGTATTCGCGGTTTCGAAGCGGCATCGTCGCGGATGTGACCTTGAACGCCGATCCCAGCCTCGCACTCGCGTAGAAAAATCATCTCGTGTGGTGGAAATGCGCTACGTTCTGTATCACGGCAGTGTTTCACTTGTAAGGACGCTTGAGGGCCTCGAGTTCTTCGAGTGTGCGTGGCCAGTCCGGCCCCAATAGCCGGGATAAGCCGCGATCCGCAAGAACCTTTCCCCCCGTCTGGCATTGCGCACAGTAGTTCGTTTCGTTGTCCGCGTAGCGAATCCGCTGAATCTTTTCTCCGCACTTCAAGCATGGCTTTCCATAGCGTCCGTGAACCGCCATCTCCTTGCGAAACGCAGTAACCTTTTCGGGAAAGGCGGCCTCCGCTTCTGCGCGCAGCCGCTCGATCCACAGCCCGAGGGTGTGGCGCGTCGCGGTGAACAGAGTCTCCCACTCGTGCGGCTTCAGCCTGTGCGTGAGCATTACAGGTGAGAGTTTTGCTTCGTGCAGGATTTCATCCGAATACGCGTTGCCGATTCCACTCAGCAGGCGCGGATCGGTAAGTGCTCTCTTGAGCGTGTGGTTCTCGGCAGTAAGTGCGTCGCGAAAGGAGCCAAGATCACTCGTGAAGACATCGATGCCGCCTGGATCGACGGAAGACAGGCCCTCCTCGCCAGCGAGCACATGCAACGATGCGCGGTGCTTGGTGCCAGCTTCGGTAAGCACGAGGGAGCCGCCGGGAAAATCGAACGCGGCCAGGGTGTTGCGGCCCGTCAGTTTTGACATTGGCGGCCGCCAGTGGAGCCGGCCGGCAATCATCAAGTGCAGGGTGAGCCAGAGATCGCCTTCTACTCCGATCGCGATGCGCTTGCCGATTCGCCGGAGTTCGCGCACGACACGGCCCTCCACATGTGCGAGTGGGGGCTGGGCGGTTCGAAGCAGGAACGGGCTCGCCAGGCGAGCGCGCTCAAGCGGCTGCGCGAGGAGGCGTGGTTCAAGTGCAGTGATGTAGGCAGCGATATCCGGCAGTTCCGGCATGCTTATCAGCTTGCAGGCTGCGGCTACGGTTTTGCAACCTCGCTCTCTATGATGGAGAAAAATAACGGGCAGCGATTCTGGTGATTGACGGCCGGCCCAGGGAGGCCGGCCCTACAAGCACGCGAAGCGACGTGGGGTATACTTTCGCGAGCATGGATACATCGGCGAGCGAAGGCGCGCGATTCCAACCTGCTAGCGATCAGTCGCTGCTGATTACCTTCGGCACAGAAATTTCCCTCACTGCCCACCAACAAGTGATGAAGCTGCTGCGGCTCCTTCAATCGGAGCCTGTTGCGAGTGTTCGCAATCTGCATCCGGCTTATTGTTCGTTGCTGGTCAGATTCGATGGGCTAAGTATTTCGCACGGCGAAGTGGAAGCGATTCTGCGGGAATATCTTGCGCGGCTCGAAGAGGTGAAACTTCCGGAGCCGCGGCTCGTGGAAATTCCGGTGTGCTACGGAGGAGAGTACGGTCCGGACCTGGCTGATGTGTGTGCGTTGCACGGAATTTCTTCCGCGCAGGCGATTGAGCTGCACTGCTCGGCTACGTACCTTGTGTATTTTCTGGGGTTCGTGCCGGGATTTGCGTACCTCGGTGAATTGCCCAAAGAGTTGGTTACGCCGCGGCTGGCGACGCCGCGTCGAAGGGTGCAGGCTGGTAGCGTGGGGATTGCGGGGAATCAAAGCGGTGTGTATCCGTTTGCGACGCCGGGTGGATGGAGATTGATCGGCCGAACGCCAGTGGCGATGTTTCGGGCTGACCGCGAAGAGTTGAGTCTGCTCTCGATTGGAGATCGCGTGCGATTTGCGCCGATTTCCGCGGAGCGATTTGCGGCGCTGGAGAAGGAATGGGCGTGATTCAGGTGCAGGAGCCGGGGCTGTTCACGACGGTGCAAGATTTGGGGCGAGAGGGATTCGGGCCGGTGGGCGTTTCCGCTTCCGGGGCGGCCGATGGGATTTCGCTGCGGCTGGGAAATCGATTGGTAGGCAACGCGGAGGGGGCGGCCGGGTTGGAGATGACGCTGCTCGGCGGCACGTTTCAATTTCCGGATGGGGCCATCGTTGCGCTGACGGGCTCCGATTTCGGGGCGACGGTGGATGGAGCACAGGCTGCGCTGTGGGCGTCGATGCAAGTGAAGCTGGGCCAGACGCTGCGGCTGGGGCCGACGCGTTCGGGAGCGCGATGTTACTTGTGCGTTCGGGGCGGAATCGAGGTGAAACTTTTTTTGGGAAGCGCGTCGACACACATCCTGAGCGGGCTCGGCGGACATGAGGGCCGATCATTGCGGAAAGGCGATATGCTCAAAATCGGGTCTGCGAATGGGGCCGTTCCTGAACGCAGGTTGTCTGCGAACGCTCTGAAGCACGTGTTGCCTCGCAAGGTTTTGCGCGTCACGCCGGGACCGCAGAGCGATTGGTTTCCAGAGGCGGCCCAGCGGATGTTTTATGAGAGCAGGTACCGGGTTGCGGAAGAGTCCAATCGGATGGGGATTCGGCTGGAAGGCGGAGCCGTTCTGGAAGGCGCCGGCGGAAAGATGATTAGCGAAGGAGTTTCACTTGGCGCAATCCAGGTGCCGGATGGAGGCCAGCAGATTATTCTTTTTGTGGAGCAGCAGACCACGGGCGGATATCCGAAGATCGCCAATGTGATTTCCGCGGATTTTCACTGCCTGGGGCAGCTTCGCCCGCGCGATGAGATTCGATTCGAACGGGTCGATTGGGAAACGGCGCGAACCCTGTTGAGAGAACAAGAAGAACTGCTAGCCTCGGAGGAACTGATTTTGGGATGAAGCGCGATCATCTAAAGATGGATTTGAATTGCGACATGGGCGAACTGCCGGAGGCCATTGCGGACGGCACGCAGGAATCGTTGATGGCGTCGCTCACGTCGGTGAATATCGCTTGCGGCGGGCATGCGGGCGACGAACAGACGATGGAGACAACTGTGGAACAGACGCTTCGCTGGAAGCTGGCGATTGGGGCGCACCCCGGGTATCCGGATCGCGCGAATTTCGGGCGGCTGGAATTGAAACTGCCGGCGAAGGACATTGCAGATTCTGTTTTCGAACAGGTGCGTGCGCTTGCCAAAGTTGCCGCACGCTGCGGCGCGCGGCTGGCGCATGTGAAGCCGCACGGCGCGCTTTACAATCAGGCAGTGCGCAATCGCGAGCTTGCGCGTGCGATTGCGGAGGGTGTCGCTCGGTGGGACCGCCACGTTGTGCTAGTGGGGCTCGCTGGATCGCCGATGCTCGATGTTTTTCGATCAGCGGGGTTTGCGGTTGCTGCCGAAGCGTTTGCCGACCGCCGGTATGAGCCGGATGGAACTCTGTGCTCGCGCAAGTTTGAGGACGCGTTGATTCGCAATCCCGAGGAAGCTGCGTGGCAAGCGCTTGGCATCGTGGATCGAGGAGTAGTAATTGCAAGTGACGGCAACGAAGTCGCCGTTGACGCGCAAACAATCTGCATTCATGGCGACACTCCCGGCGCTCCGGAGATTGCCGCGGCGGTGGCGCGGACGCTCCGACAGGCTGGCGTCACACTGAGCGCGATCTCGGGGCCGAGAAACTGAAGAAAGAGCGGGCAACTGAGATTGCGCGCAGATGGGAGAGAGCTAAAAAAGAGGGGCGCAGCAGTGCTGCGCCCCTACGAGAAGAACAAAAGGCTATTCGAATTTTTCGGTTAGGACGGGGAATTGGAGCTTGGCCTTTGCGAGCGACTTGATGACGGTGGCTTCTGCGCTTTCCGCGGTGGTGTTGCGGGAAGTGGCCATTTCACTGACCAGCAGGTACTTCGCGCGTTCGAGCATTTTCTTTTCGCGGAAGGAGAGGGGCTTGCTGCGGCTGAGGGAAACGAGACTCTTGAGGACGACGGCGACTTCGAGGAGGGACCCGGTGCGCATGCGCTCGGAGTTCTCTTTGAAGCGGTGCTTCCAATCGTGATGAGAGTTGAGTTTGCCCTTTTCGAGGAAACCAAGAACTTTGGTGGATTCCACGGAACGAATTACAGAACGAAGGCCAACGGTTTCTGCGTTCGACTGCGGGACCATAACGCGCAAGCCGCTGGAAACAATGCGAATCATGAAGTAACGTTCGGTTCTACCGTTTAGTATTCCGTAGCTGATCTGCTCAACGTTGCCCACACCGTGATTCGGGTAAACGACTTTGTCGCCGATCTTGTAGTCCATAGCTTCGGTTGCCCCCCAGAGAGATGCAGAACGAGTATAAGGGGATTGTGCTGCAAGAGTCAAGATATATGCAGTGGAATGAGGAGGTTAGGGAAAATAGGGTACGAATTTGGCACTGGAATTGCTATGGGCGGCAGGGGCAAGTTTGGTTTGCGATGCAAACTAGTTTGCGGATGGACGAATTTCGAGGGGGGTGGCATAGCGTAGGGGATAAGAGTTTCAGCAGGGTAAACAATGGGGGATTCGAATGGGTGCGCACGATTCGAATGGGGACACGATTGGAATCGGCGTGTGGAGACGAGTCGAATGGGGCCTGTAGGGCTGGGATGGGAGGCGTTCGAATGGGAGAGTGGAAGTCGAGCGATGCGGCGGGGATGCGATAGAATACGGATGTGATTGTTCTGGCTATAGATACGTGCGATTCGCGGGGGAGCGTGGCGGTGCTGCGGGACGATTCCGTGCTGCAGGTTATGGTGCATGACTCCAGTGAAGATTACTCGTCGTGGCTGCTTCCGGCCGTTGGGCGGGTGCTGGGGACTTCCGGTGTGGTGATGGACGGAGTGGATGGATATGCGGTTGCCGCAGGGCCGGGCTCGTTTACGGGCGTGCGAGTGGGATTGACTACGGTGAAGGCGTGGGGCGAAGTCCACCGGAAGCGGATCGCGGCGGTGTCGCGCCTGGAGGCGATCGCGATACAGGCGACTGCGGGGAATGCACATGTGGCAGCGTTCTTTGATGCACAGCGCGAACAGGTGTTTGGGGCGGTTTTTCAGCGGCAGGGAGAGAATCTGGAGCGGCTGGGGGAAGAGATGGTGATTCCCCCGGGAAGATTCATCGAGTGTGCGGCGGAACTGGCGAAAGGCAGGAGTATTTCCTGGGTTTCGATCGATGCAGCTCGCCTGGCTTCAGAGGAGAACTGGAAGCCCCGGGAGGCGCGCGGCGAGCAGGTCGAAAGCATTTCGAGTGTGCTCGCGCCGGCGATTGGCAGAATTGGGATGAGGGAACTGGCGGCGGGGCGGTTTACGGACGCGCTTTCGGTGGATGCGAATTACGTGCGAAGGTCGGATGCGGAGATTTTCTGGAAGGGCGCAGCGCATGGAGGCTGAGATCAAGCGCGACGGGACGGGGGCAACCATCCGGGTGTTCCGTGCGGCGGACGCGGCGGCGGCGACGGCGGTTTTGAGGGAGTCGGCGGAAGCGGCGAATTGGCTGGAGAAGAGTTACATGGAGTCGTTGGGCTGGCGCGGCGCGGTGGCGCTGGCCAGCGAAGTGGAAGGAAGGGTGACGGGATTTGTTATCGGCCGGCAGATCGCCGATGAGGGAGAAATTCTGAATCTGGCCGTGGTGCCAGCGCGAAGACGACGGGGCGAGGGCGGGGCGCTGCTGAGAGCGGCGTTGGACGAGTTTCGAACGCGGCGAACGAGCCGAGTGTTCCTGGAAGTTCGAGAATCCAACCACGCGGCGATCGCATTTTACGGCAAGCACGGATTTGCCGAAACGGGGCGGCGGGCGGGGTATTATCGTGGCCCCGCGGAGGCAGCCGTCCTGATGGAAAAGAAACTCACGGGCTAGGACGGAAATGCACCGGTTTGCCGGTAGCGGGACAGTTGGCGAGAAGCGACATTTCGTCGATGCGGGTGTTCGCAAGAGCTGAAGAGGCTGTGGCTGTTAGTTTCCGGCTTGCCGACCGCCCAGAATCGCTGTTCGCTGTGTCCTGATGAGTGGCAAACACGTGTGCGATTTGTCCGTAACAAGTTTATCTGGTTCAAGTTTGAATCGGTCTAGCTCTTCGAATACGGCTCTGATATGCTCTCAGGCTGTTCGGAGGCATATTATGCAGTCAGTAGAAAAGGCCTCTCTCTACGATAGACTTGGCGGAGTCTACAGCATCGCTACGGTGGTGAACGACTTCATCGACCGAATTATGGTAGACCCGAGATTGAATGCGAATCCCTTGGTAGACGAAGCGCATCATCGCGTACCGCCCGCAGGATTCAAGTACTTGGTGACCGAGATGGTTTGCTGGGCTACAGGCGGCCCGCAAAAATACACGGGAAGATCAATGGCGGACTCCCATGCCCATCTGAAAATTACCGCCAAGGAGTGGGAGGCGTTCCTAGACGACTTTCAGCAGACACTGAATAAGTTTGCGGTTCCCGCTGAGGAGCAAGCCGAGCTGAAAGCGATCGTCAACAGCACGCGATCCGACATTGTGGTTGATTCTGCACTTGGGGCGGGAGTCGCCTGAGCTTTACGCCGACGCGGCTTGGAAGTTCGGCGCCATTGTCGGGTCGGAGGAGGCGCGCTTGCACGCTAGCCTCCGTCCGCCGCTCAAACTGCACGTGCGGTTTTCCCGCATGCAGCTTTCACGAAGACACATGACCTGAGATGTAAGCAAACGGCAACCGCCAAGTGGACCTGGCTTACATCCGTCAGGTTGAGGTCAGCATCCAGTATCCTGGGACGATGATGTACGGGTTTTTCGCTGAGCGAACTGATCCACCTTCATCATCCCTACTCTTCTGACTGCCCGCCTCTTCCTTCCTGCCTTCGCCTGCCACCTTCCCCGACCCACCCTGGTCGCCGATCGCTCGGTCACGTGACTTTCATCACGCTTCAGGTACTATTTGGCAGTCCGACTACTGACAGAGCATCACTCGCCATTTCGCTTCCGCTTATAGGTCCGCTTACTCCGGTGTCACCCGGAGACTCTGCCAGTCCTCCTGAGGTCACGCGCTGTTCTTCCGTACCGTGCCGCCCGCAAACACCTTGGTGCGGTGGGTGAATGAGAGCGCCTTCGTCCCAGAAGTGCAGACTCGACCTTGCCCCACCTTTGGCCGACCGGTTCATCTTGGGGATTGTCCCCATCGATTGCAGCCCGGTACTTCTCCGCAGGCCCTTCGGATTCCACCTTACGGTGGACACCCTGCCCTCCGGAGTACGGCAAGCAGCGGCTCCAGGTCCGTCTTGGCTGTATCAGGCTTTCGCTTTCGTGCCCGTTTAGACGTCTCCATACCTTCTGCTTTCTCCGGCCAGCGAGGCTATTACCCCCCGCTTTTTGGATATGGCGCCCCTCATTTGGGCGCCAGAGGGACTTTAACCCTCCTGAACAAC
>Ga0099829_10001133_pt1 | contig 14502 bp, 15 predicted proteins | sample CZO8metaG_3_FD_79336 | JGI IMG/M metagenome (GOLD analysis project Ga0099829, IMG submission 79336) | Vadose zone soil microbial communities from the Eel River Critical Zone Observatory, Northern California, USA - CZOApr15con2H2.8 metaG | ecosystem: Environmental > Terrestrial > Soil > Vadose...
AGCGCGTAGATTCCTCCGAGGATCCAAACTCCCAGAAACAACCAAATATTTGGCAAGAGCGCGGCAATATAACCCTGGGCAGCAACGATGCCAGCCGCGATGGTATTGCCGATAGCAGCGGCGATGCCAAACCACACGCCCAGGACTTGAAGGAGCTTGCCGCGGCTGGGCGGGGGCACGGCAGCGACGCTGGAAGATACCTCAGAAGTAGTGGACAATGAAAGTCTCAGGGATTTCCTGGAACGCGCCATCATACTGGCGCGCAGGGAAAATGCAAGGAAGAAAGACCCAACCGTAAGACAAAATTTGATTTTTGACGATTTAGTATTTTATGCACGAGGTGGAATGGTGGAGACAAAGCGCGCGCCCTCTCTCCAGCCGCAACTGACGACGGAGCTTGTGACCAATGTCGCAGGCAGTCCTGTTGACGTCTCCGTTGTCATTCCGTGCCTGAATGAAGCGAATTCCCTGGGAATCTGCGTGGAAAAGGCGCAAAAAGCTTTTGCGGACGCGGGACTGCGCGGCGAAGTGGTGGTGGCGGACAACGGCTCGACGGATGGATCAATTGACATTGCGGAAAAACATGGCGCCCGGGTAATCCCGGTGGCACAGCGCGGTTACGGCTCGGCACTCAAAGCGGGCATTCGCGCGGCACGTGGCGCGTTCATCGTTATGGGTGACGCGGACGACAGCTACGATTTCGGCGATGTGCCGCGTTTCGTTGAAAAATGGCGCGAAGGAAATGAAGTGGTAATGGGTAACCGGTTCGCGGGAGAGATCAAACCGGGCGCGATGCCCTGGCACCACAAATATATTGGCAATCCAGGATTGACGGCGCTGCTGAATTTATTTTTTCATTCAGGGATTGGCGATACACATTGCGGCATGCGCGGATTCACGCGAGAAGTTTTTGAACGCATGGATTTGCGCAGCAGCGGCATGGAATTTGCCTCTGAGTTCGTCATCAAAGCGGCGCAGATCGGAGCAAAAACTTCCGAAATCCCGATTACTTTGTGGAAAGACAAGCGGGGCCGACCGCCACACTTAAAGAGTTTTCGCGATGGCTGGCGGCACACGCGATTCATGCTGCTGTATGCGCCGAACTGGCTATTCATTCTGCCGGGCGGTTTGTTGATGGCCGCGGGACTCTTTTTGACGTGCTGGTTGTTGCCAGGACCACGCAAAATTCCACGTAACGTGGTGCTCGATGTACATACGATGATTTTTGGCGTTATTTTTACTCTGATGGGCGCGCAGATCCTGGCGATTGGAGCGTTCGCGAAAGTGTTCAGCTACGCGGAACGATTCGACCGCAACACTGTGTCGCTGAAACGAATCTTGAAACGAGTCACGTTCGAATCCGGATTGTTGCTGGGCGGCGCGCTGTTCGTGGGTGGACTTGCAGGATGCTCGTATATCGTCTGGAAGTGGGCGGCGAGCGGATTTGGGCCGCTGCAACAGGTGCGCGAAGTGCTCTTCTGGTCGATGTGGCTGTTCCTGGGAGTGCAGATTATTTTTTCGTCGTTTTTTCTGAGTATGCTGGGAATCAGCCGTGGCACGTACATCGGCGACTACGACCTTTCTCCGCGCGACCGCGAAGCGGCCGAATCCCCGCGCCAGGGCAAAGCAGCCGCCAAATAAATGCCCTACACCGAAATCGATCACTTCATCGCGAAAATGAGGTTCCGTGCGGCATATCCACACTTGACCGCCGGATCGCGCGTGTGCGATTTGGGCTGTGGACTGGAAATGGCATTTCTGGATTTTGCCGAAGACAAGATCGAGCGCGGCGTGGGCGTCGACGATCAGGTGGAAAGCGGAACGAACGGGCGCTGGCAGCGGATTCATGCCGACTTGCGGGGCCGTCTGCCATTTAATGACGGGGAGTTCGATCACGTAGTAATGCTGGCGGTGTTTGAGCACCTAGTGCAGCCGGAATTGGTGTTGCGTGAAGCCTTCCGGATTTTGGTGGCGGGCGGGTCATTGATCATGACGTGGCCAGCGGCCATGGTGGATCCGATCTTGAATGTCCTGCACACACTGCATCTGGTCAGTGATGAGATGGAGAGCGATGAACACCAGAAGAGAATTCCGGTCGGCGAAGTGCAGCGCTTGCTGGGGGACGCCGGCTTCCGGGAATTTCACCACGAGAAATTCGAGCTGGGACTGAATAACCTGATGGTAGCGGTGCGCTGAAGCCAGCTAGTGGCGGATTATTTGTCGGAATTTTCTGGCTCAGCCGGTGGCGTGTAGGGCTCAAGGTAAGTGTTGTCGGTGTCCGGCGTAACCAGCCAAACTTTTCGGTCCTGAAAATAGGCGAACAGTTTGCCGTCCTGTTCCCCGTCAATTTCACGCGCCCAGACTACTTTAGCGGAATCGATTTCCGCGCCGTTGTACACCCAATCGTCGTGAATATTGTGGTCGTCGCCGTAGCGCACCATCACCAGATGTTTGCCGGGAAGCGATTCCAGCTTTCGTTGAATGGTCAGGCGGCTGATGTCGCCATCGCAAGTCCAATAAAAGGTGTCGCATTCCTTTCGAATGACGGCCGCGGTGGTATCAGCAAGTAGCAGCAACACTGAAGCGCTTGCCAGCGCCGCGCCCCATCGCCAGTTTTTCCATTGCATCAGACGCAGATGACGGAGCGACTGCAGATAAAGAAGAATTACAATGCAGGTGGCCGGCGCGGCGTAGTGCGCGTTGGACCAGACCACGGCGAAGGTTGCTGCGGCGACCAGCACCAGCGCGATTACAGGCAATCGCATTCGACGATCGCGAAACGTAAGCCAAAGCGCCGGTAGCGCCAACAGCATGCCCCACCAGGCGTATGCGGAAAAAAAGCGAACCGACTTCAGCCAGGAAAGGCATTTGATGCTTTCCCAGGAATGGTCATATTCCTCGCGCTCCCAGCCATTGTAAAAATCCTCGAACTGCTGGTTGTTGTAGCGCAGCATCGGTTTGATCTTTTGGAACAGAAACATGGGCGCGGTGTGATAGGTGCGCACATTAAGAGCGTTTGGAAAAAGCAGAGCATGGCCGGTTAGGCTGTGATTGTAGAAGGCCATGAATGCCCCGGTGAGCAGCAACAACACCGCGATCGGAAGCGCGGTGACTCGCCAGCGAGTGTGAAGAGGAAATGCGCTGCAAGATTTCCGGAGGAGCCAGCGTGTGAGCACAACCAACGCCAGCAGCGAAAAAATCACACCTTCATACGGGCGGCTGTTCGCAAGAATGGTCAGTGCGAGGCCGAAGAGAAGAGCATCCCCGGTGCCAGGTCGCCGGATAAGGCGCGCCAGCGCGCCTAACAAAAGGGCGCCACCAATGGCTGCAACCGCTCCGCCCCAGTAGCTATTGATCCAATAGCTGACCACGGCGAATTTCAGCCACGCGATTACACCGCCGAGCAGTGCCCAGCGCGGCGGCAGCCACGCCAGAAGCATCCAGTAGATTACCGCGCACATCAGCGCGCAACTGAGAAGTACGCCGATCCATGGATTGCCGAGCCATTCGCCGATGGCTAAAACAAATCCTTGAGCGGGCGGATACATGGAAGCGTAACGAGGGAAAAAGTTGACGTGGAAAGTTTCGAAGCTCATCCACATGGGATGCGGAGGATTCGAGAGCCTGAAATGTGCGAAGGTGTCTGCCATCAGGAGGTAGCTGAATTCGTCGTGAATGCCTGGAGTGGGAACGGGCAAACGCGGAAGAAGGGCAAGCCGTAAACCTGTAACCATCAAGAAGAGTAGAAAACCGCAGAGAAATCGCCGGCGCGCGAGCGGCAAGATGAAGTTCCAAACCGCACGGCAGATTCGCTCGGTCGATTTTCTGAAGAGGAATTGCAAAAGCAGCAGAACGCCGCCGCCGATTATGAAGTCATGGAAAATGCGAGCCAGCGGCTTCAAATCGGGCGGGTCGGGGCAAATGATTGCAAGCACGATGAAGATGATACAGGCGGGCGAGCGTGTACCAAAATCGTTCGGGAGCTAGCGCTCGATCTCTATTTCCGTGGCCTGGGAATTACGGGCGGCTTGCTGCTTGCGGACTTTTGGATCGTCGAGATAGTCCTGCAATTCAAGACGAAGATTTCCAGCATTGGTGGCGAAACCGAGCGCGGTCTCGAACTCCACCAGGTCGGTTCGAATAAATTTATCGAGTTCGCCGTCAAAATGTTGCATGCCCTCGGTGCTGCCATCGCGCATCGCGTCCAAGAGCGACTTGCCTTCGCTTTCGCCCTTTTCGACGTATTCCCGAGTGCGCATTGTGGACTTGAGAATTTCAATCGCGGCAACGCGTCCCGAGCCGTCTTTTTTGGGGAGCAAGCGCTGCGAAACGATGAAGCGGAAAGCCTTGGAAAGGCGGGTACGAATGGATTGCTGGTCGGCGAGAGGAAAAACACCGATGATGCGTTCCACAGTTTTCGCCGCGTCAATGGTATGTAGAGTCGAGAGCACCAAGTGCCCGGTTTCGGACGCTTCCAGAGCAATTTCAATGGTTTCGCGGTCACGCATTTCGCCGACGAGAATTACTTTGGGAGCCTGGCGCAAGGCCGCGCGAAGGGCGAGAGAAAATGTCGGAGTGTCGCTATGCAGTTCGCGCTGGTGTATGGTCGCCTTCTTGTGACGGTGCAAAAATTCAATCGGATCTTCAATGGTCAGGATGTGGTAGGCCTTTTCCTGATTCATTTTGTCGATAATCGCGGCAAGCGTCGATGACTTGCCGGAGCCGGTTGGCCCAGTGACCAGCACCACGCCATTGCGGAGATGCACAATTTCATTCAGCGTCGACGGCAAGCGAAGATCGTCAAAGCTGGGAATGTTGTCCGGAATAACGCGCATGACGATGGCGCAAGTTCCGCGTTGACGAAAGATATTAACGCGGAACCGGCCAATGCCGTTGAGTCCATAAGACAAGTCCGCCGAGCCATCCTGTTCGAGCTTGCGAATGGGATGTTCGTTTTTGCCCATCAGTTCGTAGGCAATCGAGCGAGTGTCCTCGGGCTTCAAGCACTCAAGACCCTTAAATTTCAGTTCGACCAATTGGCCGCTGACTTCAACTTGTGGAGCGCGTCCAGGTGAAAAAATCAAATCGCTGATGTGGCCGCCGCTTTTAAGCATGGCAGCGATTAGTTGCGGAACGCCGAACGTGCGCTGTTTGGATTCAGCGGAGGGTGTTTCTAGCGGCGCGTTAATGACAGTTGTAGTCGTACCCATGGTGTGTAAACTCGTGAAAAGTTGGATTGCGGCGGGACAGGGAACACGCCGTTGACCTGTCCAGTATAGAAGCGTTGCTGTTGACCGCATCGTGAAAGCATGCATCAACGTGGCGTGATGATTAACGCCGTGCCCGGCTTCGAGGATTGCAAGTTGATGTCGTGGCGGAGAATGTATTTTGAATTCTGAGTTTGACGAGAGAGAACGAAGAAAAATCTTCAAGTTGCGTTCGAAAGAACGAGGGAAATCTCTGCGCCGCGGCTCGCTTCGGCGACGCTGGCGCGGACGGAACTGCAATCGGCGACAATCCAGTCAGCACCAGCCTGGCGCAACAGGTCGTCGCGCTCGGTGGTGTGCAACGCGATTACACGCGCGCCTGCCGCTTTTCCCGCACGAATCCCGGCGGGCGCATCTTCGAATACCGCGCAGTCCGCCGGCGCAAGACCCAAAAGCGCCGCACCCTTCAAGAATGGCTCCGGATGAGGTTTGCCGTTGGTGATGTCATTTGAGGTGACAAGTTTCTGCGGGGCCGGAAGTCCCGCGGCGCGCAGTCTTACCAGTGCCAGGCGTCTGGTGCATGAGGTAACCACTGTCCATTTGTTCGCGGGTAGCGCGTGAAGCAATTCAACCGCACCCGGAAGCGCGACTACATCCGCAATGTCTTCGAGTTCCATGCGCTCGACGATGGCATTTTCTGCTGCCTGATCCGCCTCCGGCAACAATTCTCGAATCGTCGCAAGGCTCGGACGTCCGTGAGCCTTGCGAACTGTTTCCTGCGGATCGAATCCGTACTTATTGGCCCAGACGGTCCAAACTCGCGCCACTGCGGGAGTGGAATCAGCGAGAACGCCGTCGAGATCGAATAGCAAGCCTTTACATTCAATCGTAGTCATGCGGAATCATAGCAGCGGAGCAGCCTAGGAATAGAAGCAGAAAACTTTGCACCAGATAGCTGACACAAAACGGAAGTGCGGAGAGGCAATTATGCCTCGAGCTCAACTTGATCCACGAAACACCACATCCAACTTTCGCCCGGCTCGATGGATTGCATGATGGGATGTTTGGTGGCATGGAAATGTTTCGTGGCGTGCTTGTTCTTGGAGGAGTCGCAGCAGCCCACGTGGCCGCATTCGCGGCAGAGACGCAAGTGAACCCAGCTGTCGCCGATCTTCAGGCATTCTTCGCAGCCCTTGGTATGCGCATGAACATTCCTAATGTGGTTGAGGTGCGAGCAGATGGTGCTCATGCTTCCTCCTTTTCCGCCGCTTCCGAATTGTTCTGAGGTGCGGGGAGCTTGGGCTGTTTGATAGGCAGCCGCACGATGAACTTTGTATCGCCGGGCTTTGTCTTCAGTTCGATGTCTCCGTGATGCTTCTGTACAATTCGCCGCACGGTGTCCAGACCGAGGCCGGTGCCTTCTCCAACGCCTTTGGTGGTAAAGAATGGATCGAAAATCCTGGAGCGAATTTCCTCCGGTATGCCCGGACCGCTGTCTCCGATGGCCACAACCGCGCAATCTAATTCGCGCCAGGTGCGAATTCGCAATTCACCGGAGCCGTTCATCGCGTCGATCGCGTTGTCTATCAAGTTTGTCCATACCTGATTCAATTCGCTGCCGTAGGCGCACACGCGCGGCGTGTTTTCGTTATATTCGCGGGCAACGGTGATGCCTTTCTTCAACCAGTGACCAAAAATTTTCAGCGTATTTTCCAGGTCGTCACGCAGGTTCACTTCCTGCATCGCCGCCTGGTCCATGTAGGAATATCGTTTGATCGCGCCGACCAGTTCGCTGATGCGCTTGGTGCTGTTGTCAATTTCATGGATCAAACCAAAGATGGTCACGACGGCTGCGACCCGCCGCAATGCGTCGCCAATGACTTCATCACTGACAAACTCTCTCAGAGCCTCCATTTTTGCCGGGTCGGCTTTTGCCTCGGCTAGCGGACCGGCGATTTTCCATGGCTCTTCTACCCTATGACTTTCCAGGCACTCGGTAAGTTCTGCTTCGCGGTCGCTCAATTCCATGGGATCGGGATGTGAGTCACTTTTTTCCGCAACGTGGTCCGTCACCTCTCGTTCGAACTGAACGATAGCTTGCCTCTGCTCCGCGGTTAACGGGTGCTGCAGCAGCCGCAGACTCGCACTCCGAACGTTATCCATGGCTTCTTTCAGGCTTTTGGCGGCGCGCTGCGCGGCAGCTGCGGGATTATTTAATTCGTGTGCCAGGCCCGCGGAAAGTTTTCCCAGCGCCATCAATTTGTCGCGCTGCGTTTCTTCCCGGGTGGCTTCGCGAATGCGGTCGGACATAAGTCCCACCAGGCGTTGGCCAAGCAGTGGCATCCGGTGCAGCATTTCGGGGAAATGGTCTTTATGCAAAAGAAGCGTGCGTGTGGGCCGCACGATCCGAGCCGTCCCCAGATATTTCGTCGAACGCGAAAACGGCAATAACCCAGTGACCTTCGGCGCTCGTGCGATGAACATTGGCATACCGGGTTCCTGAGGGCGCTCGACGTGCATTTCGCCTTCGAGCATCACAATCAAGTGCTCCAGCGGGTCGCCTTCCTTCGCGACGACTTCGCCTGGATTCAAGCGCTTTTCTTCCATCCGCTCCGCAAGCCAGGCCAGGTCTTCTTCGGAAAGATCGGCAAAAATGGTGCTAGTTTTCAAATCGGCGACGATCTGTTGCAGTTGAGGAGTGATTTGCGAGCTGCTCATGTGTTTACACCGAACCCAGATACTGATGCACGAACTGCACCGCGTTCGCGCCTTCGCCCACACCCGATGCCACTCGTTTAATCGATCGGTAGCGCACGTCACCCGCCACGAAAATTCCGGGGACGCTGGCTTCCAGCAGCCACGGCTCGCGTTCGAGCGACCAGCTCTTTGGCGGTTTACCCAAGCTTAGTAAATCCGCGCCGGTCAAAATAAAACCTTTTTCATCGCGTTCCACGGTGCCGTGCAGCCACTCGGTCTGCGGCGCAGCGCCGATGAAAATGAAAAGAGAAGCCGCGGGGACTTTCTGGGTTTCGCCGCTTGAAGAGCATAGGATTGAGATTGCTTCCAGACGCTCCTTGCCAAATGCTTCAGTGACTTCGCTATTGAGTTCGACGTGGATATTCGGTGTCTCGTTAATTTGCTCCACCAGATATTGCGACATGCCGGCGGCAAGCGAATTGCCCCGCACCAGCATTACGACGCGCCTCGCGTATTTCGAAAAGAACATGGCGGCTTGCCCCGCGGAATTTGCTCCACCCACGATGAAGACATCCTCGTCCTTGCAAGTAGCCGCTTCCGTCATGGCCGCGCCGTAATACACGCCCGCTCCTTGCAATGGCTGCAGTCCGGGAATGTTAAGCTTGCGGTAGGCGACACCGGTTGCGATGAGTAAAGATTTCGCGCCAATCTCGACGCCATCCGCGAGCTTCACGAATTTTGAGCCGGCATCAACGCGAAGCGCCGTAGCTTCCTGCGGCGCCAGAATTTCCACGCCGAAGCGCCTTGCCTGCATGACCGCCCGTTGGGTGAGCAGGCTTCCGCTAATTCCAGACGGGAAGCCCAGATAATTTTCAATGCGCGAGCTCATGCCGGCTTGTCCGCCTGGAGCTTCGCGCTCGATCATGACTGTCGTCAATCCCTCGGAAGCCCCATAGACTCCTGCCGCCAACCCGGCGGGTCCGCCACCAACAATCAACAAATCATAAAACGATGTAGTCGCGCTGGTGCGCAATCCCAGCCTTGCTGCGATTTCCGTGGTCGAAGGGTCCGAGAGCGTAGTGTTGTCCATGAAGATGGCAGTAGGCAGTTTCAGGTGCTCGCGTTCAGCGACGTCCAGTGCCTCATGCACTTCTTTATTGCGTTCGCCCTCTTCGGCGTCTAGCCAGCGGTATGGCACACGATTTCGCGCCAGAAAATCGCGCAGCGCGTACGAACGCGGCGACCAGCGGTGCCCCAGAACGCGTACGCCATCGAACACCGGGCGATATCCAGCTTGCCAGTCCTCCAGCAGGTCGTCCAAAACCGGATACAGCTGATCCTCGGGAGGATCCCACGGCTTGAGCAGGTAATGTTGAATACGCGCCTGGTTGATGGCCTGAATCGCGGCATCGGTATCGGCGTAGGCCGTCAGCAACACACGCTTTGCTTCCGGATAGATCGCAATAGCCTTATTTAGGAATTCCACTCCGCTCATTTCTGGCATGCGCTGGTCCACCAGCAGTAGCGCTACAGGTTCATTGCGCTTTTTCAATGTTTGTAGTGATTGCAATGCCGAAGCGCCGGAATCCGCGCGCACGATGCGGTAACGGTCCGCATATTTTTTTCGCAGATCGCGCTCGACGGCGCGCAGCACTTCAGGGTCGTCATCAAGGGTAAGCAAAACGGGTTTCGGCATGCGAGATTCCTGTAAAAGTTTGGTCAGCGCTTTTCGCTATGCTTTGGATGCGGCAGCAGCTAGAGAAGTCACTGTTTTTCCATCCCAGTTCAAGGGGCGCGGTGTCCTGGAACTTATTCTCTTAACCTTTCTTGAGTTCTGTTGCAACTCGTATCGGGGGTCGAGGCCGGCTTTGTCGGGCCGCGCCCGGACGTACATCCACTCGCGCACATGGCTACAAAAAACGACAACAACTCCACGTGTCACACAGTATTATTCTTATAAGAATTTCAAGATATGCACACGAAACTGCAAGTAATGAAATTTGGCGGAACCTCGGTCGGCGATGCCGCGTGCATTCGTCGTTCCGCGCAAATTGTGGCCAACGCATCGCGTGAATATTCCGTGGCGGTCGTGGTTTCAGCCATGAGCGGAGTAACCAATCGCCTGATTGACGCCGCTCACCAGGCCAAACGCGGCGATCGCGAAGCCGGCAAAACGCTGGGCGATGCCTTGCGCAAGCAGCACTTCGAGGCGCTTGCGGCGCTGGTTCCAGATGAACATGCCAGGCTTCGCGTGGAATGCCGCATCGAAGAGTTACTCGCCGAGGGAACGCGGCTGTACGAAGGCACGGCGCTGCTTTGCGAACTAACGCTGCGTACGCTGGACGCCATTTCCAGTCTGGGTGAACGCCTTTGCGCGCCGGTTTTCGCGGCGGCATTGTCTGCGATGGGCGTTGCAGGTGTTGCAATTGAAGCAACCGAATTGATCGTAACGGATTCGTTTCATGGCGGAGCCGATCCGCAAGCCGAACCAACGCGCCAGCGTTCGCAGCAGCGCATTGGGCCGCTCTTGCAGCACAGTCAAATTCCCGTCGTAACTGGATTTATCGGCGCCACGTCCGATGGCTTGCTTACCACGCTGGGCCGCGGTGGCTCCGATTATTCCGCCACCATTCTTGGCGCCGCCCTCGATGCTGCAGAAATCATCATTTGGACCGATGTCGAAGGAGTGCTCACCGCCGACCCGCGCCTGGTCGCGGAAGCGCGCACCATCCCGGAAATTTCCTACCGCGAAGCAGCCGAGCTGGCCTATTTCGGCGCACGGGTATTGCATCCCAAAACGTTGCGCCCGGTGATGCCTGCCGGCATTCCCGTCTGGATTCGCAACAGCTTCGCTCCGGATAAGCCCGGCACAAAAATTACCCAACAAGGGCGCAGCATCGGCGGCGGTGTGAAAGCGCTCACGGCAATTCGCGACGTAGCCCTCATCAGCATTGGCGGGCCCGGAATTGTAGGCGTGCCGGACGTGGTGGGCAGAACTTTTTCGACCACGGCTCAGTTGCGCGCGGAGGTTCTGCTGATCTCGCAATCATCCTCGCAGAATGACATCTGCTTTATCGTTGCCAAGGCCCACTCGCAAACCACACTCGATGCGCTGCGCCGCGAATTCGCGCAGGATCTGGCGCACCAGGTCGTCGATCACATCACCATGGACCCCAACATCGCTATCGTCGCCGTCGTGGGTGAAAACATGCGCGGCACGCCCGGTGTCGCCGGCCGCACCTTCCACTGCCTGGGAAACGAAGGCGTGAACATCATCGCCATCGCGCAAGGCTCCTCCGAGACCAACATCTCCTTCGTCGTCTCCGACAAATCCGTCAAATCGGCGCTGCTCGCGACTCACCGGGAATTCGCTCTAGGCGCTCTTCCAACTTGACTTAGTCCACTGACTTAGTCTAGTATCAGGCCATGAAAACCGTGAACACGCACGAGGCCAAGACTCATTTGTCGCGGCTGCTTAAGCGCGTCGCGTTAGGCGAGCAGATCACAATAGCCAGCCGCGGCACCGCGGTCGCGCGGCTTGTGCCCATCGCAAAAGAAGATTCTCGCCGGGGTTTGGGGATGTTCCGGGGCAAGTTCGTCGTACCGGCTGACTTTGATGCCTCGTTACCGGACGACTTTCTGTTCGCTCCTCAGGGTAAGACCAAACGAACCCGCAAGAAAAAGTGAAATACCTGGTGGATACAAGCGTCGCGCTCTGGACGGTTCTCGATGACCGTCAGCTAAATCGCCGCGCCAAGACTGTCCTTTCCAGTTCCGCATCGTCTTTATATTTTTCTTCAGCATCGGTCTGGGAAATTGCGATCACGTATTCCTCAGGCAATTTGCGCCTCCATTCGGAGCCTGGGATATTCGTCCCGGAGATGATTCGCGGAATGCAAATGCAGGCGCTCCATATAACCCATACCCACGCAATGGAGGCCGGCCGCCTGCCGAGGATTCACGGAGATCCCTTTGACAGGATGCTGGTGGCCCAAGCGAGTTGCGAGCAATTGGTATTGCTTACTGCTGACGAAAAACTGACGAAGTATCCAGTGCGATACTTCTACTGCGGACGTTGAACGCAATGAACCGCCGCTGCGATGGAATTGAAATTGGGGTGGGAGACGGGGTTCGACTTGCCGTAGTCTGACGGGTAGGACTCGTTGGTTGCTGTTGGTTCGCTACACTCGAAGGACTGAAAACAAAGAGTTTACGTTTCGCCGCATGGATACTGCTTTTTCTCAATGGCTAACTCCCCGCCAAAAATGTAGCACGTGTAGCAAGAACCGCTTGGCAATTAATGAAAACCACTATTAAATGCCAACCGCAGAAATCGCCAGTGTTTATGCGGTTTTTCCTTGACTTTGGGCGGCAACCGTGTTATGCTGTTTGTACGGGTTGGCTGACCGTGAACTCACCGATGCAGGTACGGCGAGGAATCACTCACACGGGCGGCAGTAACACCCTACCCGCATCATCTTCGTGGGAACGGTATCCGAAATGACCAGCATCAACGGTCAGCCTGCCACGATGAAGCCGAAACTCCCCTGAATTTTCTTGGGCAAGTAGGCACTGAGACAAAGGTCTTGGTCTGCCTATGCGACCCGTGTCCGAAATTACCCTGTCTGCCCGTCGTGGTCTGCGTATCAAGGAAGCCGCTGATTACATCGGCAGCACGCCGTGGTTCATCGAAGTAGCAGTTCGTCAACGAAAAATACCTGCACACAAACTTGGTCGCCACTATGTCCTGTTCAAGGATGACTTGGACAATTACATCGAACGTGTGCGCATGGGCGGTGCAGCATGACCGCTGCCACTCACAGCACATTCGCAAGCGCACGTCTGCTGATTGTCAATAAGCGTAGACTACCTGCGATTTTGCAGAACGATGTTCCCCCGCTGCGTATCGCAGGAACAGCAGTTCAATCGCTGGTGGTAACGCCTAATCGCTTGTGGGGCGTATTGCACCCGAGTGTTGGAAAACAAATCCAGCATCGTGAGCAGACTGTCACGATTCTTAACGTCCACGAAAATATCCGCTGCCTTGCGCCCCCCGCATCCGCTCCGTTCTGGGTGCCGCTCCGCCCAACTTATCGCAAAGAAATGCGGAAGGAACGTATCCGTCGCCAATATAAAAGTGGGCTGCGGGTTGCCTTCTCTGGGCTGCATTACATAGGAGAGGCGCGTCCAGTTGCTGAATCCGTCTCGATAGAAGCCATCTACCGTGAAGTTCCAAGGGAGACTATTCAACTCCTACGCTGGTTAGGCAGACCAGAAACACGACTCTTATCTGTTGGTTCCCGCATGAATCAACTGATGTCCGTGTGCTCCCGTTCCGCCAACTTGAAACTGTGGCTGCACCAACAACTCAACAAGATGAAAAAAGATTTCATGGAAAATCTAGTAGTAGAGCACCTTCGCCGCTCCCAAATGAACGACAAACATGTCGCAGCAACCTACGACGTTCTGGTGGGCGGTGTTGCACTGGCTTCGGTTGCGAAGCAGCGTGGGCTTAATAAAACAAACCTGCGGCAGATTGTGAACCGAATAACTAGGCAGGTGCGCCCCTCTTGTGAGGCACAGATTACCGCTTGGGCGGGGGAGGAGGAGGTTCAAGAGGCTGTAAGTGAAGTTACCGTGTTGGAGAACTTGAAGTTTGACTTGACTAACTTAACGCCCGATGAACTCCAGACAGAGAGGATTGCCAGCATACGCTGAAGGGTTAACTCGTTTGTTTTCAGTGAAGGTTAAACACAACTCCCCCCTTTCCGCTATTGGTAGGAGGGCATTATGAATAATAAAGAACTAGAAAAAGTCAACACGGGGTTGCCCGTTGAGACGCCCGCCGAGATGTCCATTGAATTCGGTTCGGGTGGGATTCGCAGAATTCTTATTTACTCTGGCGACCCCGATGAGCAAGCAAAGGCGCACCGCCTTATCGCTTGCATCTCGTCCCAACTCTATCTGCTGGACACGGCGTTGAAACAAGCCGAAGTCCCGCCGTCGTTGTCGTAGTCGCAGTTTGCAGTTGCAGTCCAATTTGCTTTAGCAGTAGTCCGCTCGTTCCCGCCAGTTAATAGGGTTCCCGACGGTATCTAAATTGGTAGGGATGGAACATGGAGAGGTACTACGAAGGTGATTATCTGCAGTGCAAGGAAAGGTGCGTCGTTGGCGAACTACCTCGCGCGAAGGTTTGTATTTGTGAACTCGTTGCAGGGCACGAGGGGCAGTGCGAGCGAATTCCCACGACGAGACTGGCGAGTGTGAAGGATTTCGATTTGCGGTGGTACAGAAATTTTGCGCAGTAGTCTGCTTGGCATCAGACGCGGTGCCCACAGGGCTAGAAGCCAGAAAGCAGGTGTGAACGCTCTTTGCCAGACGGCGAAAGCGCAACAGGAGCAACAATGTTTTGCGGAAAAATAGTGAGTTATTGTGAACGGAAGCAATGGGGTTTCATCCAAGGAAACTACTCAGAACAGCAGCGAATCTTCTTCCATCGCGCTAATTGTGAGTGCCAACCTCGATTGGGCGATGATGTGGAATACCAAATAGGAAAACCCTTCACGCTAGGCAAGCCAGAGCAAGCCGTGAACGTGCG
>Ga0099829_10001136_pt1 | contig 14486 bp, 10 predicted proteins | sample CZO8metaG_3_FD_79336 | JGI IMG/M metagenome (GOLD analysis project Ga0099829, IMG submission 79336) | Vadose zone soil microbial communities from the Eel River Critical Zone Observatory, Northern California, USA - CZOApr15con2H2.8 metaG | ecosystem: Environmental > Terrestrial > Soil > Vadose...
GCCAGCGGCAACTCTCCGCTGGCGACCATGTCCACCTATCAGTCAAACACGACTCCGCTTACGCTCAATCACACCGGGCTCTTCCCTTCCGTCACCGTCTCTTTCAACCTTGCTCCGGGCGTCTCGCTCAGCGATGCCACCGTCGCTATCGATCAACTGAAACAGAAAATGGGCGTTCCTTCCACGCTACGTGGATTTTTTTCCGGCACCTTGCAGGCTTATCAACAATCACTCAGTAGCGAGCCCGTTCTGGTCGTTACCGCGCTACTAGCCGTTTACATTGTTCTGGGAGTTTTGTACGAAAGCCTGGTTCACCCATTAACAATTATTTCCACACTTCCCTCGGCGAGTGTCGGCGCAATGCTGGCGTTGATGCTCTTTAAAGTGGATCTGAATGTTATCTCCATCATCGGTATCGTGCTGCTGATTGGCATCGTCAAGAAGAACGCCATCATGATGATTGATTTCGCCCTGCAAGCTGAACGCGAAGGCGGCAAAACCACGCGCGAAGCCATCTTCGAAGCCTGCATGCTGCGCTTTCGCCCCATCCTGATGACTACCATGGCTGCGCTTTTTGGCGCGCTGCCGCTGGCCTTCGGCACTGGCACCGGCTCGGAACTTCGCCGTCCCCTGGGCATCACCATTGTCGGAGGACTTGTCATGAGCCAACTTCTTACTCTTTACACGACTCCAGTCGTTTATTTGACTCTCGATCGGCTCCGTCTACGTTTTCTCGGAAAAGAGCGCGACACGTTTCATCCAACGGATGGGGCTGTCCCGTCCGCCGCCGGATAATTAACATGGAAAAATACATGGATAACTTTAGCCTGAAATGTTTGCTCTTCCCCGGTATCTATTTGTTTCTGCTATCCGGTTGCACCGTCGGGCCAAGATATCACCCACCGTCGGCAACGCTCCAGCCGCCGCCAATCGCCTACAAAGAGTTGCCGAAAGATTCCCAAAATCCCAACGATTGGAAAGTTGCCCAGCCGCAGGATGCCATGCTGCATGGAAAGTGGTGGGAGATTTACCACGATCCTGAATTAAACGCCTTGGAAGAACAGCTGAACATCAACAACCAGAATATTCGGCAATCTTTTGAGAACTTTATGGAGGCTCGAGCGCTTGTGGCGCAGGCCCGCGCTCAACTTTTTCCCACGGTCGCTTTCGCACCGTCGTTTCAGCGGTCCAGCTCCTCGAGTTCACTCAACAGTTCATCGAACAGTTCGAGTTCAGGCGGCGGGTCGGGCAGTAGATCCACTAGCAATTCAGCCCGCTCGACCTATACCCTTCCATTGGAAGCGTCTTGGCCGCCCGACCTTTGTGGCAAAGTACGCAACACCATTCATGAATTCCAGTACAACGCCCAACTCAGCGCCGCCGATATGGAAAACGAACGGCTCACAGAGCAAGGCCGGCCTGGCGGTTTTTTTCTTCGAGCTTCGCGGCCAGGACGCGGTACAAAAAATATTCGACGCCACGGTCGAAGCCGACAACAAATCGGTTGATCTAACTCGCGCCCGTTACGAAACCGGCGTGGACACTGAAATTTCTCTGGTCCAGGCCGAGAATGCCCTTCAGACTGCGGAAGCCGCGTCCACAAATCTCGGTATCGCCCGCGCGCAATTCGAACATGCTATCGCCATGCTCATCGGTGCTCCGCCCTCCAATTTTTCCATGCCAGTTAAACCTTTGCACGCGGCGCCCCCTGAAATTCCAGTCGGCGTGCCTTCACAACTTCTTGAGCGGCGTCCGGACATCGCCGCTTCCGAACGCAACATGGCATCGGCGAACGCGCAGATTGGAATCGCTACCGCCGCTTTCTATCCGAACCTCACTTTGAGCGCGCAAGGCGGATTGGAAAGTTCCGCGCTAAAAACGCTCTTCAATGCGTCCAGCCGTTTCTGGTCCGTCGGGCCATCTGTTTCAGAAACACTTTTTGATGCCGGCCTGCGCCGCGCCACCGTAAATCAGTTCGTCGCGCTCTACAATGCCAACGTGGCCGGCTATCGGCAGACAGTCTTGAACGCGTTTCAACAGGTGGAAGATAACATGGCAGCAGTTCGGATTTTATCCAGGGAGATCCAGCAGCAACAGGACGCCGAGAAATCCGCGGAGCGTTTCCTGGAGCTAGCTCGGGCCCGCTACGAAACCGGCGTGGATCAATACCTCAACGTGCTCGTCGCGCAGACCACTCTTCTTAACGATCAGCAACAACTCGCCAATTTACGTACCCAGGCAATGACCGCCTCCGTCCAATTGATCGAAGCGCTCGGCGGTGGCTGGGACCGCTCGCAGCTCCCGACCCCGGCGCAGGTCTCGCAAAAAGTTACGAAAAGCGCGATCGAATCACCGCAATAGACTCTGCCGCAAGGGGTTAGGTTCCGTCCCCTTTTCTTCACAACTTTTTACAATCGTTTGCTTCGGCTTGACACATGCCCTTTCGGGGGTCTTTATATTCCATATTATTCGCAGTTGAGCTCGTGACGGAGAAGCGTTTTGACGAAGTCAAATATGGCCAGGAAACGGCGCTGGACGGATCGCACGCGCTTGCTGCTCACTCTGGAGCTCGCGATTATCTTGCCCGCCGCCTCGCTGATGGCGTTCAGCATCTGGAATCTCCGCCACATTCAGCGCGATAAGGCGATCGAAGCCGCCATCCAGCGCGACTTCACCTACGTTCTAAAAATCGCAGAGAGAAAGACCTGGTACAAAGCAAGCGACCTTTTGACTCCGGTCCGCAAGCAATTTCCTTGTGCCGGCGACGGAGCCAACATCAAAGCCCAGCTCGACAGCATTCTCGCGGCTCATCCCGAATTTCTTTACGCGATTCTCTATGACAAAGACCACGACCTATTAGCCTGGCGCTTGCAACCGGCGCGCGAAGCCGACGAGGCCTTCCGCAAACACATGACCGATGCCATCACCATGACCAGCAAGTGGCTTCCTATGGAAGCTTCCGATCTGGTTCACAAAGTTCGCATGAGTGCGGACAAAGAGGAAATGCCGTTCGGATTCGAGAGTGGTTGGGCGGATCGGAACGATGAGCATTATTATTACAGCATTGCGTTCTTCATCCCTCCGGACGTGCCCAAGGGCAGCGTCAGCTTGGGAATAGTTGCATTTGATCCGGAATATTTGCGAAATACTTTTTTCCCCGCGGTTATGACGGACGTTCTGACGAGCAAGAACGGCGTATTGAGATCGGACGCGAGTCCGCCCGCCATGATGGTTCGTCCGCTTAAGAGTTACACGCCATGGATTACTTCTTCGAGCTGGGACGGTGGGAAGCCCGAAATGGAGCGCCCGCTTGGGGACATTTTTCAGGGCATGGTTTTCGGCATCAAGTATCCCGGCACTACGATTGACGAAATCGGCGCGAAATTTCTCAGGTACAACTATTTTGTCCTTGCAGCGCTGTCTCTGGTGATGGCCGGTGGAGTATTCCTCACTTATCGCAATATTTCCCGCGAAATGAAGCTGGCCAGATTGAAGTCAGACTTTGTCGCCAATGTTTCCCACGAGCTGCGCACGCCGCTCGCCCTCATTCGGCTTTATGCCGAGACCCTCGAGCTCGGCCGTCTTACCGCGCAGGAAAAATACCAGGAATACTTTCGCATTATTCGCGAAGAGAGCGAGCGGCTCACCGCTCTCATCAACAACATCCTGGATTTCTCCCGTATCGAGGCTGGCCGTAAGGAGTACGAGTTCAAAGAAACGAACCTGGCGGAACTGGTTCGAACCACCCTTGATTCCTATCGTTTTCAGATCGAGCAGAATGGCTTCGCGTTTGAGGAGAATATTTCCGGCGATATTCCACCTGTGAACGTGGACCGCGAAGCCATTGCCCGCTCCTTGCTCAATTTGGTTAACAACGCCCTGAAGTATTCAAAAGACCAGAAATACATCGGCGTCAGCCTGTACCGCTCGAACGGCAGCGTCAAGCTGGAGGTACAAGACCGCGGAATTGGAATCGCAGCCGCTGAACAGGACAAAATTTTTGAGAAATTCTACCGCTGTGGCGATCCGTTGGTGCACAACACAAAAGGATCGGGACTTGGGCTGTCGCTGGTTCGCCACATTGCGCAGGCCCATGGAGGCAACGTGACGGTGGAAAGCGTCCCGGAAAAAGGTAGTAAGTTTACGATCGCGTTGCCAATCGATCCGTCAGTTCGAGCAGGAGCTGCACTCGCATGATCGCCTCAGGCCACCGGCCATTTCCAGGTTTCTGCTCTTCCGCGAAGGAGAATTCATGGGAGTAACAAAAATTCTGATTGTCGAGGACGAACCCAATATGGTCGCCGGCCTCCGGGATAATTTCGAGTATGAGGGATTCCAGGTTGCTACCGCGCTCGACGGCGTGGAAGGATTAGAGCGCGCTCTCAAAGATTCTCCGGACCTGGTAATTCTCGATGTGATGATGCCCCGCCTGAGCGGACTCGATGTGTGCAAACAACTCAAGGCCAAACGGCCATCTATTCCTATCATTATGCTCACCGCGCGCGGTCAGGAAGTGGACAAGGTCGTCGGGCTTGAGCTCGGCGCAGACGACTACGTCACCAAGCCTTTTTCTATCCGCGAACTGCTTGCGCGCGTTAAAGCCGTACTGCGACGTACGCAAACTTTACCGAAGGAAATGGATCGCTATGCCTTCGGCGACGTCGAGGTCAATCTCCGGAGCTATCAGGTTTTTCGCGGCGGCAACCAGGTGGAGTTGTCCGGAAAAGAATTTGAACTCCTGAAGCATTTTCTCTGCCATTCAGGACAAACGCTGAGCCGGGATCGCTTGTTGGACGAGGTCTGGGGATACGAGAACTATCCGACGACCCGCACCGTGGATACCCACATCGTGCGCATTCGCCAAAAGCTCGAGCCGATCCCCGAGGAGCCTCGCTATTTCCTAACGGTGCATGGCATTGGATACAAATTTGTCGGCTAATTTTTGCGGTGGCGGAGGAACGTTGGAAATGTGTCACATGTGGCAGGGTACGAGCCCAGAACAGTTGGACCCAGGCGCCCAGTTCGTTGCTGAACGGACAGAGCAAGAGGCGGATTCTTCTATAGATGAGCAGTCGGAAAAAATCCGCGCGCTCGAAGAAGAGTTGGACGTATTGCGCCGCGAGCAATCGAAGCTTCATCGGGGCATTTTTGAAGCGGCTCAGATTCAGCGCAGGCTTTGCGCACCTCGGCAATTGCTCTCGGGCGAATATGAGGTTGCCGGTGAAATATTTCCAGTTCGCCATCTTTCCGGAGATTTTTTCAAAGTGATGGAGCTCGATTCTGCACTGGGCATAGTGGTTGGAGATATCGCTGGCAAGGGACTATCGGCAGGAATCTGGCTGCCGCATCTTGTTTCGCTGATTCATCGCTGCGCTCGGGCACACTCAGATCCAGCGGACGCGATTTCGCAAGCCAATCGCGAGCTCTGTTCTGGATATGGTGAGCCGCCATTGGTCGCGCTGTTCTTCGCGCGAATCGACTTAGAGAACGGCGAAATTCATTATTGCAACGCAGGATTGCCGTCACCATTGATTTTTGGACGCGATAATGATGTCACCCGCCTGGACGAAGGCGGTCCTATGCTCGGCGCTATGTCCAATGGGACTTTCCATACAGGGATTGTCACCTTGTACCCTGGCCACACGCTGATCGCCTGCTCCGATGGGGTAACAGAGTGCCAAAACTCGCGCGACGAAGAGTTCGAGCTAACGCGGCTCTCGGCAGCGGCACGAGCTGCTGGTGGAGGAAACGCCAGTCAGACGCTCTTTTCTGCTCTTGGCGCAGTGCTTGATTTTGCCGATGGTTGCCCGCTCGGTGACGATTTGACCCTATTGGTAGTTCGGCGCGAGCAGATCGGCACTCGGAATTCTTCGACGGTTATGCAAGAGCAGGTTCCAGTTGCGTTGTCTGGCGGTGTCCGCCGGCAAAGATTGGTTTCCTAGCGCTTGATTTGAGCAAGACGTAACGCTCCCGGCTCCGCAAGTAACGCGGACTTGGAGACAAAACCTGGGGTGTGTCCGCTTCAGTCCGAGAGGAGCTGTCATGGCAACGACTATGAATTCAGTTCTGTTGGAACAGGCCGGAGTTCGCGAAGCCATTATCGGTGCGGCTTTTCGGAGCTGCCCAGAGTTGCTGGGCTCGCTGTACACCTCTCATTATCGTTACGTCTTGAGAGTTTGCCGGCACTTTTTCTGGCGGCGGGAGGACGCGGAAGACGCGGCCGCCGAGGTCTTCTTGAAATTGCATGCCGTATTGGAAACTGAGGAGCGCCCGATAAGGTCCAGGTCTTGGCTATCGAAGGTCACGGGCCGGCATTGTATAGACAGGCTGCGCCAGGTAAAGGCCGAGCGGCGGCGGCGCGTTGATGATGAAATAGAATTCGATGCCCTGCCAGACAGCCTGGCCCTTTCGCCTCTTTCTCGTGTGCTGCGCCGAGAGCAGCAGAACAAGGTGCGGGAGGAGTTGCGCCGTCTGCCGCGAGACTATCGGATCCTGCTGGTGCTGCACTACTACCGGCAAATGACCTATGCCGAAATTGCGATCGCTCTTGGCAAACAGCTGCCAGCGATCAAGACCGCAATCTTTAGAGCCAAGAGAATGCTTCGCGACAGAATTCTGGACTCAGGACATTTTTTCATTTCTTGCGGCCAGTAGGCGGACGAAGAGCGCGTCTGACGCCTCACCACAATAGTTTCAATCCAAACTGTAACTGCCGGGTGGTCGTCGTGGTTGAAGTAATTACTCCAGCTGTTGGCGACGGTCCTCCGGTTGCCGCCGCGTACACTACGGGATTCGGCGTGTTGAAGTTTGTGCGATTGAAGAGGTTGAAGAACTCCGCGCGGAACTGCAAGCCGAGTCGTTCCGACAGCGAAAACTTTCTTGCTACTGAGAGATCTGTTTGTGCCAGTCCAGGTCCTTGCAAGATATTGCGCCCAACGTTGCCGTATGTGCCCGGAAGCGGCTGAATGAAGGCGTGCGGATCGAAATAGCTGTCGGGTCCGCCCAAAATCACCGGCCCGGCGAAATTAGGATTCCATGATGGCCGGACTGGATTGCGCGTGTCGCCATCATTCGAAGGGTTATAGGACAACTGCGGCGTGAACGGCAGTCCCGATTGCAAGGTCACGATTCCGCTGAGTTGCCAGTCTTTGACCAACCGGTTCGCCCAGGGCACCCCTACGCTCGCGTTCGCGCGCGCAAAGGGGAGGTCATACGTGGCCTGAAGAACTGCGGCCTGCCGTACGTCAAAAGATGCACGGCCATAATCCGCCTTTGGCTGCAACGGGTTCGCAACAAACGCGGGAGAGTTCGTGGCCACGCTGGTGTTCATGTTGTCGCCGTCATCGAGGGTCTTCGAGAATGTGTATGCGCCGCGGAATTGCAAGCCATGCGACCAGCGATGATTCACATCAACGGTGAGGGCGTGGTACGAACTGATCCCCTGCGAGAACCAGTGCGTGGTATTCCACACGGCGCTGTTTTGTAGCGCGGCGCCTGCAGGATAGTAAAACGCTCCGCCCGGGTAGCCTGCGGGGCAGGGCGACGCCGGGCAAATTGTTGCGGCAGGCAGGTTTGCGTCCAGCGAAAGCAGTTCGTGGTAAGCATGTGAACCGGCATATCCAACGCTCACGGAAGTGTTGGGAGAAAGTTGCTGTTCAACTTTCAAGCTCCAGGATTCCACGATAGGAGTCTTCAGGTCCGGTTGCACGCCGCTCGGAATAACTTTCGCACCGGCATAGTTTGCATCCGGGGTGATACTGGAGAACGAAATATTCTTTACGGCAAAGACGTCATTGTAGGGCCCGTTTTGATCCAAGCGATAACTCAGATTGTCCAGCAGCGCGTAGTGCAGGCCAAAACCCGCCCTCACAACTGTTTTCTTTGATGTGAATGGAGACCAGGCAACTGCAACACGCGGAGCAGGCAAGAATTTGGCGTTGTTCACAGCGAGAGCAGATCCACCAACAACCGGATTCGTGAGAATCACGCCATTCGAATCAAACGCGTAAGTCGAAGCGCGTCGATGTGCTTCGTTCCAGCCATCGGTGGATTCGCCGCGAAACCCTATGCGCAACTCCAGCGAGCCGTTCATTTTGATCGCATCCTCAACAAAGAAAGCTCCCTGCGTCAACCGCCACGACAAAGGCGTAAAACTGGGCGCATAGGTGTAAGTGCTCACTTTGCCTTGAAGAAAAGTCTGCAAGTTGGTGAAGGAAATCTGGCCGTACTGGTCTTGGACTAGACTGTCGTTGGATTGCAGCCGCTGGAACCAACCACCCAAACTGAGTATGTGCCGTCCGCGAGTGAACGTCACCTGGTCGGAAATCGTGTACAGGTTGCGGACCGCAGTCAGATTGCTTCCGGCGTTCGTGCCGCCGTTGGTGATCTGAGAAGCGCCATTGAGGGTTGTCCCACCGCCCACTACAACGGCTCCGACGGGCTGGCCATCGTGAATCCAACCGGGCAGACTTTTGCTGGTGCCACTGTTGAAATAGAAAGCACCACGCGAAAATCCAAAGGTGGCCTTGTTGAGAAGGTTGGAAGAAAAAATATGCGTTTCACTCAGGCTGACCACCTGTTCCCGCAAGAAAATGTCCACTAAAGTAAACGGATTATTCGTCGGGGAGTGGGCCTCGCTATCGTCCGCTGTGTAGACCCCGGCGAACGAATCCTTGTTGGAGAATGTCTGATCGTAACGTGCCGTTCCGAAATCTTCGCGAATGTTCTGCACGGGATTGCTGAACGCCTTGGCAATTCCGCTTGGTGCTCCCGTGGAGGTCAAGATTTCCGGACCGTTGGCCACCGGCCACAGCGCCAGCAACGGTTGTACGCTGGGAACAGCACTGGCCCGCGACGCGTCATCCGGAACCAGCGTGACGTCGCTCAAGCCGAGGCTCTGCCGAAATCCTTCGTAATTGCCGAAAAGAAATACTTTGTCTCTCTTGATCGGCCCGCCGAGCGAACCGCCAAACACATTGCGCTGGAACTCCGGAATGCTGCCTTGATCGAAAAAGTTGCGCGCGTCGAGAGCGCTGTTGCGCACGAACTCGTACAAGGCCCCGTGGAGTTGGTTCGTTCCGCTGGCGGTGACAATGTTGACCTGCGCCCCGGGCCGCTTGCCGTATTCGGCGCTGTAGGTGTCTTTCAGCACTGCAAACTCCTGTACCGCGTCTACTCCCAGAAGTTGTCCGCTGACTCCCCCAGGCGTGTTGTTGATTTCCGATGCGCCGGTAAATTCCACGCCGTTCAGGAGAAAGAGATTCTCCTGCGGACGGTGGCCCGAAGCAGAGAACATGTTTCCAACGACCGAGTTCGACGTACCGATGCCGCCAGCTCTTTGCGAGGTGTAGTTCACGATTCCGGAATTGAGCGTAAGCAACTGATCGTAGCTGCGGCCATTGAGCGGAAGGTCTTTCACCTGCCGCTCGCCCACCAGACCTGAGATGTCTTCGGTGGTGACCGCGATGACGGTCGGCGCGGATTCGACGTGCACAGTCTGCTGCACGTTTCCGACTTGAAGCACCAAGTCCGTTGTTTCTCGCTGGCCCAGCACTAGTGAAATTCCCGTTTTATCTTCGCTGCGAAAGCCGGCCTTTTCCGCCCGCACTTCATAGCGGCCAGCCGGAAGTGCGGCTGCGTTGTAGCGTCCTGCTTCATCCGTCACCAGATTGCGCTCGGCTCCTGTCTCTACATTCTTGATTCGAATGGCTACACCGGGGACGGCCCCTCCCGACGAGTCGCTGACAGCGCCCTGGATAGCAGCGTCACCTTGCGCGGAGCTAACGGGCGGGAGACTCATTCCCAACGCAAGCGCCAGGGGCCCAAACCACAAAACACCCGATAAATGAAAACCACGAAATCTTCGAGAACGCATTTTGTTTTCTCCGAATAGATTTGTGTTGCGTGTGCGTCAGTTTTTGTTGCGACAGGGTGGGGAAAACTGCTAAACGACGATGCAGAGAACTTAGGTGGGTCAACAACAAGGACAGAGGCGAGCGATGATGCGGAAAGCAATGAGCGATGTTGCCGCTTTCAGTGACGACGCAACTCGAGGAAATTCTCTCGCGATATCAGGTTGGCTAACGCGCATGGCCGACGCCTGCCCGTGTAATGTTCCTCGCGACGCTCGCCGCACGTCGTTCGACGAGCGCACGGCTTCCGCTCCAGACCAGTTGCAATCCTGCAAAGATCGCGACCACGGCAACAACCGTCTTCAGCTTGTTGGCGGGAACTCTGCGCGCCAGCAAGCAACCAAGGACCACTCCAGGAACGCCAGCGAGAAGGAGCTCGAAAAGCATGGGCATGCTGATGGAACCAAAACTCCAGTGGAAAGCACTGCCGATCACCGCCAACACCAATCCGAAGAGCAAGTCCGTTCCCACGACTTGCGCAGGGGTCATTTCGGAATAGTTCAGCAGAAGAACCGTTCCGAGTGCCCCAGCGCCTGCGGACGAAAATCCCGATTCCACTCCAATCGGTAAAGCGAGCCAGGGAAGCCAGCGATGGTTTTTCCGGGCGAAAGCCGGATTTTGTACGCGACGAATAAAGGTTACGCTAGATGACGCCGCCAGGATGACACCCAGGATCAGGATCACCGCTGGGTTTCCCGCGTCTCGACTCAACAAACGCAGCAACCAAATACCGACAAGAAGACCAGGAACAGCCCCTTGCAGCAGCAGCCACAGATAGCGCGCATGAATGTGCTTCCCGACCAGATAGAAAGGAGCTGCAATCAAGCGTAGAACGCCGGCAAACAAGAAAGCCGTTCCGACCGCTTCGCCTGCGGTTAGTCCAGCGAGAAGTACCAATGCCGGCACGGTAAAACTCCCGCCGCCGATACCCGTTAATCCCACCGCGAGGGCAATAAGGAAACCAATCAAGTAGTGCATCACTGCCCGCTCTCAGAAAACGTATGGATTCCACATTCGAGCTTTTTTCCAGCCCAGCGACCCGAGCGAGGGTTTTGTGGGTCATCTGGAATTGCGGTGCACGGCTCGCATCCGATGCTCAGATAGCCTTGATCATACTGTGGCAAGTAACTGAGTCCGTTCTTCGCGGTGTATTCCCACACTTGTCCCCAGGTCCAATCTGCCAGCAGGCTCACCTTCAAGAGACTTTTCCCGCTCGGCAAGCGGTGTTCTTCTATCTTCTTGAGATTCTTTCGCGTGGGTGATTGCTCGCGCCGCAAACCCGTGAACCACAGATCGTAAGGCGCAAGCGCCTGGAACAAGGGCTCTACTTTGCGAAGTTGGCAGCATCTCGTCGGATCACTTCGGTATAAAATTCCGAACTCCGATTCCTGTTGTTCCACCGTCTTCTGCGGAGTCACATTGACCAGGTTCAAAGACCATTCCTTCGTCATCCGGTCGCGGTATTCATAGGTTTGTGCGAAGTGATAGCCGGTCTCGAGGAACAAAACCGGAATCGATGGGATTCGTTCTCGAAGTAAATGCAGGACGATCATGTCTTCCGCCTGGAAGCTGCAGGTGAGGCAAGCGGCGGGGTGTCCCGCGTGCGCGCCTAGTACCGCGTTCAGGACCTCGCTTGGGTTCACGTTCTCGATATACTCGGCAGCAAACATTGTTTCCATTTCAAACCGCCTTCTGAGGATTTTCCGGAGCTGCCGGAATGCGAAGCGATTCGGCCAAAGCCAGTACGCGCTCAACAACTGCTGCATCGCCACGCAGCAGATCAACTTCGGCGAGATCGAAAAAGTGATCCCCGGCCGCTGCTCGTAAGTCGCCTCGTTCGTCGATTCCGGGCGATGGGTTCTGGTACAGGACCACGAATCCTGCGGCGTGCAGCGTCGCCCAGGCCGTTTTCGTTGAAATAAAGGAAGCTTTCTTTTCCACCAGCATCACTTCGAATCCGGCTTCAAACAGAGCGCGCTCAAGCTGGCGTGCCAACTCCGCGCGTACATTCACCAAAATGATGGCTGGGTAGTGGCCATGCCGCCGATGTCGTTCGAGAGGAATGATGTGCGCTTCCTGATTGTGTGTTTCTCTCGCGGTAAGTACCTCGGCGTCTTGAGAAAGATCTCCGCGAATCATCCCTGCGCCCAACGTCGCATTCGTCAACGGATCAATGACAATGAAACTTCCGGTGGTCCGGTTCTCCTGGTAGGAATCAAAAAAGAGTGGGCTGATGGTGTCGAATTCCACGGCCGCAATGTCGTTCAGATGCAGCCGCTCGGCTGCTTCCGGCTCCAGCGTATTGATGTTCACGCGGTGGCGAATTCTTGTAATTCTGCCGCGCACCTGCCTTGCGCTCTGTTTGATCAGATAATTTCGCCCGGCCTCAAGGGGTTGCGCGTTCATCCAAACAACCATGGCTTGGAATCGCAGCGACACGTGGGGCGGATTGTCCGGCGACACGAGCATGTCCCCTCGGCTCAGGTCGATCTCATCTTTGAGCTTCAACGTGACCGACATCGGGGCGAATGCTTTACCGAGCGGACCGTCATAGGTGACGATCGATTCGACTCGAGTTTGCTGGCCGGAAGGAAGCGCCGTAAGAGCGTCACCCGGGCGGATCACGCCGCTGGCGAGTTGTCCCGCGAAACCGCGGAAGCTCGCATCAGGCCGCAGCACATATTGCACTGGAAATCTTACGGCTTGCGTCCGCGCTCGCCCAGTGATCGGAACCGTTTCCAAATATTCGAGTAGCGTCGGGCCCGCATACCACAGCATTCGGTCGCTACGCTCGACGACGTTGTCGCCCGCGAGAGCGCTGACCGGAATGCACTTTACCTCTCGAATACCCAACCGCTCCGCAAGTGCGAGGAAATCTTGTTCGAGCCTCAGAAACGTCTCTTCCCGATATCCGACCAAGTCCATCTTGTTGATTGCCGCCGTCACACTTGGAATCCCCAGCAGCGACGCGATGTAGGCGTGCCGCAGCGTCTGCGGGAGGAGTCCCTTTTCTCCGTCGATCAGAATCAAGGCCAAATCCGCGGTCGAGGCTCCGGTAGCCATGTTGCGCGTGTACTGCTCATGCCCGGGCGTGTCGGCAATGATGAATTTTCGCCGTGCGGTCGAGAAATACCGGTAACCCACGTCGATGGTGATGCCCTGCTCGCGCTCTGCGCGCAGTCCATCGGTAAGCAGTGAAAAATCGATGGGCCCGCTGGAACGGTTGATGCGGCTCTTTTTCACGGACGCGAGTTGATCTTCGTAGACGGTCTTGGAATCGTGCAGCAGCCTTCCAATCAATGTGGACTTGCCGTCGTCCACGCTTCCAGCGGTCGTGAATCGCAAAAGTTCCTTGTTCAGGTTCTGCTCCAGGAACACCCCGAACTCGCCGCGCGCCGCAACGGCCGTTGCAAGAGTCATCAGAAGTAGCCTTCCCGTTTCTTGATTTCCATCGACCCTTCCTCGTCGTGATCGATGGCACGGTTTTCACGTTCGGACCGCCGGAATGAAATCATCTCCGCAATGATCTTGGGAACCGTATCGGCCTCGGACCGGATCGCGCCCGTGCACGGCACGCAACCGAGCGATCTCATGCGGCACTTAATGGACTGCGATTTCTCGCCGAGCTGAAGCTGGTCTTTCGAATAAATCAGAACGATGGACCCGTCGCGCACCACGGCTTCGCGCTCCCAGGCAAAATAAAGCGGCACAATTGGAATCTTCTCCATGTGGATGTACAGCCAGACGTCCAGCTCTGTCCAATTCGAAAGCGGGAAGATGCGAATGTTCTCCCCTTTGTCGATTTTCGAATTGAAGATGTTCCAAAGCTCCGGCCGCTGATTTTTGGGGTCCCACTGCCCGTGCACGTCACGAAACGAATAAATTCTCTCTTTCGCTCGCGACTTCTCTTCGTCTCGCCGCGCCCCGCCAAACGCCGCGTTGAACCCGCCTTCCGCAAGTGCATCCAGCAGCGATTTCGTCTTCAACAGCCCGCAACATTTTTGCGTTCCCAGCAAGAAGGGATTAGCGCCCGTTTCGAGCGCTTCCCGGTTTTGGTGCACGATCAGTTCCGCGCCAATCTGTTGTGGATATTCATTTCGAAATTTGATCATCTCGGGAAACTTGTAGCTCGTGTCCACGTGCAGCAAAGGAAACGGTATCTTCCCCGGATAGAACGCCTTCTGCGCCAATCGCAGCATCACGGAGGAATCTTTGCCGATGGAATAAAGCATCACCGGCTGCGAAAACTCTGCAGCTGCTTCCCTGAGGATATAAATACTCTCGGCTTCAAGAGCTTGGAGATGACTCAGTCTTCGCTCCCCCGACTCGGTCATACCCGCATCCCATACGGTTCGAGGTGCTATGTCGCTGAACAACTCTTGCGGCGCAGTTGCCATCTGTTCTTTCCCCTCGTTCGAATCGCGCGTCCAAAAACAAAAAGCCCACCGACCAGTTCATCTCTGGCGGTGGGTTCTGTAAATTCTTGGCTAGAATGAAACTCTTAGTTCACTAGCCTCCCGGTGCCAGAGGACACGTATGCGCAACACAGACAACAAATCTGCGCAGTCCTCTGAA
>Ga0099829_10001143_pt1 | contig 14442 bp, 16 predicted proteins | sample CZO8metaG_3_FD_79336 | JGI IMG/M metagenome (GOLD analysis project Ga0099829, IMG submission 79336) | Vadose zone soil microbial communities from the Eel River Critical Zone Observatory, Northern California, USA - CZOApr15con2H2.8 metaG | ecosystem: Environmental > Terrestrial > Soil > Vadose...
CGAGGCAACTTCCCGGAAGGCATCGAGGGCAGCGTAGGCATCCGGCTGGATGCGAACCAGTCTTTGGCGACTCTGTCGAGTGGGGTCAGGCATTGCACCAGAATCCTAGGCATTACAGCGTCGCAACCATTAGCTCAGGTGGGCAGTTCATGTGGCCGGGTCAGCTCGCGCTGCGCGTCTGTTTCGCGCCAAATTCGCGTCCCGGGCTCAGACGCGGAGCCACCGCGTAATTCGCGTATCAGACGCGATAACCCAATTCGACAGCGCGATCACGGATAGCGCGGATTGCTCTGGATCAGAAGGTCGAAGGTTCGAATCCTTCCCAGTTTGCGACCGGCCGCTTTGCGCCGAGTGACAGCCAGGAAGACAGCCAAGCCGGCGAACGGCTGCGTACGACGGCGGACGGGCATGGAATCCGGAACCTTGTGAACGAACTCGTGCGGACGTTCATGGACGCTTGCGGACGCCAGCCGCGCGGTCTTCAAAACCGTTTGCGGGGCGCTGTTGAGGCGTCCTGGGTGGGTTCGATTCCCATCCATCCCCGCCACAACATCTAGTGGTGTTTCTGAGTCAAGTTCCTAAATGTAGTGCTCGGTCGCAGCCAGAGCACCTGGATGCGGCGGTCCCAGTGAGACCGAACAGCAGGTCCTGACAGCCAAAGTGACAGCCAAGCGATTCGGAAGCTACTCGTCTCCCCAGTCGAGCAGTCCCCCTCTGCGAATGCGCAGGCTACGCCAATGTCCGCTTCACGGTCTTGGCTCGCCTCGCGGAACTCCTGGGCGCATCCCTCGCAGCCGGGCGCAAGCTGGGCTACCTCCTCCCACTCCGCGAGCGGATGACGGCGGAGCTCAAGGCCCATCCCCGGCCGTTCCGCCTGGGACAAGAACCTGTTGCTGGTCATGAGCCCAATTCTCGAGCGCCACCTCCTCCGTCGCTCGGTCGACGAGCAGTCGCGCCGACGTGGCTTCCGGTTCAACCCGGACGGGCTGCATCTCAACAGCCGCGGCGCCGGGTTGCTCTCGGATGTGATCGTCGAGTACCTCGAGACCGTTGGCTAAGCGACTTAGAGACGTACGCGAACGAACGCCTTCTTCCTTTGCGCACCAGCGGGTGCTCCTGGCCCTGCAAATACAGCCATAGCTGCGTCCTCCGCTCGAGCCGAGCGCAGGTGAGCCATGCTCTCGGGGTGCGGATACTCTTCGCGATGTTCGAGGGCGGCGGGAATCTCTCGCTCATCCTTCCGATCGTCGCCCGGCTTGTCGACCGCGGACATGACGTGCGGGTGCTGGCCGGCCCAAACGTGCGCGCCGGGCGGCCGCCGATGAGCGAGCGGTTCCTGCCGCGCATCCGCGCGACGGGAGCAACCCCGGTGGTGCTCCCCACTCCTACACCGCATCCGTTCGATGATGCCCGCTTCGGGTGGACGCCGCCCTGGCTCGATCGCCTCACGCCGAACTGCGCGCCGCTGGTTTGGTCGCGGGCCTGGGCTGAAGGCGTGCGCGCCGAGCTCGCGCGCGCCCGGGCGGATGTCGTCGCGGCCGACTTCATCCTGCTCGGTGCGCTCGCCGGAGCCGAGGCGGCGGGGGTGCCGGCCACGGCATTGGTCCACGGCACCTGGAAGCACCGGCCGGCACCGGGCACACCGCCTTATGGCACCGGCTTCCTTCCCAGCCAGGGCCTTCTCGGGCGTCTTCGCGCGGCACCCTTCAACGCGCTGTTCGAGTACCGCTATCGTCGAGACGGGCTGCCGCCGCTCAACGCCGCGCGCCGCAGCGTCGGGCTGCCGCCGCTCCGGTCGACGTTCGAGCAGTTCGATCGCGCCGAACGCGTGCTCCTCCTCTCGAGTGCGGCCTTCGATATGCCGCCCCGGCCGCTTCCCGAGAACGTGCGCTACGTTGGCGCGCCGGTCGAGCGCGCGCCGAATACCGCCTGGCGACCACCCTGGTCTGCCGACGATCTGCGCCCGCTGGTGCTGGTGGGCCTCAGCACGCTGCGACAGGGTCAAGGTCCCGTGATGCAGCGCGTCATCGAGGCCCTGGGCGCCTTGCCGGTGCGCGCCCTCGTAACGCTCGGTCCGTCGCTGGATCGGTCCGATTTCGTCGCCCCGCCGAACACCGTCATCGAGGCATTCGTTCCCCACGACGTGGTCATGCCACTCGCGGACGTGATGGTCACTCAGTGCGGCCTGGGGACTCTCGCGAAGGCGCTCGCGTTTGGCCTGCCTCTGGTCTGCATCCCCCTCCTCGCGGACCAGCCGGGGAACGCGGCGCTCGTCGTGGCTCGCGGCGCCGGTGTCCGTCTGTCGTCGCGCGCACGCCCGCACGAGATCGCACGCGCGATCATGCGGGTGCTCGGCGAGGCGCGCTTCCGGGAGGCGGCGAGGCAGCTCTCGTCGCAAATCTCGCGCGAAGACGGCGCACTGAATGCCGCCGTAGAGCTCGAGCGCTTGGCCGATCCCACGTCCGCGGGGCGTGCGGTGACACCTTGACGACAAGCAAACCAGGCGTTGCTCGAACAGTGTCCTTCGGAAGGCCGGCCAGAGACTGACCTGCTCGGCATTCAGGGCCGCAGGCGCGCCCAACTAGCTGGTCACCTGCGGGCCCCCGCCGATCACGTCGAGCCTGACGTCGGTGCCTCCCCGATGATCGAACAGGCGGAATCCGTCGCCCAGAAGGATGGGTGCTACGTGGACGAGCATCTCGTCGAGCAAGCCAAGCGTCGAGCACTTTCTTCGCAGTGGCGGGACCGAGGATAAATACGTACTTGTGGCCCGCCGCTTCCTTGGCGGTCTTCACGGCGGCTCCGATTTCACCGTTGAGGAAGGTGAAACCCGGAGCAGCCGTTTCAGGGTCATCGCGAGTGAACACGAACATCGGTCCCAGGTCGGGTGTAGGAGGGCAAAACTCCATCCGGCAGGATCCGCGACCCTCCCGGGATGCTTGCCCTACTCCGCGTCCTCCTCCCACCCTGGCCGCCCTCTTCCAGGAGCGCCGCGACCTCGCACTCGAGAACCTGAGCCCTGGTCGTCTCGACGGGGCCGCTCGAAGAGCCTCATACAACTTTTCTCCCAGCTTCTCCGGGCAGGCATTGCGTTCAGCGAAGCGAAGGCGAAGACAAACGCGAGCGCCCCGACGGAGCCGACCAGCGCCTGCCCGATCAGCACCCAGGTGTGCATCGCAGCCATGACGTCGTTGACGGAGCCGGTGGTCACTTGAAGCTGCACCTCCTTGCCAGGCCGGAAGCCTAGGCAGGGCGGGGGTGCCGGGGAACCCTGGTTGTTAACGTGGCTCCAGGGACGGCTGGACCGGCGAGGTCAGGCTCGAGCAGAGGTGCTTTCAGGTGTGGGATTCGATAAATACATCGCAGTGTTCAGCAGCCCTTGAGCGAGCGATGAGCGCTGCGGGATAGGATTTTGCGCCGGGGTGGTGGCTTCTCTCCTTTACTCGCTGGTGCGCTTCGTCCTCGATGTGGTCGCGACCAGCCGGGCTGACCGAGCCAAGCTTGAGGGCGAGGTGGTGCTGGCCCTGCGCCGCCAGGTGCAGGTTCTGGAGCGACAGGTCAAGCGGGTGCGCTGGAGTCCCGGCGATCGGATGATCATGGCCGCCTTGCGTGAGCGCCTGCCCAGATCGGCCTGGGCGGGATTGCTGGTCAGGCCAGAGACGGTTCTCGGCTGGCACCGTGCATTGGTGCGTCGAAAGTGGGCGGCTTATCGCGGTCGACCCCGCCGCGACAGCCGCCGATCTCCGAGCAGTCCCTGTGGGGATCACATATTCATTCGCGGGCAGGCTACCCGGAGTCGCGTTGCCTGTCCGATAGGCTTTCGACCGCCGATGATCGTTGCTCTCGCGTACTTACTACTGCGGCTGCTGCTGGACCTCGTTGACGTGAGACTGCGAGTCCACGACCCTGAAGCGGAGCTGCTTCTGCTGCGGCACCAACTTCGGGTCGTGCGTCGGCAGGTCAAGCGGCCTCAGTTAACAATGGCGGATCGGACGATCATGTCAGCGCTGAGCCAGCTGGTAAACCGTGCGGCCCTGGCCGGGATGCTAGTTCAGCCGGAGACGGTTCTGCGCTGGCACCGCGAGTTGGTGAGGAGAAAGTGGGCAGCCTTCGGTCGCCGGCGTGGCCCGGGGCGACCAAGTCTTGATCCCGAGATCCAGAACCTGATTCTGCAGATGGCGAAGGACAACCCGAGGTGGGGTTGCGTCCGAGTCCGCGGCGAATTGCTCAAGCTCGGTCATGTCGTCTCGGCGACCACGATTCGCAACTTGCTACGGCGGAACCGGGTTGGGCCGGCCCCGCTGAGATCGCAACATACGTGGAAGGCGTTCCTTCGCGCCCAGGCTTCGGCGATTGTGCTCACCGATTTCTTTACCGTTGACACGGTGTTTCTGAGGCGCACTACGTCCTTTTATATATGGAGCTGGCGACGAGGCGGGTGATCTGGTTCGCTGCGACCGACAGCCCGAACGCTGCCTGGGTGAGCCAGCAAGCGCGGAATGTCAGCTGGGAGCTGAACGAGCCAGGCGGGCAGGCGCGGTTCCTGATCCACGATCACGATCAAAAGTACGGCGGTGGCTCCGACTGCGTCTTCGAGGCCGACGGCGTCACTGTGATCAGGACTCCGATCGCCGCGCCAAGGGCGAACTCACACATCGAGCGCCAAATTGGCTCGACCCGGCGGGAATGTCTCGATTGGCTTCTCATCCTCAATCGTCGGCACCTCGAGCGCGTCCTGACTGAGTGGCTCGAGCACTACAACACGGCTCGGCCCCACCGCGGGCTCGATCTGCAGACTCCGATCGCGCGCTCCGACCGGGTTGTAAGGTCGGGACCAGTGAGGTGTGACGAGAGACTCGGCGGGCTCCTGCGCGAGTATTCGCGCGTGGCGACGCGAACTGCGGCCTGATTCCGACCTCGCATCCAGCGGCAGGCGTCCTCGAGGGTGGCCGGTCGATCGTCACGACGAATTTGTGTGCCCCACAGGCCCGCTCTCGCGTCATGACATAGCGTTCGTAGCTGGTCACGCCGTGCAGCTTCCACAGCGCGTGAGCGGCCTCTGCGACCTGGTCATCGCCTTCACGAATCGCGACCGTGGGGACAGGAGCAAGACCAGCTCCGTTGACGGGCGTGATCCGGTCGACGCGCCACCTCCCCAATTCACCGCCGAGGAAAACGACCAGCACGCTGGACCCGTCAGACGGACGCCGTCATCTAACCGATAGGTCTTCCCGGAATTCCCACGTTCATCTCGAGCTCGCCTGGTGCTCCGCTGCTGGTCGGGAACGCCGCAAAGTTCGAGATGAAGATGTCCTTGCGGTCACCGCGTCCAGTGCCGAAAGCGATGTCGGAAGGAAAGCTGAATGGACCGCCGGACGCGAGAACCGCCACATGTCCGGCCGGGTCGACACGATCTATCTGGCCCTTGGAGTTGGCAGCGACGTAGAGGTTGTCTGCATTGTCCATGCTGACTCCATCAGCTCCCCAGAGGTTGCAGGTGGGCCCGCTGAAGACGGTCGCCGTGCCTGCGCTGCCGTCTGGATTCGTTGGAATGCGGATGATCTCGCCAAAATCGGTATTGGCCGCAAGCATGTCGCCATGCTTGTTGAACGCGATCCCGTTCGCGCCCAGCGGCCCGAAGGATGGCACTGCTGGATGCACCAGCCCACACGGTCCGGCGCCGGTCGTGCCCTTCAGCAACGAACTGTCGGACCAGATCGCGAAATCGCCATGCTTGTCGAGGCGCCAGATCGTCCCGCCGCCCGAGTCTGAGACGTAGAGATTGCCGCGGTGGTCGAACGCCAAACCGTTCCACAGCCCGGGACCGCCCTTCACCAGAAAAGCCGAGCCGCCCGTCGCCGGCACCTTCCAGATGCCGCTGCCGACAACGGCGACGAAGACGTTGCCCGCATCATCCAGCCTCACCCCGAGCGGAAAGGAAGGGAACGTCGCGACCGTCGATAGGCTTCCTCCAGGCGCGAACTTCACCACCTCGCTGGCGAACGGAAAGCTGATATACGTCGCGCCCTTGTGATCGATGGCGATGCTTTCCGGCAGATCGGCAGTCGTCAGCACCCGTGTCACGGGATCGCTCGCGAGCGCGGGGGTAGAGAGAATCGCGCACATTGCGCTCGCCAGCAGCACACCGAATCGAATACGCCGGCCTTGAGTCATTTCATTCAACCCCCAGTGCTACGAACATATCGCTTTCAGCCGACGCGACGTGGTTCCGAGGTTCGAGCACCTAGTCTCGGCCCGGCGGCGACGATGCTGCTGCGGAGGATCCCTATCCGCTCGACCTCCGTCTCCATCCCGTCGCCTGGGCGCAGGAACTCAGCCGGCGTCCGGGCAAACCCGACGCCGTCGGGCGTCCCCGGGGCGATGATCGAGCCGGGCAGCAAGGTCATGCCCTTGGAGACCCACTCGACGAGGCTGAGGCGTAGGCCACTGGGCGGGCCGCCAGCTGCCGACTGAATTCGAATGGGAGGTGGCCGCATCCCGGGATCCGAAGACTGGCACCCACCGGCGCTATCCCTGGGGGGAGACGGCCCCAATCGCTGCGCATGCGAACCTGGACCAGTTGATGTCCGGCACCGCACCGGTAGGCGCGTATCCCGCCGGTGCCAGCCCGCTTGGTTGCGAGCAGATGCTGGGGGATGTCTACGAGTGGACCAGCAGCGTGTCCGGTGCAAGTATTCACACAGCCGCCGACATCGGCGCGCGTGAGTACTCGCGGAGCAAGCCACCCAGCCTCTGGCGACAGATGATTTCTCCGTTCGCGCTCGCTCCGTGGACCTGGCCGTTCGGAGGATGGAGCTGAAGTCCGCGGTGGGGACGCTCCTTGTTGTAGTGATCGACGCACTCCTCGAGCACCCGCTCGGCGTGGCGCCGACCGGGCCACGCCCCGAAGCTAGAACAACGAGTGTCCGCTGGAATCGGTTGGTGCAACCCGGTCGCTCGTTCGGATGGAATTGTGTGCCCGACACGCTCTGGCCAATTGCCGCGGGTCATTAATGAGTCGGACGATCAAATCGACCAAACAACTCGCCCGATAACTCCGTCGACCGGGGCCAGGCCGGAATAGACTGTTCTTCTGGGGGTGCGCTGTGGCCGTCGGGCGGTGGGGTCATCGTGATAGGAGCGTCGGCAGCTTGCCGAAGGCATCGACGACTGCGCGCAGGCAAACCTTCGCCAGGGGAGCGTGATGGCCGCCTATTGATCGCCCGTGACCCTCAAGCGACGTGAACGATCGAAGCTCTCTACCGAGCGCGACAGTTGGTTTTGGCGAGGTTTTGTGGAGGAAAGGCTGATGCACCGACTAGTCAAGCTTTTACCAGCAATTCTCGTTGTCTCCGCCTTCGCTGCTGCGCCTGTCCCGGGCACCGCGTCGGGTGGAAAAGCAAACCCCGAGTGGTACCTGCCGCAGAATCACGTTTCATTGTCCGCGGACGTAATGGCGCGCATCCTCAACGGCTCAGTAACCGCGCCCTCTCCATCACTGAATGCAGGGAGCATCTGCCCGGCCGAGACGAGCACCACTGGCAACGTCCAGGTGAACTGCCTGGCGGAGGATGACGCATCGCCGCGGAACACCCAGAGCGAGACCACAGTCGTTGCCGTCGGCCAGAAGGTCGTCGTCGGCTTCAACGACTCCCTCGTTTGCTGTCTGCCCGCCATCAATTTAAGCGGCTACTCGGTTTCCAACGATGGCGGGAAGACCTTTACTGACATGGGCGACCTGCCGTGGAGTGGAAACGTCCAGCCCATCGGCGACCCCTCCTTGGCCACCGATGGCCAGGGCAACATCTTCTATGCCACGCTAGCCTTCCAGGGTCCGTTCGCGCAGTCCTTGATCGCCCTTTACGAAATGCCAGCGGGCAGCAACACCTTCCGGTTGTTATCGGTCCCGGTCAAAGTGGGGAACGCGCGAGCTTTCTTCGCCGACAAGGAGCTCCTGGCCATCGGCCCGGACGCCTCAGGCCACCCTCACTTCTACATCACATGGACGCACTACTCCCACTCCTTCGTGGAGGGCCCCGTGACCCTCAGTGACTCGACCGACGGCATCCACTGGCGCACCACGCCGATCTCGGCTGCCAATGCCTGCGCTCCGACCACGCCGGGATCACATCCCGTCCCGGCCGGCGGCACCCTGTACATCTCCTGGGAGCAGTTCGACCCAGCCGCCTGCTCCAGTCCGACCTCGACCGTGACCAGCGGGACACAGTTCATGGCCGCGGTGGACGTGGCAAGCGCCACCGTCAGCCGTATCACCCAGGTGGCGCGAGTCCAGGGGGCCGGTGACACGATCACCTTCTGCGGGTTTGCCAACCTCGAGGTTATCGAGACCCAACCGGGACACGACTCCCGCTTGTTCGAAGCGCCCGCGAGCACGATCGACTCGAACGGCACGCTCTACGAGGTCTGGAACGACCGGCCCCAGGGACCGGGCGGCTCCAATACGAACGCCACCCGCATCTTCCTGAGCTTCTCACGGGATGGCAACCTGACATGGAGCGCCCCTCAGGTCATCAGTGGACCACTAACGACCAGCTTCATGAACGACCGCTATCAGCCCGGGATCGTCGTCGACAGCGCGGGTCTGCACGCCAGCTGGTACGAGCGCGTGCAGAACTCTGCCGGTGGCGCAGACCTGCTCCGGAGGGACGGTGAGAATCTGACGCTCGCCACGCCCACCGCTGCGCCGGTGCCAGGTGCCGAGATCGCTCTTAGCACTGTCGACTTTCCCATCTACGAGACCAATCCGAACCAGGATCCGATAATCGCCGCCTGCTACATGGGCGACTACGACGAGGTCGCATCGAACGGCACCACTCGCTTTGCGACATGGGGTGACAACCGGAACGTGGTCACCACGTCAGCAGGTGTTACCGAGAACCAGGCAGACGTCTTCATGCAGCCGTTCTAAAGGAGGCAATCCAGCGGCAAACCGATAGCTCGACTTTGACGAATCGAAGCGGTGTTGGGCCACACCTTTCGGCGCGAAGATGGTGCCTGGAGGCTCGTACCCTGGCGCGCAGATCCGATAGCCTCGCACGATCCAAGAGGCCACGTGGGCAAAACAGCGTGAACTGGGACTCGCCACATAACACCGGCCGCCGCACTCAGCGACTCGCAGGTCAAGACATCGTGTTGCACAGCGCTCAGCCCTTGGTTATCGCGGAGGCAGGTGGTTCGCGTCCACCGCGGCCCTCCGCTTATGAGTCGAACCCGGGCTGATCGCGCGGCAACTGAGCGTCAAAGTCGAACACCTGCCGGATCACAGGCGGATCACGCATTCGCGGAACCGGCCGGTTACGGGAGGACATAGGAGGACACAACAAGGAAGCAACTTGAGTACAGGAGGAGCCTTCCGGATACCTGAGGACACGAGCGGACACGCTCGTGCCAGGGTTCGGGACCGTGAGGCCCCGGGTTCAAATCCCGGGCCCCCGACCAAAATCTGAATTCAATTTCATCCAGGTAGCGGAGCTAACCTGATAAGCCCGCTGTACTACTGCACAAATTCTGTACAAATTCGTGTGGCCCTCAAACGTGCCGGGTCCTTCCGAGTACGAAGCTGCAACAGTCGCGAAGGCCTCGGGAGGTTCGACTCCGCTCCAACGCTGGGAGCGTCCGTCGTCATGAGCCACTGTGAGCGATGTTGGCGTTGTATCGGTCCCAGAGCCGGCAGCGCTTAATGCGGAACTCCACGTACTCCACGCTGCAGCCGCACCTGTCAGCAAGCTCTTGCGCCGGGGCCCGCCGCACCTTCACGTGGTGCTGGATGAGCTCCTTGGGAAGAAGCAGGACACTGCCAAAGTCATAGGCCTCGGCCTCTTGGCGGGCGTTGAACTCTCGACGGAGCATGCCACTCGCCGGCTCCCTGTAGATGCGGGAAGGTTCATGGCCGAGCAGATGGTGTGAAAGCTCCTCGAGGAGGGTGGAGCATTGTCGACGCCACGTGTGGTGCGCATAAAGGCAGTTGCGATTCCATTCGTGCCCCCCGGCCCCGACGCATATCGGCCTGAGACGAAGGCACCTCGGGTTGCTTGGCTACAACAACCGGCCGGGCTGAACTGTATGGTCCGCGCTCGTGCTCCTCGCGTCGATCTACTCGATCGTTCGGCTGATCGTGGGCGCCATCGAACTCCACGGGCGCTCGTCCGAAGAACTGCAGATTGAGGTTCTGGCGCTTCGGCACGAGGTCGCCATCCTGCGCCGCCAGGTCGAGCGGCCCGAGCTCCTCCCCACCGATCGGCTGATCCTGGCCGCCCTCAGCCGCCACCTCCAGGCCGGCAAGTTGATGTTTGCGCCCGCCACGCTGCTGCGCTGGCATCGCGAGCTGGTCCGGCGCAAGTGGGCCGCATTCCAAAGACGCCCACGACGTGGCCGACCTCCACTCCCCGAGGAAACCAAAGCCTTGATTCTCGAGATGGCCCGAGAGAACCCACGCTGGGGTGATCGCCGGATCAATGGCGAACTCCTCAAGCTGGGCATCACGGTCTCGGCCAGCGCGATCCGAATGTTCTTGCGAAAGCATCGCGTACCGCCAGCTCCGCGGCGCAACGGCCCGACCTGGCACGAGTTCATCCGCGGGCACGCCGCGGCGATCATTGCCGCCGACTTCTTCACGATCGAGAGAGTGTTCCTGCGCACGATCTACGTCATCGTCATCATCGAACTCGGATCTCGACGTCTGCTGTGGGCCGACTGCACGACCAATCCAGGTTCAGCTTGGGTCACTCAGCAGGCGCGGAACGTGGCTTACGAGCTCCAGGACCTCGGGATCCCTGTCCGCTTCGCCATTCACGACCGTGACTCCAAGTTCACGTCCGGCTTCGATGCCGTGCTCGAGTCCGAAGGCGTGGAAGTCATCAGGACTCCCTACCGCGCCCCTCGGGCGAATTCACATTGCGAGAGATCGATCGGAAGTGCACGTAGAGAGTTCTTCGACTTCCTGATCGTGATCGGAGAACGGCATCTGCGTTTGCTGCTCAGCCTCTGGTTGGACCACTACAACCATGGTCGACCCCACATGGCGCTCCAGCTCGTTGCATCCGATCCAAGGCCAACGCCGGCGACTGGGGTGATCGTGCGTGCGAAAGCTGTTCGGTCTCACCACCGAGTACTCACGCGCGGCTTAGATTGCGCGGCGCCCTGTAGACAGCCGGCCGCCGGGCATTGTTTCGGGCCTATCTCATACCGTTGAGTCCTCGCCGGCCTGCCGGAATACTTGCGCACCACAGGCAAACCCAAAAGACGGCACAAGCCGCCAATCCGGGCGCCAGAATCCCTCGCGGGAGGTCGGTCGGACCGTTGACGATAGCCATTGACACTCGTGAGAAGTACGGCTGGAGTTCGCTGGCCGTCCGGTGGCGATCGAGCGCCGCACTCTTCCGGCTGGTGACTACGCCGCGGTCGTCGGCGAAGCCATGGTGGCGGTGATCGAACGGAAGACGTTGGAGAACCTAGCCACCTCTCTCTAGGATGGTGGCCTGGCCTTTCAGATGCAGCGCTTGGCCGAAGTCGCCAGGGCGGCGATTGTCGTCGAGGGTGACTACCCTGACCTCTTCCGAACTCAACCTGGCCGTGGCTCGTGGCTTGCTGACATGCTCGGTCGGCTTGCTGTCCGCTACCCCGAGGTGCCAGTGGTCTTCGCCGGCTCGCGCAGGTTCGCCGAGGAGTGGGCCTATCGCTTCCTCGGAGCGGCGGTGGCCGACCGCATCGAATCTACCTAGCTTGGCGCGCGGCTAGCCATTCTCCTCGCACGGCGGAAACTCGTCCTCTACCGCTCCGCCACCGCGCTTCGATGTGATTTTCGAACCGCACACCTGGACGTGATGATCGACATCGTGCCCAACCACATGGCTTCGGTGGTTCCGGCCAACCGCTGGTAGTGGGACATCCTGAAGCACGGCCTCTCCAGCCGCTACGCGGGCTTTTTTCGATGTCAACTGGGAACCGCCGGTCCCGAGCCTTAAGGGAAAGGTGCTGGTGGGCGTCCTGTCCGACCGTTATGGCCGCGAGCTCGAGTCCGGCCGCCTCGCACCGCGACAACGAGGTCGTCGTCCGATATCACGACGACGTCTTCCCGGTCTCACCCGCGAGCCTTGACGGAATCGAGGTCGACTCTGTCGTACGTGATCTGGACTCAATAGAGCTCGCATACTTTCGACGGACGAGTGCGCACGAATGGGCCGCAGTCGATCGGACAGGCGGACCACTCGACGCTGCGTTTGACGGGCTCCGCTCGGAATCGCGACATCGGGGTCTACAGCTCGAACGGACGACCTCACTACTTCGACGCGGCGATTTGGTTCGATGAACCTGGTTCCACCGGCTGGAACGCGGATGGGGAGAACGCCTGAAACAGGCGGAGGCGGCTGCCCCGGCAGCCACCTCCGGCCGAGTTAGATCAGACGCACGGGTTGGACGAGATCACCTGGCGAAAGTCGTTGAAACGGAAGGTCGCCTTGCCGTTCGCCGCCGGGTAGAAGAGCGAGAGCAGCGGACCAAACTCAGCCGCGGAGCTCCCGCCGAAGCTGTTGACCGTCCCTGGGATGAACGCTCCTCCCTCCTGCCACCGGCAGGCCGATGCTGGCCCGGTCGTCGAGTAGAACGGATAGAACGTGGCCCCCACCGGCGGGTTTACGCACCCGGAGCCCGGGCTCGGGTCCGCCGGGTTCGAGATGTGGCGCTGGCAAGGTGGGCTCGTGGCGAATTCGATGCGCGGTAGGTCGGTTTCGAAAGCCGCCCTCGCGAACTGCGTGGTTCCGTTGAAAACTGGGCTGGTGAACATGATGGGCGTCGGGTGGAACAGCGCGTCCTGTGCGGCGTTGCTGACCGTACCCGGCCATGTATTCTGGTAGGGCACGCCGTCGAAGTCGAGGTCGGTCCCGAGGCAGCCACCGATCCTGATGTCGCTTGACTGCGACGGGCTGAAGCAGCCGAAATCGTCACTGTCAAGCCGAGACGAATCGTTGACGCCGGCCGCGTGGCAGATCCCGGTGTGTGGGCTTACCCCGTTGCAGTACTCGAAGTGGCCGATCTCATCAGAGAAAGCCACGTTGTAGGAGTGAGCCGCCCACGGGACGCGTGTGTCCTCGCTCGAGGTCGAGTACATGGGGTGGAAGTTGGTCGGAATGTTGTTGCATGCGGTCGACGGAGGCGGCGCGAACTGAACCTCGCCGAAGCCGTTCGACGCGCTCGCGGTCATTGAACCGTTCTGACCCGTGGAGAGGTCGTTGACGATGACTTGGAATCCGCCTGCGGTGTCCTGCAGCTGAACGCTCAGCTTGTCTCCGGAGTTCATGAACAGATCCTTGGTCGCGTCTGGCGTGAAGGTCGCCAGCGTCGAGTTGACCGGGCTTGCGGGAGCCTGGGACACGCCGCTCTTGGTGATGAAGGCGAAGTTCACGTACTCGATCCCGGTGATGGCGGCGCACGATGCGTTGAGTTGCGTTCCGGTGTTCGAGTTCTGCGACAGGCTGTCTATGTTCAGCGCGGCGCACCACTGCTTGGCCGCGCAGCTGTTGCCGGCCGGCCACTTCGCCCATCCGGGCGGGTAGAACTGCATCTCCATGAACGCCGTTCCGGGGTGACGTCCGATGTAGCTGGGCGACGCGGGATCCGAGCTGTTGAAGATGTTGGAGTCGCTGTCCGAAGTGCAGGGCACGGTCGCACCGAACAATGGGCTTCCGCCCGGGTTTGGCGCGGACTGGTCGTCACACAATGCCATGCCAAACCAGAACGCCGGGTGGAGCTGGAAGTTGAAGGTGCCTCCGCTGCCGTCCTGCACCGGAGCGGTCGGGGGATCCTTCGGAAGGTCGAGCGTGTAAAGGTTGTTGTTTCCGGAGCCTGCCTTGCCGGAGTAAAACAGCAGCGACGGCTCATCGTGCCCGACATACGTGCCGAACGCGGATTGGTAATTGTCGACCTCGGCGCAGAGAGGTGAGTTGGCCGCGCCGCAGACAGGCTTGGACGGATATGTTTCGCCCTGTGCGGGCGGTCCGGAGATCACGAAGGCCGCGGCCGACAGGGCCGCCAGCGACACAATGCTCAGGATTCGTGCTCGGGTCATGTACAAGCCCCCGTTCAGACAGATTTGGACAATGATGGATGTAAGTCACGGTCGCGTGAGCATCCAGTCGGTGGAGGCCGGCCCAGCGAGGACGCCCTTGTCGCGGCGCGGCAGCACGCCGCGCGGATCTGAAAAACCATTTCGCCCTACCCCCTTGACAAACGGCACAGGCTTCGACTCTGCAGCATAGCCTTGACCTGTGATTCGCGCCAAAAGTGATCTGAGCCGCCCATCGAGGTCGAGCCTCTAGACGGCGCACTCCCACGAACTCCGACGCCCCGAAGGATCGTGCCGGCGGAACGTGCAATGTTCGCGGCGGTGGTGGACCAGTTTCTGGTGGGTCAAATGGGTCAGCGCGA
>Ga0099829_10001151_pt1 | contig 14402 bp, 16 predicted proteins | sample CZO8metaG_3_FD_79336 | JGI IMG/M metagenome (GOLD analysis project Ga0099829, IMG submission 79336) | Vadose zone soil microbial communities from the Eel River Critical Zone Observatory, Northern California, USA - CZOApr15con2H2.8 metaG | ecosystem: Environmental > Terrestrial > Soil > Vadose...
CCATGAGCAATTTCCTGCGCACCGCCCTCAACGCCAAGCGCGGCTATGACGGCAAGGACAAGTCGAAAGCGATCAGCCCCAAGGAGTTCCGCGCCCTGCTCAAGGACGAGATGGCTGTCCTTCGGATGGACGACTCGTTTCTTCCGCGCTACGTGAACGAAGGGTTCAGCGGGGGCGAGAAGAAGCGGGCCGAGATCCTGCAGATGGCCATCCTGAAGCCCGAAATGGCCATCCTGGATGAGACAGACTCCGGGCTGGACATCGACTCCATCAAGTTCGTGAGTGAAGCGGTCAACCGGATGCGCGGGCCGGACCTGGGTGTGCTGATCATCACCCACTACACGCGGGTCCTCAAGTTCATCACCCCGGACTTTGTGCATGTGCTGGTCAACGGTGAATTCGTTCTCTCGGGAGGCCCCGAGGTCGCGGACCGACTCGAGGCCAAAGGCTACTCGGAATGGGTCAAAGAATCGCCGACCAAGGAGGTCAAGTAATGGCCGTCGTTCCCAAGATCAATGTCGGCGACAACTACAAAGAGCAGTACGGGTTCTTCGACCCGGAGAAGTACGTCTTCAAGGCCAAGCGCGGGCTGAGTCCCGAGGTGGTCAAAGAAATCTCCTGGATGAAGAGCGAGCCGGCCTGGATGACCAAATTCCGGCTGCACGCCCTGGAGATCTACTACAAGCGGCCGCTCCCCACCTGGGGCGCGGACCTGTCGAAGATCGACTTCGACAACATCTTCTATTACCTCAAGTCCACGGAGGGCCAGGGGAAGACCTGGGAGGACGTCCCGGAGGACATCAAGCGCACCTTCGACCGGCTGGGCGTGCCCCAGGCGGAGAAGAAGTTCCTGGCCGGCGTGGCTGCCCAGTACGAGTCCGAGGTCGTCTACCACTCGCTGCACAAGGAGCTGGCGTCGAAGGGCGTCATCTTCCTGGACACCGACAGCGGGTTGCGCGAGTACCCGGACCTCTTCAAGGAGTATTTCGGGACCATCATCCCGCCGGGGGACAACAAGTTCGCCGCCCTCAACAGCGCCGTCTGGTCGGGCGGATCGTTCATCTACATCCCCAAGGGGGTCAGGGTGGAGATTCCGCTGCAGGCCTACTTCCGGATCAACGCCCAGAACATGGGCCAGTTCGAGCGCACCCTGATCATCTGCGACGAGGACAGCTTCGTCCACTACATCGAGGGCTGCACAGCCCCGGTCTACTCCAGCGACTCGCTGCACTCGGCGGTGGTCGAGATCGTCGTCAAGCGGGGCGCCCGCTGCCGGTACACCACTGTCCAGAACTGGTCGACCAACGTCTACAACCTGGTCACCAAGCGGGCTGTAGCTTATAGCGATGCTGTCATGGAATGGGTAGACGGGAATCTCGGATCCCAGATCACTATGAAGTACCCGAGCATCTACCTGATGGAGCCGGGCGCCAAGGGCGACGTGCTGAGCGTGGCGTTCGCCGGCAAGGGGCAGCACCAGGACGCCGGCGGCAAGGCAGTCCACGTGGCCCCCAACACCACGTCCAATATCGTTTCCAAATCGATCTCCAAGAGCGGCGGCCGGACCTCGTACCGCGGCCTGGTGAAGGTCTATCCCGGAGCCAAGAATTCGAAGTCCTTCGTCCGCTGCGACGCGCTGCTGCTGGACGAGGACTCCCGCTCCGACACATACCCGACCACCGAGGTCGACGAGGAGCAGGTCAAGATCGGGCACGAGGCGACCGTGAGCAAGGTCTCGGACGAGCAGCTTTTCTATCTGCAGAGCCGGGGCATCACCCGGGCCGAGGCCGAGACCATGATCGTCAACGGCTTCATCGAAGCCTTCACCAAGGAGCTGCCCATCGAGTACGCCGTGGAGCTCAACCGCCTGATTCAGCTCGAGATGATCGGCTCCGTGGGATAAAACGTGGGTTTCGACAAGCGGGCGGTGGAGGAGCTGAGCGCCCTCCACCGCGAACCTGACTGGCTGCGGCTTCGGCGCCTGGAGTCGTTCGAGGTGTTCGAGCGCACCGGGCTCCCCGATACCAAGACCGACGAAGAATGGCGGCAGGTCGACCTCAAGCCGCTGAGCCTCGATGCGCTGCGGCCCTATGAGCAGCCGGACGGGACCGCTTCCGCCGACATCATCCCGGAGGCCGCGGCCGTGTTGGGCCAGCGGGGCACCTCGCCGGTGGCGGCCCGGACCGAGCGCCTCGATGGCGAGCTGGCCCGCCAGGGCGTGCTCTTCGGGCCGCTGTGGCTGGCCGCCCGGGAGCATCGGGAGCTGGTGGAGCGACGCCTGTTCTCCGCCGTCCGCGCCGACCGCGACAAGTTTGCCGCTCTGCACGCCGCCCTCTTCTCCGGTGGGACGTTCCTGTACGTCCCCGACGGGGTGACGCTGGAGCAGCCCCTGATCAGCCAGTACTGGGCCTCCGCCTCGGGCAGTACGGCGCTGCCGCACACGCTGATCGTGGCCGGCAAGGGGTCTCGGTTCCAGTACGTGGATGAGTTCGTCGGCCCGGCTGGAGTGGAGCCGACCCTGGTCAGCGGATCGGCGGAGGTCTTTCTCGACGAGGGCGCCGATGTCGGATACGTGGCGGTCCAGCGCTGGGGAACAAAGGCGTGGCAGTTCGCCAACCAGCGCTTCCACGTCGGCCGCGACGCCCGGCTGCGGATGGTCGACCTGGCGCTGGGCGGACGTTTCGCCAGGCTCCGCGTGGACGTCATCATGGACGGCCCGGGCGGCCAGGCCGAGCTCAAAGGCCTGTTTTTCGGGACCGGCGAGCAGGCCTTTGACTTTCGGACCCTGCAGGATCACATCGCCCCCCACACCCAGTCGGACCTGCTCTTCAAGGGAGCTCTGCGTGACGCGGCCCGCAGCGTGTATGTCGGCTCGGTCCGCGTGGAGAAGGATGCCCGCGGGACCTCGGCCAACCAGGCCAACCGGAACCTTCTCCTGTCGGAGAAGGCACGAGCCACATCCGAGCCAATCCTCGAGATCCTGAACAACGACATCCTCCGCTGCAGCCACGGGGCCACCGTCGGCCCCGTTGACCCGGAGCACCTCTTCTATCTGACCAGCCGGGGCATTCCCGGTCCGGTAGCCCAGCGCATGCTGGTGGAGGGATTCCTGAAGGAGGTCCTGGACCGGGTGCCGGTGCAGCACGTGCGGAACCTGGTCGAAGAGGAGCTGGCGACGCGCATTGGCTAAGGTCCGGGTTGCCTCGACCGCCGACGTGCCGAAGGAGTCGCTGCTGCGGGTAGAGGTCAAAGACGAGCCAATCTGCCTGATCCACGCCGAGGACGACCAGTTCTATGCCATCGGGGACACCTGCACCCACGAGAACTACTCCCTGAGCGAGGGCGAGCTCTGGGACATGTCGGTGGAGTGTCCGCGGCACGGGTCCCGCTTCGATGTGCGCACCGGGAAGGTCACCGGCCTGCCCGCCGTGATCCCGGCCAAGACGTACCCGGTGACCGTTACCAACGGCGACATCTACGTGGAGATCGAGGGGTAGAATTGATCTGATGCCAGAACTGGAAACGGCTCCGTCGACGGACACGCTGCGGGACAAGGTGGTCGAAGTCCTGGGGAGCTGCCGAGACCCGGAGATCGGTCTCGACATCATGAGCCTGGGCCTGGTCTACGAGCTGCAGATCGAGGACGGAAAGGTGCACGTCAAGATGACGCTGACCGCCATCGGCTGTCCGTGGGCCCAGGACCTCTTCGACGAGGTCAAGGCCAAGGTCGAAGAAGTCCCAGGCGTCACGAACTGTACGGTCGAGCTGGTCTACACCCCACCCTGGAGTCCGGACATGATGAGCGAGGACGCCAGGATGGAACTGGGGTTTCTCTAGCTAGAGCAGGAACGACGCCGCGAAGCATGCCAGCCCGGCGGCCAGCACGCCAAACCCGAGCCGCATCTTGAGCCGGCTTCCCAGCGCGTCCACGATGAACAGGATGACGGCGATCAGGAGCAGGATCTTACTGAGCGACATTCGATGAATACCTCCGGTCTTCGTGATTTCGGCGTCACGCCGATTTTTCAGGACCTCAAATACATTGCGATAAGTTGCCGCCGCGTGCAACCTCTGTCACTCTCCGTGCATTCCCTGTAACCCTGCCGCTATGGCGGCCGCAAGGGTCGCCGCCTATGATGACGACCGCCTCGTGGCTGAATCGCGATATTCGCCAGGAGAGACTGGGCCGGGGGTTCACGATTGTCGCTCCTCGAGCGGATCCAGAAATCACAAGGCGGTGAGCCGACCCCGGGCCCCAAGCCGCCCCCTCAGCTTGCGCCGCCACCCCCGGTAACGCCCGCGCCGCCGGGGCCGGCCCGCTCCCAGCCCCAGCCGCCAGCCCCGGTCCGCCAGCCGGTTGGGCCACCGCCCGGGCCGGCCGCGCGTCCAGTCGCCCCGGTCCAGCGTCCTCAGCCCCCACAGGCTCGGCCGGCACCCCCGGCACCCCCGGCACCCCCGGCACCCCCGGCTCCGGTCCCCATGCGCCCGGCCGCGGCGCCGCCCCGGCCGACCCCCCCGGCGCCCCCTCGACCGATGGCCCCCGCCACCCCTCCGCTCGCCAGGCAGCCGGAGCCGGCCCCACGGCGCCTCTCCGATGCCGTCGCGGCCCGGCCGGCGCCCGCCGCGCCGCCAGCTCCGTCGCGGGCCAACGTCCCGCTGCAAGACCTCCCGCCGAATGAGCGCTTCGGCAAGATCAAGGGCGCCGTCCACGACCGGATCATCGGGGAGCTCGGTGAAATGGCCAACGAGATGGACCACGACGCCATCAGCCAGCGAGCCGAAGAGGTCCTGGATGCCTACCTGAGCGGCCGGAACATCGACCTCGGCCGGCAGGAGCGCGAACAGCTGCTGCGGGCGTTGCTGGCGGACATCTTGGGATATGGTCCGCTCGACGCGCTACTGGCCGACGACTCGATCTCGGACATCATGGTGAACGGGCCCAACCGGGTCTACATCGAGCGCAACACCAAGATGCAGCGGGCGGCTGTCAAGTTCGACAGCGACCAGCAGCTGATGCAGGTCATCCAGCGGATCGTCGTCGGCGTCGGCCGGCGGGTGGACGAGACGTCGCCCATGGTCGACGCCCGGCTCCCGGACGGGTCGCGCGTGAACGTCATCATCCCGCCGCTGGCGGTGAAGGGCGCCGCCGTCACCATCCGCAAGTTCCGCCGGGATCCGCTGCAGATCGATGACCTGATCGGTAATGGCACCCTGACCAGGGAAATGGCCGAGTTCCTGCAGGCCTGCGTGAATGCCCGCATGAACATCGTCGTCGCTGGTGGCGGGTCGTCGGGCAAGACAACCACTCTCAACGTGCTCTCCAGCTTTATCCCCGGGGACGAGCGGATCATCACCGTGGAGGACGCCGCCGAGCTGCAGCTGCGCCAGATACACGTCATCAACCTCGAGTCCCGGCCGAAAAACGTGGAAGGCAAGGGCGGCGTGAGCATCCGCGACCTGGTCGTCAACACCCTCCGGATGCGGCCCGACCGGATCGTGGTCGGGGAGGTGCGTGGCGGCGAAGCCCTGGACATGTTGCAGGCGATGAACACCGGCCACGACGGTTCGCTGACCACGGTGCACTCCAACTCGCCCAAAGACACGATCTCCCGGCTGGAAACGCTGGTGCTGATGGCCGGGATGGATCTGCCGTCGCGTGCCATTCGGGAGCAGATCGCGTCCGCCATCAACGTCATCGTCCAGCAGAGCCGGCTGCGCGATGGCACGCGCAAGATCACGTACATCTCGGAGCTCACCGGGATCGAGGGCGACCAGATCTCGATCCAGGACATCTTCGTTTACAAGCAGAGCGGCTACGAAGACGGAAAAGTGAGCGGGGCGCTGACCGCCACGGGCGTCGTCCCCCGGTGTATGGAGCTGCTGGTCGCCACCGGCCAGCACGTGCCCGTCAGTCACTTCGACCCCCAACCTGGAAGCGGGTTCGTGAAGGCCAAGCGCATCAAGGCCGTGGCCGACGCGGCCGCGTAACAGCACCCCGCTGAGTTCTCATACCCGCTCGGTATATTGAGCGCGTGGCGGTCAAGGAAGCTGGACCGTTCGCCCAGGCCCTCGATCGGCGGGTCACCGAGGGGGCCCTGGGGACGCTCTACGAGAAGCTGCCGGACAAGAAGGTGCGGTGCTACGCGTGCGCCCACCAATGCCTGATCCTGGACGGGCTGCGAGGCATCTGCAAGGTGCGCTACAACCAGGGCGGCACCTTGCTGGTGCCGCACGGCTACGTGGGCGCCCTGCAGTGCGACCCGACGGAGAAGAAGCCCTTCTTCCATGTCTTCCCTGGCTCTGACGCGCTCACCATGGGCATGCTCGGATGCGACCTGCACTGCTCGTACTGCTTCAGCGCGGACGTCCATGTGGCCACCAGCATTGGCCTGCGAACGCTGGCGGAATTATGGGACAAGGCGTCCGACACGCCGGCTGGTGACGCGGAGCGGCGGATTCCAGCTCCGGGCTTGATGGCCACAGGAGACGACGGCAAAGCGCACGCCGTGCGCTGGATTTTTAGGCACCCCTATCACGGCCCGATCATTCGGGTGACCCCGGAAAAAGGCCAGGCGTTCGAGGCGACGCCGGACCATCCGGTGTTGGCGACCGAGAATCCGGGCGTCCAGGCACCTGTTTTCATGCCGGCCGGCCAGCTAACGCCCACGCACTATCTGGTGGCTCCGGGAAGCGCGTCCGCCGGAAGAATCGTCCCCTCCCCACCGGGGAGGAGTAGGGGATGGGGCTCGCCGGTTGAGCCATCACAGACCCAGAACGCGGTCGCCGTCGCCGAGCCCGACTACGCCTTCCTGCCGATTGCCGACGTGACGGTCCACCATTACGACGGGCACGTCTTCAACATCGAGACGCTTGACCGGCATACGTACCTTGCGAATGGATATGTCGTCCACAATTGTCAGAACTGGGTCACCTCGCAGGCGCTGCGGGATCCCGGTGCCCTCTCGGAGCCGATGGACGTCAGCCCGCGACAGCTGGTCGACATCGCCCAGCGGTACGACGCGAAGCTGGTGGCGACCTCCTACAACGAGCCTCTGATTACCTCGGAGTGGGCGGTCGACGTCTTCAAAGAGGCGAAACGCCGCGGGTTTACGACCGCATACATCTCCAACGGCAATGCCACCAGACAGGTGCTCGAGTACATCCGGCCCTGGACCAACTGTTACAAGATCGACCTCAAGTCGATGCGCGACAAGAACTATCGCTCGCTGGGCGGCAAGCTGGAGAATATCCTGAACGGCATCCGGATGGTCCACGAGATGGGCTTTTGGCTGGAGATCGTGACCCTGACCATTCCCGGATTTAACGACAGCGACGAAGAGCTTCGCGACATCGCCACGTTCCTGGCGGGCATCTCACCCGCGATCCCCTGGCACGTGACGGCCTTCCACAAGGACTACAAGATGCTCGACCCGGACAACACCCCGGCCGAAACCTTGATTCGGGGGGCGAAGATCGGGGAAGCGGCCGGGCTGCAATACATCTACGCCGGCAACCTTCCGGGCCGGGTGGGAGAGTACGAGAACACGCGATGCCCGCGCTGCCACACGACCCTGATTCGCCGCTTTGGTTACCGCATCCTGGAGGACCGACTCTCAGGGACTGGTCGATGCTTTAACTGTGGAGACTCAATTCCGGGTGTCTGGAACTAACGAGAGAACCCCTCCCCCTTAGAATGTCCCCTCCCTTGAGGGAAGGGCGGGGTCGTCAATCTCTTCCGATTTCCCCCTCCCCGTAGGGAGGGGTAGGGGAGGGGTCTTCTCGAAGTCCCCCTCGCCTAGCGGCGCGACTCGGTCTGCGGGCTCGCCATGTACGCCTTCAACGGCTCGCCCTGGAAGGCGACGTAGTTGACGTCAATCCATTCCGGCGGGCCTTCGAAGAACTTGATCATCTGGTTGTAATTGTCGTTGGTTTTCGGAGCATTCGCATTCTTGACGTAACTATCCTTGTCCTTAAACCGGATGATCGAGACGACCCGGTTCGGGTCCTTGTCCTCAAAGGCGACCTCCATGGAGACGAATCCCGTCGCCGGCGGCTGGGTCAGCTGGCTTTCCTGCTCCTGGCCCCACCGCTGATAGGCTTCCTTCTGGCCCGGCTTGAGCTTCGCGCGCATGATGGTTCCGTACATCCTGAACTCCTCCTTACTACGCCGACTTGCCTGCTAAGCCATGGTAGCCTGGCTCCGCCTCCGGCAACACCTGCAACAAGGGGACGGAGAGGGATAGCCTGCCGGCAAGGGGGCCCCGCAAGATCAGGAAAGGGGGTAGTCGGCCTAAAACCGCAAGGGGGACGGATACGACGGCGTCCACTAGAATCGTAAGGCTATCTGTGCAGTCTGAGCTCAGCCGAACTGAAGTCTCGTGGATGATCGGCGGCCCCCAGGGCGGCGGGATCAATTCCTCGGCAGAGCTATACGCCAAGGCCCTGCTTCGGGGTGGGCTCTCGGTGTTTGCCAACATCGAGCTCCACTCGAACATCATGGGCAAGCACAGCTACTACCGGGTGACTGCGGCGCCGGTGCCCATTCGCTCCCACGTCGACCCGGTCCATATGCTGGTGGCGCTCGACGAGGAGACCCTGTTCGGGGACGCGGGGGAGCGGAAGCACTATCCCAGCCACCAGGGCCACGTCCACCGGATCGCCCCCGGCGGCGGTGTCGTCTATGACGCCGACCTGAAGATACCCGCGGAGCGGTTCGAGCGGACCGACATCCACCTCCACCCGGTGCCCTACATGGAGGTGCTGGAACAGGCGCTCATGGGGATCGGGAAGGGCGGGCAGGGCCGCAAGTACGTCGTCATGCGCAACATCGTGGCTCTGGGAGCCTCGATCGGGCTCATCGGATACGACGAGGAGCTGGTGATCGAGGTGATCCGGGAGAGCTTCAAGGGGCGCAAGGCGGAGGCCGCGGAAATGAACGCCGCGGCGTTGACGGCGGCGGCTGCGTACGCCCGCACGCACTTCCCGGGCCGACTGGAGCGGCAGCTGCGCCCCCTGCCAGTCGAGCAGCGTGCCAAGCGGCTGCTGATCAAAGGCGTCCAGGCCGTGGGCATCGCGAAGATCAAAGCCGGGCTGGGCCTGCAGACCTACTATCCGATCAGCCCCGCCACCGATGAGTCGGTCTACCTGGAGAGCAAGGCCCCCAATTTCCAGATGACGGTGGTCCAGTGCGAAGACGAGATCGCCAGCGTCAACATGGCGGTGGGTGCGGCGCACATGGGCGTCCGAGCGGCCACCTCCACGGCTGGTCCCGGCTTCTCGCTGATGCCAGAAGGCCTGGGGTTCGCGTCGATCACGGAGGCGCCGGGTCCGGTCGTCTTCCTCTGGCAGCGGGGCGGGCCGAGCACCGGGCTGCCCACTCGCTCGGAGCAGGCTGACCTGCAGTTCGCCCTGCACCCGGGGCACGGGGACTTCCCCCACATCGTGATCGCCTCGGGCGACATCGACGAGGCATTTGCCGACAGCTTCGAAAGCTTCAACTGGGCCGACCGGTACCAGGTGCCGGTGGTGGTCCTGCTGGACAAGTTCTTGGCCTCCTCGTTGTGGACGATTCCCCCCATCGACATGAGCAAGCTGGTGATCGATCGCGGAGCCTTTTATCAGCCCACCAGCCCGGACACGAACGGCTACCGCCGCCATGCGCTAACCGCCACCGGGATCAGCCCGCGGGCCCTGCCCGGGACGCCGGGTGGGATCTTCTCCACTACCAGCGACGAGCATGACCCGCAGGGGCACATCACGGAGGGCGTCGAGAACCGGATCGCGATGATGCGCAAGCGGATGGGCAAGCTGGACGTCATCGCCCGCGAGATCCCCGAATCCTTCAAGTACAAGCTGGCCGGACCCAAAGATGCCGACCTGACCCTGATCAGCTGGGGCTCGACCAAGGGCGCCATCCTGGACGCCTTGCCGGCCCTGGACGGACGAAAGGTGAATTTCCTCCACATGCGCCTCATGAAGCCCTTCCCGGCGGCGGAGATTGGGAAGATCCTCTCTGCCGCGAAGACCACGGTGCTGATCGAGCCCAACTACACCGGGCAACTGGGAGCGCTGATCCGGGAGCAAACCGGCATCCAGGCCGACCATCGCGTTCTGAAGTACGACGGCCGGCCGTTCTCCCGCAATGAGGTCGTCGAGGGGGTCGAAGCGGTGCTGGCAAAAAATGCCAAGGAGTGGATGGTCTCCCATGCCTGACGCGGTCGCGGACGCGCCCCGCAAGTTCACCTTGCAGGACTACAAGACGGACGTCCATGTCGACTGGTGTCCCGGCTGCGGCGACTTCGGCATTCTGAGCTCGATCCAGCAGGCGCTGCTGCAGCTGCAGATCCCGCCCTACAAGATCGCCATGATCTCCGGGATCGGCTGCTCGGGTAAGACACCGCACTACATCGACACCTACGGCCTGCATACGCTGCACGGGCGGGCCTTGCCGGTGGCCACCGGGGTCAAGCTGGCCAACCACGAGCTGACGGTGGTGGCGGTGGGCGGCGACGGAGACGGCTATGGCATCGGCGCGGGCTACTTCCTCAACACCGGCCGCCGCAACCTCGACTTCACCTACATCGTGTTCAACAACGGTGTGTACGGCCTGACCAAAGGGCAGGCGTCACCCACGCTGCGCAAGGGGCTCAAGACGAAGTCCATGCCGGAGCCGTCGATCCAGGAGGGGATCAATCCGATCGCCGTCGCGCTGGGCGCCGGGTACACCTGGATCGGCCGGGGGTACGCGCTGGACGTCAAGACCCTGGTGCCGTTGATCACCCAGGCGATCCGGCACAAGGGGACGGCCTTCCTCGACGTGTACCAGACCTGCCCCGTGTACAACGACATTCGGACCAAGGAGTGGTACGCGGGCGAGGACATCGGCCGGCCGCGGCTGCGGCGTCTCGATACCGAACCGGATTGGGACCCGGTCGTGAAGGATCCAGACGATCCCGATGAGATCGTGGGGAAGAAGGTGCGGGCGCTGCAGGCCTCCTATGAGACCGGCGACCGGCTGGCCGTTGGCCTCTTCTACGCAGTGGAGCTGCCGACCTACGACGACCAGCTAGCGGCCAAGGTGCCGGCGCTCAAAGATCATCCGCTGGTGGACCTGCCGGTCTTCCAGCGCGACGTGACACCGTTATTCAAAGAGTTGGAATAGCGACTCGCCGGCTCCTGGCCGTCAGCGACGAAGAGGACCCGCAGCTCCTCGATGACCGCACGGTGACCTCGCTGGGCCCCATAGATCTCCTCCTCGGCTGCGGCGACCTGCCGGCCGAGTACCTGGACGCGCTGGCGACCCGCTACCAGGTGCCGTTGCTGTTCGTGCGGGGAAACCACGACCCGCCGCGGCCCCAGGGCGACTATCCGCTGGGGGGCGACCTGGACGGGCGAGTAGTTCAAATGGCGGGCTTGCGGATCGCCGGGCTGGAGGGGGCCCACTGGTACCGGGGGGGGCCACAACAGTACCGGGAGTGGCAGATGAGCCTCAAAGTGCTGAGGCTCGGCTTGCGGCTCCGCCGGCGCCCCCTGGACATCCTGCTCCTGCATGGGCCACCGGCCGGCGTCCACGAAGGCACCGACCTCGCTCACCAGGGCCTGCGCGCCGTCCGCCGGGCAACCGAACGGTGGCGGCCCCGGATGCTCCTGCACGGGCACGTGCACCCGCACGGGTCGCTCTCCCAGCGGGATACGACGATTGGGCCGACCAAGGTGATCAATGTGCACGGCCACCGGATCCTGGAACTGGAACTGGAACGGGCGTGAAGGAACTCCGTGGCCGGCTCGCCTTCAACGCCGCCCTCCTGCAGCGATTCCTGGCCGAGGCGGGGGCCCTCATGCGCGGTCAGCAGAAGGCCCTGCTGTCCTTCGACGAGGTGCGCAGCGCTGCCCGCATGGAGGGACAGTCTTACCGCGGCCTTCGGGAGATTCCCGTGGCACAGATCCGCGGCACGGTGGGGCGGGTGGGCGACTTCGACGCCTCCTTTTTGCCCGCCCGGCCGCACCTGCGCGAACGATGGGCCCGCCTGGATACGGCCATGCGGCGGGGGGAGGCGATCCCACCGATTGAGGTGTATCAACTGGCCGGCGCCTATTTTGTCAAGGACGGCCATCACCGGGTGTCCGTGGCCCGCCAGCTCGGTCAGGCGACCATTGCCGCCCGGGTAATCGAGGTCCGCACGCGGGCACCTCTGGATGGTGAGATTGACGCCGAGCGTCTCCTGCGGGCCAGAGAGTATGCCGACTTCTTAGAGCGTACCCGGCTGGACCGGGTGCGACCCCAGGCGACTGTGGAGGTCAGCCGGCTGGGTCAGTACGACCGGATCCTGGAGCACATCCTTGGCCATCGCTACTTCCTGGGCCTGGACCAGGGCCGGGAGGTGCCCTTGCCGGAGGCGGCGGCCAGCTGGTACGACCACGTCTATCTGCCTGTGATCGAGCTGATCCGGGAGTATCGGATCCTGGAAGTCTTCCAGGGGCGCACCGAGGCCGACCTCTTCCTCTGGATCACTGCCCGCTGGCTAGAGCTGAGCAAAATGGGACGCCCCACCGGGCCGGCGGAGGCGATCGCCGACATCCTGTTCGAGGTCGAAGGCCTCCCCGAGCCGTCCGCCAGCCTGCGGGCCCTGGTCCGGGAGTGGCTGGGTCCGCCCCGTCGCTGGATTCGAGCGCTGCCCGGGTCTGCTAGTGGGCCTCGCCCGTCTGGCGCTTCTCGGGATATGCGGCATTGATCTCGGCCCGCACCCGCGCCTTGTCGGCGTCCGTCTTGAAAAAGTCGAAGTTCCAGGCGATGAACTTCCGCTGGTCGGCCGGGACCTCGTCCTCGGGGTAAATGGCGGCCACCGGACAGGGATCGACGCAGGCGCCACAGTCGATGCACTCGTCCGGATTGATGTAGAGGATCCGGTCCTCGGCGCCGCCGTCGATGATGCAGTCGACCGGGCACACATCCACGCAGGACTTGTCCTTCAGGTCGACGCAGGTCTCGGTGATGATGTACGCCACGATCAGAAGCGGCTGTACTTCAGCAGCAGGTCCACCCGGTCCATGTCATTGCAGTCGAGCAGCATTGAGCGCTCGCGGCAGATGGTATCGACCTCGCTCCAGTCACACGCCACGCCCGGCTCCGGCGGCGTGTTCCGGGCGACAAGAAAAAACGCGCTCACCGTCGCATGGTACGGGTCGCAGCCACGGCGTGGCATCGTACGGGCCGTACGAAAAGCGCAGCCAGTTCTGTACAGAACCACAACCTAGTCCGGCGCTGGGGCTTCCCATCGATGCCCTGCACCGGCGCCTGGGTCCATAACGGCAAGCCCACCAGCTTGATGCCTCGATCGGCCGGCCGGGTTCCGCTATCCCACAACCTCCGGCCAGACCTATGCCCGGCAATTCGGGTGGAGCTGACGCTAGCGCTTCGCCGATGGCGGGTTGGCGGACCACATCGATCGCAGCTCTTGCCAAAACCGAGCTAGGTCTGCCTTTTGGCCTTCATTTGCTACGGCGACCGTTTGAAACGAGGTCTGGGTCAGGAGACGCCCATCCCTACGCACATCAACAGCTGGCGGGCCCGCCGGTTGACACGCCCGACTCGCGGGAATAGGCTCTGAGGCGGAGGAGATGCACGTGCCAAAAGCCAAGCAACTCACCGCCTGGATAGAGGATCGGCCCGGGACGCTCGGGAAAGTGGCGGCGGCGCTCGGCGAGAAGAACGTCAACATCCTGGCCTTCACGGTGGCCGTGATCGGGGATCGTGGGGCGTTCCACATGATCGTGGACAAGCCGGCGGCGGCCAAGAAGATCTTCGCGCAGCACGGCTGGGAGACCACCGAAGAGGACGTCGTGGAGGTCACGCTCCAGGACAAGCCCGGGAGCCTGGGCCGCCTCGCCAGCAAGCTGGGTCAGGCGGGCGTCAACATCGAGTACGCCTATACGGGCACGGCCCGGAGCGCGCAGAAGGTGAACACCTACTTCAAGGTGTCCGATCTAAATGCGGCGCTCAAGGCCCTGCGCTAGCGTCAGAACCGGAGGGCGCCCCCGATCGTAAGGGCCTACGTGCTGATCAAGGTGGCGCGTGGCCGCGCCCTGGACGTGGCGACGAAAATCCAGAAGGTTGCGGGCGTGAAGGTCGCGGACGCCGTCACGTGCGAGTACGACGTGATCGCCAGCTTTGAGGTGCCGGATTTCACCGTCATCGGCGCCACGATTGTCGAAAAGATCCAGAAGATCGACGGCGTCGTCAAGACCGTGACCTGTCTCGCGCTCACCCGCTAACCCGGAAAGCCGTCTGGGAGCGCCACGTTGAATCGATTGAGGGGCGCTCATTCATATAAACGTGGCGGGCCGCGGCTATCTGAAGACTTGGGACGCATCGGTACTGCAATCGCGACCGACCGCATCGCAGC
>Ga0099829_10001154_pt1 | contig 14390 bp, 14 predicted proteins | sample CZO8metaG_3_FD_79336 | JGI IMG/M metagenome (GOLD analysis project Ga0099829, IMG submission 79336) | Vadose zone soil microbial communities from the Eel River Critical Zone Observatory, Northern California, USA - CZOApr15con2H2.8 metaG | ecosystem: Environmental > Terrestrial > Soil > Vadose...
CTCTCGCAGAAGTGTCTGTAGAGGATTTCCAGCGGGTCCCGGATAGCTGTCAGGTTCACGTGCTCATTCCAAGTCAAAAGGAGCCTTATATATTGTTGAATTTGAAGGACTTGCTTGTCATCCACCGTTAATTGGAACTCCCGCAGGGCGCGCCGTATCGTCTCCTGGGACGGAGTTTGCTGGCTGTATATTACCATTGTAGTTAACAGGCTAGCCCCATTCCTAAGTTTCGGCTCCCAATACCGGTTTTGCCGCCCTTAGCAGGTAGCGCGGACCTGCTATTCCGGCGACCGCATCCACAGCGATGTGCCAAAGGACTACCGGTGCTAACGCATCGTACGCAATTCGCGCAACTCCAAAAGCGGCTCCAATAAGCATGGTCCCTACAAACCCTCCTCGTCCTTGATACAGGTGTGCTAGGCCGAACAGAAGCGACGACAGTAATATCACACTCCAGATGGGCAGCCCGGCCCGAGTAAGTGCGGCCATCGCAAATCCGCGATACAGAAACTCCTCACACAGACCCGCGGTCACAGCCAGCCCAAGGTAGGGAAGCAGCTCTACGCTTGACCGCGGCAAGATCCGTTCGGCAAGCGCCTGCATGAATTCGCGAGCCTTCTCTGATGACCGCCCGATACGCCGCAGGTTGAGCCACTGAAGACTCGCTACAATCGCGGCGCCGACAATCGCGGCAGCAAGGATTCTTGTGCGCCCGTGAATCGCCAATCCCAATTCGCCCGGACTCAGTCCGCGGCTCCAGGCCCTCCAGGCTGTCACGGCGGCGGCAATCCACTGGAAAGCAACTGTCGACGCGTAAAGCGCAAGACGCTCCGGCGTACCTACTTGCGGCATCGCCAACAACTTTTTCAACCGCGCGCGTCCGCGCCAAGGCAAAATCGCGCCAAGCGCGAAGAAGATCAACCAGAAATCCCAAGGCATCGTGGGATGAGAACATTTTCTATGCCCTTCGCGCAAGTTCCGGCTGACCCCGCGGGGCAAGCACGATCTCCCGCACATCGTTATAATCAAGGCGCTTTACAGCGAGGTGTGGCTTGACCGATTCCGTGAAGCTCACGGCGATGGTCAAGGCAGCGGGTTGAGCGGCGAAGCTGAGTCCCGGGACACTGGACTCCGTTTTGCGCCGTCTGCCGCGGCCGACTGATCCGAACGTGCTCGTTGGTTTCGACACCAACGACGACGCCGGGGTGTATCTGCTCGGCGAAGGGGTGGCGCTTGTCCAGACAGTTGATTTTTTTACTCCCATCGTGGACGATCCACACACGTTTGGTGAAATCGCGGCGGCGAACGCGTTGAGCGATGTCTACGCGATGGGCGCCCGCCCCATTTCCGCGCTTTCCATCGTGGGTTTTCCAGAGACAGGCGATCCCGCCATTCTGGAGCAGATCATCCGCGGCGGCCTCGCGAAAATGAACGAGGCAAAATGCAGCGTCATCGGCGGCCACTCCATCAGGAATGAGGACATCCAGTTTGGCTATGCTGTGACCGGGGTGATCAACCCGCATCGCGTTTGGCGCAACGTCGGCGCCCGGCCAGGCGACGTGCTGTTACTTACAAAGTCTTTTGGCACAGGCGTGCTCTCCACCGCGCTCAAGAAGGAACGCGCTGCGCCGGAATGGGTCCGGGCCGCGACGACATCGATGATTCAGCTCAATCGCGCTGCGTCCGAAGCTTTGCGCGAGATGGATGACAAATCGGGCAGCATTCGCCCCATTCACGCGGTAACCGACGTCACCGGTTTCGGCCTTCTAGGCCATGCGCGTGAGATGGCGCTTGGCGATCCGTTGAAAGGCCTCGATTCCGTTTCGCTCGAGTTCGATCACGACGCGGTCTCTTATCTTCCCGGCGCCGTGGAAGCCGCCCGCGAGGGCTTTCTTCCCGGCGGCCTGAAGAACAATCGTGAATTCGTCGGAGATTGTGTCTCTTTCGACGAGAACGTGCCTCAGGAATTCCGCGACCTCCTTTTCGACCCGCAAACCTCCGGCGGGCTCCTCGTCGCCGTCGCCTCGGATGCAGCTGAAACAGCGCTCACATTTCTCAAACGGCACGATGTTGCCGCGCAGAGGATCGGCCGAGTTCTTCTGAAGCGCAGCCCGCTGATTAGGGTGCTTTGAGTTTCACCGTCAAGAATGGACACCATCACCCACGGTATCGCTGGCGCACTGATCAGCAAAGCGGTCTTCCGCGGCGAAGGTCTGCTCGTCGGCAAGCCGATTAACGGGGCGCGAATCATCACCTGGTCGTTGATGCTCGGCGCGATCTTCCCGGATTCAGACGTTTTTCGCGATATGTTTTCGCGCGACCCGATGCTGATTATCACCTGGCACCGCAGCATCACGCACTCTCTGGTTTGCATGCCGATTTTCGCGCTGCTGCTGGCGGCGCTCACGCGCCGGTTCGCGCGCTGGCGCAAGTGGGAGGCGCCGTCCTTCGCCGCGCTCACGGGAATCTACGCCGTGGGCATCTTGAGCCACATTCTGCTCGATTTAGTGACTTCCTTCGGCACCATGATCTGGTCGCCGCTTGCGTGGTCGCGGCCCGCGTGGGACCTGATTTTCATTATCGATTTCACGTTCTCCGCGATTCTCCTGCTGCCGCAAATCCTGGCCTGGATCTATCGCAGGCCGGAAGGCTTAAAGAATCGCGCGCTGATCAGCTGGAGCGTTTTCGCTCTCGCGACAGTCGGCGTAGCTGCACTGTTGAATTCCGTGAATGTCCCCACTTCGGCCGCGGCAATCGTAACGATCATCGCCTTGCTAGCGGTGCTGATTCTTCTGCCCGTGATTCGCGGCAAAGGCTTGCGCGTGCGCTACGCCACCTGGAATCGCGCGGGTTTCACCGCCGCCATCGTTTACGTCGCACTTGCGGTCTACACCCATCATGCGGCATTCGCGCGCATGCAGAAGTTCGCGGCAGCCTGGCATCTGGAAGTGCAATCCCTCGGCGCGCTGCCGCTCCCTCCATCGCTCTGGCATTGGGATGGACTCGTGCGCACGCCGCGTGGCGTCTATGAGCTCCGCATGAATCTTGCTGACAAGCCCGCTGCCGGGGATGCAGCCTCACTCCTAGCGCTCGAACACCGCTACTATCCCGATGCGCCGCCGAACTCGTTCATTGAAGCCGCGCAGCGTTTGCCGGAAGTCCAAACAGTTCTGTGGTTCGCGCGTTTCCCCGTCACGCGCTTTCATAAGGAAGGCGCCGAAGCCGTCGTGGAGATTTCAGACTTGCGTTTTCCGCAGGTGCGCCGGGACCGCCCGGCTTCCTTCACTTACCGCGTCCGGCTCGATCAAGCCGGCCGCGTGATTTCCCAGGGCTGGGTCCGCAACTGAACCTTCTTGGCCCGGTATTGAAGTGAAAACATGAATTACTTCGGCTTGGCAGGATGGATCACAACTTGGCGCTCATCGCCCATGCCCACGCTCTCCGTGCGCACGCCCGGCATGTCCTTCAGCGCGAGGTGCACGATGCGGCGTTCGCGCGATGACATCGGGTTCAAGCGAAAAGGCTGGTGAGAAGTCTGTACGCGCTCGGCGGCGACACGCGCAGTCATGCGCAACTCTTCGAAGCGCAGGGCGCGATATCCGCCGCAGTCCAGGTGAATTTTTTCATGGTACACCGGCTCGAGCCGCAGCGCGCGAAACGCCAGGTGTTCAATCGCCTTCAACAACTCCGCGCCGTGTTCGAGCAAAAGATCTTTGTCCCGTCCGTCGAGATCTGCCAGCACTTCGGCGTCCCCTCCGTCGGCCTCGCCGCTTGGCTCGACCGCGCGCACGTCTGCTTTCAGCTCGAAGTGCGCCGTGCGTACCACTTCTTCCAGGAAATGGCGCAGCGCGTCGGCTGCTGCTTGCCGGTCGAGCTTGCCGTCCCGGATAAGGGGCTGTCCCATGGGCCTCCGGACAAAATCTCTTTTGCTCGCCTGAGTGCGGCGAATTGAGGATTATTTTTTGCCGCGGACCGGCTTAACCGGCGCCGGCGCGGCATGCGTCTTGTTCAGATACCATTGCTGTGCGATTCCCACCAGGCTGCTCGTCAGAATATATAACGCGAGGCCGCTCGAAAACGGGAAAAAGATAAAGCTTCCGGCAAACATGATGGGCATGATCTTCATCATCTGCTGCTGCTGCGGATCGGCTGCGGTCATTGGCGTCATCTTCGATACGAGATACATGGAAACGCCCACCGTAATCGGCAAAACGTAGTAAGGGTCTTTCGAAGCGAGATCCGTGATCCACAACCAACCCGCATGCCGCAACTCGATTGCGCCGCGCAGTGCGGTGTTCAACCCGAACCAGATCGGCATTTGCAGGAACATCTGGAAGCAGCCGCCCACGGGGTTGATCCCTTCGCGGCTGTAGATGGCCATGACCTCCTTGTTCATCTCCGCTTTCTTGGGGTCGTTCATCTTGTACTTCTTGTATTTTTCCTGAATCGCCTTGATTTCCGGCGCCACGCGCTGCATCTTCAGCGTCGTCTTGTAACTGGAAATGCGCAGCGGGAACAGCAGCATATTGATCACCAGCGTCAGGACGACGATGGCCCATCCCCAGTTCGGAATGTACTTGTTGAGCCACTTAAGCCCGTGAAAGAGCGGGTCGGCGATGAACTCCAGCCAGCCAAAATTCACCAGCGCGTGCAGCGGCGGATTCATCTTCTTCAATTCGTCGTAATCTTTCGGTCCCACGTACACGCGCATCGCCAGCGGCTGCGCGGATGTCGCCACCGCCACCTGCGATATCGGTTCATCCTCGTCTTTCCCCTCGACTTGAACCTTGTGGGAGACTTTCCAGTAGCGCGTTTCGATGGTTCCGGGAGCTGGCCCGTTCGCTGGAAGAAACGCGGCGGCAAAGTAGCGGTCCTCGATTCCCGCGTAGTCCTTCCCGCCTTGCCACACGCCAGGCGCCCATTTGTCCGGCCCGTCCAGTTTTTTGTACGGCAGGTCGGTCAGCTTGCCGTTCTCGCTGTAAAACGTGAAGACGGTTTCCACTGGCGCCGGATTCGTCACCGTCAAATCGCCGAAGCCGCCCAGCCACGCGAGTCCCGTCTTGATGTGCGCGCCGTTGAGTTTTGCGGTCGTTTCGACTCGCACGGTGTAGGAATGATCGAAACGCAAGCGCTTGGTCACTTCCAGATGGCCGTCGCTCCAGGTGAATTCCAGCTCCGTCGGTGCTTCGAGAGGACTCGTCGTAAGCGCTGCGTAATTCTGCTTCCGCGAGTCCGCCGCTGGACCCGGCCCCGGAACCCAGGCTTGATAAAGCGCGGTGTTCGCCTGCGCTTCGAGTTGCGGGTCGTCCAGTACCACGGCGAAAGGCCATCCCCCAACCTGCTCTGAAGCCTGGGGGTGGACGACATCCAGGACTCGCCGCGGCTTCGCATCGTCAGTGTATTTCTTGAGCTGCCAACTCTTCACCACCGCGCCGCGGTTCGAAAACTCCACGCGGTAAAAGTCGTTCTCAACGACAATCGTCCGCTCCTCTGAGTCGGCCCTCGCAGGAACGGCTGCTGGCGCCGGGGCGATCGATGGCGCCTTTCCGGATGGTGGTGTCGCGCTCGGTGGAGGCGCTTGTACAGCGGGAATCCCCGGTGCAGGCGCCGTCACCGCGGGCTTCCCGGTTTGAGGAATGTTTACCGGTGGCTTCGGCGCGAAAAACTTTGCCCACAGGAGAATCACCACCATGGAGAGCAATGATGCGGCGAGTATCCGTAGTTCCTGAGTGAATTTGCTCTTTTGCTGGCCGCTCACAAATGCGCCTCTTTAGCCGCGGCTCTATTTTCCGTACGCATGTCCCGGCATTTCTCCGGAACCGGGTCGTAGCCAAATTTTCGCGAGAGTGGATGGCAGCGCAAAAGCCGTTTCAGCCCTAGCCAGAAACCGCGCGCCACGCCGAAGCGCTCGATCGCCTCGTAGGCATACCGTGAGCAAGTCGGCTCGAAGCGGCAACTTCCTGCGAACAGAACGGACAAATACACTTTGTAAATACGCAGAATGGTGAGCGCGGTTTTCACTGACGCGGAATGCCCTGCTGTTGCCGCACTCGCCGCATCCCGCGGCAGGACAAGCTTCAGCCTGTCCCCTTCCTTCCCGTAGTTCACAATGGAACCCTTCATCGTGGTGTTCACGCGCTCTGCAGCAGCCGCAACAATTCCGCCGTCAGCGCGGCAAACGTCGCTCGCGCCACGCCGCCCTTCGGATGAATCACTATGTCCCATCCAGCCGGTATCTCCGCGCGATGGCAGCGCACGATTTCCCGAGCACGCCGCCGGATGCGATTGCGCACCACCGCGCCTCCCAGCGCTTTTTTGATGCTGAACCCGAAGCGGCTGTGCGGCAGTTGGTTGGCGCGAAAGAAAACAGTGAAGTGAGAGCTGGAACGCCGCTTTCCGGCGCGGTACACGGCGTCGAAATCGCCCCGCCGCACGAGCCGCGCCTCGCGCGGAAACCCCAGGCGCCCCGGGCTAATCGGGCGTGAGGCGATGGCGTCCCTTCTTGCGGCGCGCCGCCAGGACTCTGCGGCCGCCTTTGGTCTTCATGCGCGAGCGAAACCCGTGCGTCTTGGCGCGGCGGCGTCTCCGCGGTTGAAATGTGCGCTTCGGCAAAGCAATCCCCCCTCTGATTTACAAACCGGTTGGCCAAAAGTCATCCAACCTGCTTCCAACTCAGGCTTTCGTCCCGAGCGGCCCGCGTCGAAGCACACAGTCGCCTCGATCGCCGTTTCTCGAATTTCTAAGTGTATTCGACCCCCGCGCATAGGGTCAAGAAACGCGCGCAGCCGATTGTCGGCAAGATTCCGAAAAGCCAGCTAATCGGCCAGCCGACAAAAGCAAATCGCAGCCAGGCAACTTCCAAGGACCGGGGCACTCACTTCCGGGCTGTTTCGAGCGGAATCGCTTCAAAGTACTTTGGCACAACTACCTTCGTTTTCGGAGAAGCTGCGCTGACCTCCTGCACGAAGGACTGCAACGCGTCGATAGAACGCTGCTGCGACGCCCCATAGGGAGCCATAAAGTCGTCCCAATGTGTCGGGAGCACCAACGCTGGAAAATGCAAGTCACGCATGAGCCGCGCCGTGTAATCGTAGATTTCCTTCCGAGAGGATCCGGCGCCGACGAGAACAACGTCTGGTTCCAATCCTTCGATCTCGCGCTCGATGTAGTTCATGCCGCCGAACGCGAGAATCTGATGACCGTGGAAACGGATCAGGTATGCAAGCGTGCCTCCCTCCGGATGTATTTGTGCTAGCGTCAAGGGAGCCTTCAGGCCTTCCGGAGTCTTTGCTGAACTGAAATATCGCTTGTGGTCCAGGGCGCTGTGAATGCTAGGGATAACCCTGAGAGAAAAAGTGCCGAACTCGTAGTCTTCCCCGCCACGCACGGTAATCAGTTGTTCTTCGGGCACGCCATAAGCGCGAAGCACATTCTCGGTGCTTTCTGTTCCGATGACCGCGGCATGAGTCTTGAGGGCGATACGCGGAACATCCAGGACGTGATCGTAGTGAGTGTGTGTGACGAGGACAAAGTCTGCCTGCTGGATGTGTGCGTCAATCGTGGCGGCATCCGTTACCGCAACATCATTCCATCCGTATACCGGGCGCGTGTCTCCCGGCTGGCGTGAATAAGGGGATGCGAGAGGCGGCGGGGGCCCGATTATCCGAGAGAGATAGGGGTCAATCAGAATGACCGTGGTCCCGTCGCTGATCTTCCATCCTGCTGCGCCCATGTATTCGAAAGAGACCTGGCTGCTTTTCCCGCTGTTCGGCGGTTTCTGCCCCGCCACGGCGCACGTCACCGTCGCTGCCAGTGCAAGAAACGCGAGCGCAGACTTCCGCATGAGAATGACCCCCCAGGACAGCCGAGGAACCCCGCTACATCGAGACCCTGCCCCGCCGCGGCTACCGCTTCATCGCTCGCGTCGAAAACGGCGCCCTACCCGCATCAGCCGCCGTCGAAGAAAATCTCGCGCCAGTTCTCCCCTTAGGGCCAACGCCTGAATTTCGGACCAAGCGCCGCTTTGTCGTTGCGGCTGGTGTCGCAGCTTATCATTGTTGCCGCTCTTGCTGCGTGGCGCGTCTTCTTCGCTCGGCCCGTGCTGACCGAGAGCGACGTAATCCTCCTGGCGAGCTTCGTCAACAAGACAGGGGATCCCATCTTCGACAACTCTCTGGACAAAGCCCTCGAAGTAGGCCTGGCGTCGGCCTACGGGTGTCAAGCCATGCAAACTCAGATGAGGCCGCTGATGGTTGTAATACCACACAAACTGTTCCAAGTCCTGGATGCGTAGCTGTGAACAACCAGGGTTTCGGATCAAAAAGCATTCTTCATCCAGAGTGCGGAAGAATCGTTCGACTTTGCCGTTCGACTGCGGGTGATGAGGCTGCGCCAGCCAGTGCTGGATGCCCAGACTACGGCAGGCCTGTTGGAACCGCGTCTGCCGCTGGGAGTGAAAAGCATGGCGCATAGGCCTTGAGTGCGGAAACGGGTATCCGGCGAGAGGTACTGTCTCGCTGGTGGAAGCGCTGTAAGACAGAGGGGCGAGCGGGGCTCGAGCCCCGACATTCCTTGCGCGTGTAGTCTCATTAACAACTCACGTTCCCCCACTCGATAAGCCACCCCTCGCATCTGCCGCCTCCTGGCGGCTCATCCTAACGGATGCGACTAATGTCTTGGGACATCACAGTCGCCTTCTGGGAAGTTGCCATCGTTCGGCCGCAATTTCCCAGAGGCCCGGTACTCGGCTAACCAGAAATCCGCTTGCTACTGTCTGGGCTGCACGCAGGGATCTTGAGTGCCGATTATCCATCCGCCGGAGTTCTCGAGGGCTTTCTCCTCCCCGCGCGAGCCATTGTCAAGAATTGGAATACCACAGCAAGAATGGCGCCCGCGCCCGCGCTATCTAGTCCTTCACGTCAAGCGCAGCCTTGAGAGAAGCCTTGCTGGATTTTAGAACCTCAAGCGTGCGCCTCCAGTCGGCATGGCTGGGATACTTTAGAAGGACGCTGTGCGTGCCGGCGGGAAGTCTCAAGGTTGCCGGTGTGTTGCCGAGGAATTTGTCATCAATGAATATTTCCGCGCCGTCGGGATCAGAGACTATGGAGACGGTGCCGAATCCCTCAGAAGGTGCGGAAGTTTGAACGGGCGACGGCTGCACTGCATCGATGCTGGTTGACGGCGTAACCTTCGGTGGGTCCGGCGCGCTGGCTTCCATCGCCTTGCTTTGATTTTTGACATCCGCGGTTCGCTCACCCGCTTGAACGATACTGGGATAAAACCGATGCAACACCTCGAGCACGTCCGACGAGCTGAGCGCAAACCCGATGCCCGTCACATTTTTCTTGATGAGCTTCTGTGTGTTGATGCCGATCACTTCGCCGCGTGCATTCAGCAGCGGCCCGCCGCTATTTCCCGGATTGATGGGCGCGTCGGTCTGAATCCACGTGCCCGGACCGGCGTTGGCAAATTTTCCCACCGCGCTCACAATTCCTTTCGTCACGCTGAACAGCATCGCATCGCCGGGATTGCCGATCGCAAGAACGCTTTCGCCCTGCCGCACCGCGCTTGCCTCTGTCAGGGCGAGATGCGGAAAATTCTCGCCTTCCACCTTCGCCAGCGCGATGTCGAGGTCCTCGTCGATGTAGACGACTTTGGCTTCCAGTTGCTGCCCGCCGGGAAGAAGTGTCAGCAAACTCTCTTCGCCGCGCGCGAGATGCGCGTTGGTAACAATGACGCCCGTGTTGGTCACGAAAAATCCCGAACCGGCTTTCTCCAGTCCTTTCAAGTACACCACGGCGGGTTTTGTCTGCCGCACCAGCTCTTCGAGCGAAAGTTCCGGCTGTAAGGCCACGCTGCCGTCGGATAGTTTGGCGGTGATGCCCCCGGTAAAAGTTTCGGAGATCGATTGCAGCACCACGTGGAAATGATCCGTCTTCAGCAGCCAGTATTCGCCGTGGTTCTTCCCGTTCAGAGAAACCCAGCTCATCGGCCCGTCCGTCAGTTTAATTTCCTTCGTGGCATAGCCGGCGAGACTGACGCGCGCGACCATCGGGTGCTCCAGCCGCGAGCCCATTGAAGTTCTTGTCTTGTGGAAGTAGCCGCCGGGAATTCCTTCTCGTACGGTGTTGTCCCTGCGGGGACGCCGTCAATTTCTACCGTTGCTCCCGAGGGCTCGCTGGTGATCTGTAATTTGTCCGCCGTCGCGCCCGCCGGGCACACCAACAGAAACAAGCCCGCAATCATGCAGAATCTGGGGCGGGAAGCCACGCGAAGACCTCGCCAGGGAGATGAACCCGGCCGTTAATTTATCATAGGTATAATCAAAAATAGCAAGAAGACTTACGCGGATCGCGGTCACTTTCTAAGTTTCTCGTAGCCCCGGCAGGAGAGAACCGGAAGGCGAGGATACTTCGCAAATCGTTTATCGCTGTTCGAAAGCTGGCACAGCACAAAAACCGAGCCGCGCTCGGATTCGATGCGCCGCGCATGCGCGCACTCGGCGCACAGTCCCGCTCGCTCTTTCTGCGATTCTGCCTTCTCCGGTTTCATCGCGCATCCAGAATAGCGCATCCTCACCGGTCATTGCCCCGCGCTGTGCGCCGGAAATAGAGCACACCATTGCCGGAGATGACGCGGAGCACGACGCCGGACTCACCTCGCGATGCGCAGAGTTGCTAAGCTGTTTGCAGGCTGAATGAAAAAATGCTGAGCATGCTGTGCGCAAAACCAATCCGGCGAATCGTGTCGCTCTGCCTCCTCGCAGTCATTCACACACCGTCTGCCTCCGCGCAGGAGCACGATCAAGCACAAAACACCGCTGCCACCCAAAGCGCGAATCAGGACGAAATCACCGCGGTGCCGAACCGTCCGACGTTTGCTACCACTGCCGAGATGGTGCAGCGCGGCGTCTTCGAGATCGAATACGGACTGGAAGTTGCGAAGGGTCACCAGAACATCAACGGCTTACTGAAGTGGGGCATGGTCAAGAATCTCGAGCTGTGGTTTCTCAACAATCCGATCGAGCGCGATGCCGGTGTTGCGGGCAGAGGTGATTCCGGCGCGGGCTTCAAATTCAAAGTATTTCCGCAAAAGGGAGCACGCCCGACGTTCTCGGTCCTCTACATAGCGTCGTTGCCGACCGCCACTGCCCGGCTGGGCACTGGAGCGGTCGGGCATTCCGTTCAACTACTGGTGAGCAAGGATCTCGGAAAGCATCATTTCGACGTCAATGAAGGTGTGCAGTTCGTCGGCCGGCAAGGCGCAGGAGGATTCGACCGCAACTATTTTTCTTCCCTGTCGTATGCGCATCCGCTTCGGGGGAAATGGGGCTGGACCGGCGAAGTGGCGGGATTCAGCCGGACAAACGTGACGACGCCCGCCACCATGATCCTGCTGGCTGCCCCTACCTACAACGTATCCTCGCGGCTGGTGCTGGATGGAGGCGCGTACGTCGCCGTGTACGGCAATCTTCCGCGCCTCACGTTTTTTGCCGGCGTGACGTATTCCGTCGCGGATCTCTACCACCTGCATCCTTCGCATCGCCCCCCGAACCATTAATTCTGCGGCGCACCGGGGCCTGCCCCGGGCGGAGTGGCGGAGGGCGGGGGCGGCGACGGTTTGCCGAAGCGCGACTCCTCGATCTCCGGGTCGACTTCGAGTTTCGCCACCACAATTTTCTGTTTTTGCTCGGTGCCCGGTGAATCCGAATCGATCTCGAAGGCAAACTGGATGCCCTTAACATCGCGATAGTCTCGGAAGAAGGACTCCACGGGATAGTCCTTGTCCTCGCCTTTGCGCGTGCTTTCCCACTTCAAGAGCTGGTAGGAAGCGGCATCAAAGAGGTAGAAGCGAACTTCGCCTTTCTTGTTGGTCAGCTTGATCCGGTAGCAGTGCTTTCCTTCCACGTCTTCTTTGCCCACAAATTCGATCTCGTTGCCTTTGGCTTTGTAGTCCACCAGCGGACCGTCAAAATCGGACTCATCAGAAATATTTTTTACATCGTCGGCGCTCATCGGCTGAACGTCTTTGTTTTCCGAGAACGGGTTGATAATCCAGCCCGCTGATTTTCCGTCGTAGACGCGGACCACGGTTTGGCCGCCGATGGTCATCTCCATGTGCATCTTGCCGGGGCGCTTCAGCTCGACCACAAAGGGCCCCTCCGCGCCGATGCCGAAGGAGATTGTGCCGGTAACGCGCTGCGCCTGGACCGCCTTGATTCTGCCCAGGCCGCCGCGCGCGGCCAGCGCCTTGGCCACGACCTCGTCCGCGCTCTGCGCCGCTGCCCCAAACGGGAGAAGGACCGGAAGCAACGTGAACAGCGCCATCAAGAGCCATTTCGTTTTCATCGGGGCCTCGCTCACGCAACGCGGCACTCGAGGGCCGCGCGCAGTTCATGGTAAGGGGAGAAGCGGGCCGGGTCAATTTCGTTGCCTGCGAGAGAGTGACGCTCCACCCTCTCCAGCGCGCAGGATCTCCCAATCGCGCAGTCGTTGCCAGGCGGCGCGGGCGATTTGCTTGACAAGGGCAGCAGGGAAGCATATCGTCAGCGCACGTTTGGTCGGATCCCCCGGGCGCGAGCCCCTTTTTCCAGGTCGCCCATAAAGCAAACGTCGAATCCTTCGCACTCTTGCGCGAAGTCTGCGCGATGAGCGGCGAGGAGCGACTTTCAAACGTCTCGCGCCGCGCGGGTTACCGGCCAGTCGAGGAGGAAAGCAAGCATGTTGAAACGTACCGCAGGTCTGCTCGTTGTGGCGTTGGCACTCTTTAGTGTGCCGATCGCTCTGTCCCAGATGGAATCGGCGCAGCCGGTGTACACCTATGTAAGCCAGTTCCAAGTCCCCCGGGCAAACTGGGCGCAATTCTCCGATGACAATGACAAGATGTTCGTTCCCATTGCCGAAAAGTTCATGGCCGACGGCACCCTCGTCGGCTGGTCCACCTTCGAGAACATAGTGCACACGCCCGATGGATTTACCCACGGCTCGGCGTGGTCCTCGAACTCTATCGCTGGTCTTACGCGCGTTCTCGACGAATTGCGCAAGAGCAGCCCCCGCCCCGGCCAGATAGCCTCAACCAAGCACGAAGACTTGCTAATGCGATCGACGCAGTACCATGCCAGCACCGTCGCCGCTTCATCGGGATACCTGCGCGTGGTCTGCCAGATGGCGCAACCCACCAAGCCCGATGATTACGCCGCCGCGCTCAAGAAGTATCTGTGGCCGACGTTTGAGGATCTGTTCAAGAAAGGCGCCGCCAACTACTACGGCCTCGACGAACAGTACGTGAACAACGCGCCGCCCTCGCTGCGGTGTCTGGTCATCACTTATCCCAATGCGGAGGGCATGGACAAGTGGGCCACGGCCATCAACGCAACCCTGGGCAAAATGAGCCCCGCGGATCGCGACGCCTTCACCGGCGCCACCGTGCCCGACAGCCGGCGCGACTTCATGGCGCGCCTTACGCACTACGCGCATAAATAGCCGTTTCACCGTTTCATCACAATTCGTTTGCCGAGACGAGGGCTGCTCGCCCTTGGAGGGAAGAGTTGTGCGCCTCGTAGCTCCGCTGCTCGCAAAGCGCTGGCGGAAGAACGATAGAAGAGTCAGAACCCGCGCCCTTTGAAATCAAGCGTGCGACATCCGCACCCGAATCGCGCCCGCTCATTTCGAGTCGGCCACCCGTCCTTAGTTCCATTGACGCGGTGGAAGAACCACGGCACAGTAAGCGCAAGAGCGAAAGGGGATATCGTCATGGCGAAGTGCCCCGTTTGCAGCCGCGACATTGCTACCCCGTTTTTCCTTAATGCGGATGCGTGGAGGTGGCTTACTTGTCCGCATTGCGCGGCTAGGCTGGAAAGGAAGAATCCGCGCTCCGTTATCGTGCTGATGCCCCTCTGGGTCGGCCTAATTGCGCTCGGTGTTCAGGGTCATCGATTCGCAATCATTGCCGAAGTGTTGATGGTTGCCATCATGGCAGTCATCCTCGTGGAATTTATGCGTCCTCAATTGCAAGTCCGGAAGCCCCCGCCGAAGCCGGAAATTCGGTTAAACATCAACGGCCCGTCGAATTAGTGCCGTTTTTCCTTCTTTCTTTTCCTTGCTTCCTTACCTCCTTGCCTCGTTTCTTCCTCTCTTCTTAACACCCTTGCCCATCTGATCAACGATCCCGATCGATCATCATCCATGTCCAAATCTCCCTCTAATCTGCCCCCTCCCGCCTTCGACGACCCCAAGCACCACCTCCGCATCTACCACGGCGACTGCCTCGAAATCCTCGCCGCCGTACCCGAATCCTCCGTCGACCTCATCTTCGCCGACCCGCCCTACTTCCTCTCCAACGGCGGCATCACCTGCCACGCCGGCCGCATGGTCAGCGTCAACAAAGGCGAC
>Ga0099829_10001159_pt1 | contig 14356 bp, 13 predicted proteins | sample CZO8metaG_3_FD_79336 | JGI IMG/M metagenome (GOLD analysis project Ga0099829, IMG submission 79336) | Vadose zone soil microbial communities from the Eel River Critical Zone Observatory, Northern California, USA - CZOApr15con2H2.8 metaG | ecosystem: Environmental > Terrestrial > Soil > Vadose...
CAACCCGGGCCTTTGCTCTTTCCGGCTTGCGCGCTCCCGCTGCTACATCAAAGCTTGGACCTCGCCCACTTCTCGGCCCGCACCGTCAGATCGAATCGGATCTCGGCTGCCGCTGACACGACGACCTGCGCCCTACCCGCATCGAGGCGGATTTGGGACCCGCCATGGCGGCGCTAGGGACACCCACCAGCGGTTCGTTCGTGGCGCGCCGGCGTCCTCAGCTCTGCTGCAGAACAGCCACGCTCTACGGGCGCGTGACGTCGAATACGAGGTTCTCCGGCGCCGGGCCGAACGACGACCAGGTCACCACGCCGGTCTGGTTCACGCCCGGCTTGGACCAGTCGCAGACGCCGCTCGGAAAGATGGCGCGCAGGCGGTCCAACTCGGAAGGGGTGAACGAGACGGCGTAGTCGCGCAGATCGATGGGCTTCAACTGACACTTGAGGACGCGCTCGTCGAGGGGCCCGCCCGCGACCTTGCGCGGAAACGAGAACGAGGGCCACAGCCGGTTGCACTGCGAATCGGGCTGGCTGCTCCAGGTCTGCGGCTCGGCGATGAATTGCGGGTTCAGGTCGTAAGTCCAGCATCCGTCGACAGCATCGGCGGGCTTGTTGCGGATCACCCTCACGCGGTCCGGAGCGCTGGAGTGATCGGCTTTGATCGCAGCGACCCAGCGGGTGAAGACGTCCCAGCTGTGGGTGGTCACGGCCGCGTTGAGCGCCGCGCCGGCAGGCGTGGGGGTTCCCAGCACCTCGAAGATGTTCAGGCCGCCGCGCCACATGACGTGGTTGTTGGTGTTCCCGTTCGCTTCGCGCATCCTCTCGCGCACGGCAAAATGGTGGTGCTGATAATGGTAGAGCTCGTCGTCGTCGAACAGCCCGGAGGTGTCGAACACCGGGATCGAAGCGAGCCCTCCTCCTCCACCCAAGGTCACGCCGCTCTGGTACGCGCGCCGGATCGCTCCCAGATCCCCCACGGTCCGCATCGCGACGAAGTTGGCGTCGTTGTCGTATCCGCCGATCCGCGCGTTGAGGTCGAGGAACTGCGCCACCGTAATCGCGCCGGCGTTGAGCGCGCCGAGACCGTACTGCACTCCCAGGTTGTCGAACGGTCGGAGCCCGAAGCCGGTGACCGGAGCCCTTCCGTAGATGTTCCGGGAGATGTCGAAGATGGTGGGGCGTGCGCCGGTCGGGTTGGTCACCGGGTCGTAGCGGAGCGCGAGCGGGACGGCGGGATTCCACACCGCGGACGCATAGCGCCCGAGGATGGGGCTCGGCGGCGTCGGGTCGCTTCGGCCAGGGACGGGATCGGTACGGCCCATCTGGTTCGCGGCGTCGTACCAGGCCTGCAGGCCCTTGTAGCCCGCCACCGCCACCTTCTGCGCGTCGGTGAAACCGGCAGTATTGGTGGTCAGGAAATAATGGGTCAGCAGGTGCCCATCGAGACCTGCCATCGCGATCGAGAGCGCATCCGGGAATGTCGCGCTGATCAGGACGCCGTCGAACAGGCCCGGGAATGCATCCCCCACCTGCAAGCTGGTGTAGGCGCCGCCCGATCCGCCGGTGCTCACGGTGAACGAGGGCACGCCGAATGTCTCGATGAAGTGCTCCTTGCCCATCATCGTCGTTTCGCCCGCGAGGAAGGGGTTGCAGCTATTCGTCGGGTGGTTGAGCGTGTTGGTGAACATCGCGTACCCGTCGGCGAGCCGCGCGGGATCGAGCACGCTGGCGCCTTCGACGGGCCCCTGGATGTACCAGCCGCCCGGGCAGCCCGAGCCGTGCACCGCGATAAGGCGCCGGTTCCATCCGCGCGGCGGCGAGAACGGGCTCGGCGCCGGATCGCGGGTCGGGTCGAAGAGAATCGAGTTCTGGTAGATGCCGCGGTTCATCGTGCCGGTCTCGACGCGCACGACGAACGGCACCGTCACGCCCGTCACCGTCGTGGTCATCGCGACGTCGGCGGGCAGGGCACCAGCGCTCGGTAGTGTCTTGAAGGCGCCGCCCGCGGTCGACATATAGACGTAGGTCACCTTCGTTTCGGCGGAGCAGTCAGGGTCCAACTGCGGGCCCAGTTTGGAGCCATCGGGCAGCGTGAACGTCGCCGTCTGGCAGATGAACGGCGAGATGTGTGGCCCGGAGATGATCGGACCCGTGATCGGGTAGTTGGTCAACTCGAGAGATTCGTGGGGAATGCCCCCTCCCTTCCCTTCGACCGTCAGCCTGTTCTTTCCGAGCGCGAGGCCCGTGACCAGGCCCACCAACGTGTTCGGCGCTTCGCCGGCGCGGAATGCGGCCGTCACGTCGCGTCCGTTGAGCGAGATGATCAGCGGGTGGCGTGGGTTGGCGTGGCGGAACGAGACCTCCACTAGGACGTCGCCTCCGCTGACGCGATCAGGGCGAGTCGAGAGCGTGCGGATCGCGAACCTGTCCTCCCGGTCGGCGTCGTCCTGCCGATTGTCGCGGTCCCGCCGATCGACGCTGTCCTGCTGCCCGTCGCCATCGCGCTGGTCATGGCCGGCAAACGCGCGCATCGAAATGCCGGGGACGGCGAGCAGGACGAGCGTAGCGCAGATCCACTTGGTGCGAGCCGGCATGATTCCCCCTCCGTCTTGGAGACCCAGAGCCCGCGCTATGCCCCCGCGGCGATTCGAGAGTCAAGGAACGCCGTGTCAGAACTCACCGCAAGCTGCAACGTCTGGTCAGTCCCGCAACCGCACGCGCGTCCCGCATTCGCACGCCGCCGCCGTTCTGCTTCCCGCGGCATCCGATGCGAGCGCTCACTCGCACCAGTTCTGTGACGTAACGCCGGCACTACGGCTGCGAGTCGCAGCCGCCCCGAATTCACGAGTCACGCGCTCCGTCTCGCTCTCCTTCATCACGACTCCCCTGCGCCCCTCGATGCTCCGACCGCCGGCGCGGTCGGTTGGACTGCGCCCGGCAGATCGATCAGCGCGACGTCCTCCGCCTTTCTCTCGAGGGCCGCCGCGGCCGCGCGCCGCGCGGTCGCTTCCCTGCGCGGCGGAGGGTCGCCGGCTGCTGTAAGCCTCGTAATGAGCGGCGGCTCAACCACCGCCCGTGCTCGTCCAACGTGTGGCGCCCTCGCCGGTAACGGCCAGGGCTTGGCCCAGCGCGCGGAGAGCGATGAGCACCTCTGTGACCGCCTGAGCGCGTTCCTTGTCGGCTCTTCCGGTCAATGCACGGGCGACATCCCGCGCCGTCATAGTCCGACCACGCTGCAGGACCGAGCGCACTGCGAGCATGCGGTCTGCGAGTTCCTTAGGCCAGGCCGGCCGCTCGACGTCCTTTGCCGGTGTAGCCTGCTCTTCACCCGATTAGGGGTTGCTGTTGTGGTGTGGCCGCCCTGGCCTCCTTTCCCTCAACGCTCTCGGGAGCCTGGAACTGGGGACGTAGCCATCGGATCTTGCCGTTCCTTTCCTCCGCAGCGCGCTCGGCGTTGAGCTCCACCAAGCGCCCGACGATCTACTCGTCTGGGAGGTCATGCGGCCAGCCGTGGCGGTGGTGTCGCTTGCCGTCGAGGAGCAGCAACGAGCTTGGGCCGACGAGGCTCAAGAGAATGGCATTGCCCTCGCCGGCGTGGAGCTCGTCGGCCGATGTGGCAAAGACCTGCTGGATCGCCTCCGGGTCGGTGACGAAGACCATCGGCCCATGCCCCGGGAACCGAAGCGTGAAGTAGTCGCCGTGCCGATTCGCGAGGGAGTGCATCCAGGAGATTGGCCGATACATCCAGCTCAGCGCCTGCAGGAAGCGCGACAGCCAGGGACCCGGAGGAAGTCCCTGGATCGCCTCGTCCGCCGCGGTGGCCACGCGCATTGCGCCGGAGGATCTAACGCCGGCCTACGGCGGGGTCCAGCGCACCGCCTGGCCTGCCTCGCGCTCTCGATCGCGTCCAGACTGCTCAGGGCGGCGCGGAGCCGATGGGCTGCCCTCCTGGGACTACCACGCTGATCTACGTCTCCGTCGAGATCCCGATCCCGTTGCAGAGAGCGCATCGCCGACGACAAAGCAGTTCCTCACCGGCGACAGGAACGTCAAGCCCGCGCTGATCGCGGACGAGCTTAGGATCCCGAAGTCTGGGTCGGAGAGCTGCAAGCGTTCGACGGCGTGGCGCGGTCTCTAAAGAGAAGGTGGGCCGCCCGCCGAAATTGTCGCAAGGCGAGAGGCCGGAGCGGAGGGGCGTCACAAAACTGACCGATACCGCTCCCACTGCCCTTTCAGCTCGCGCATCAGCGAAGACGGCGCCGTCCGCTTTTATGTGCGTGAACGAGCCGCTCGCCAGGACGGTGCTGGCGGCGGCTTCCCTCGGCAGTGGGCGAACACCCGCCAACGCACTCCGACCAGATACTCGCACGCGTGCTGTGGAGGCTTGGCTTAGTGCTGTTTCACTTCGGCGAGAGCGGAGCGTCATCGGACTGTGCTCGCTTCACGCGCGATGCCCTCCTGAGCTGGTAGTAATAGGCGAGTACTTTCTTCACGTACAGGCGCGTCTCCTCGTACGGGGGAATGCCCTTGTAGTTGCGCACCGCGTCCGGTCCGGCGTTATACGCGGCGAGTACAAGCATCATGTCGCCGCCGAACTCGTTGGCGAGCTGCCGCAGGTAGCGGGTGCCGCCCATGATGTTCTGCGCAGGATCAAGCGGCTCCTCCACGTACGTCTCGGCCGCGATTTTCGGCGTGAGCCCCATAAGTCCGATTTTGCCCTTCGGCGAGACAGCCGCAGCGTCACCCTCGCTCTCCACCGCGATGACGGCGCGGATGAGCTCCGCGGGGATGTTGAAGATCTTCGCCGCCCGGTCGATCTCGTCGGGGGGCGTATCGCTGGCACGGACCCACCACCTTGTGGTCGCGGTTCCTCCCGCTTCTTTTGCATCAGTTTTCTGCGACTCGCTGGTCTGCTGCGCAAGCGGGGCAGTAGCCGCCGAAGGCCTTCCCTTGGAGCTAGGTATTCGCGACAGCAGGAACAGGAGCACAACAATCGTCGTTCCTACAAAGAACCAACGATACGACCGACTCATTTCAAGTCGAGGGCTTGCCGATGTTTTCGGCTTGCGGGCATTTACCGGGGTAGGAGTAGGGGGTGGTGGAGGAGGAGGCGGTGGCGGGCGCGGTCCCTGACTTGCGCGGTCCCTGCGCAGCATCTCGTCGTACAGAGCCCTGCGCGAGCCCTGTAACTGCGCGTAGGCTGCCTCCACTTGCTTGAGCCTCTCCTCGCAGATCGTTCTGACACGCTCGGCTACTTGCCCAAGCCGATCTGGGTGCAGATCGAATGCTAGCCTACGCCGCGCGCTTCGTATCTCCTCGTCGGTCGCGTGCTCGGGAACCTCTAAGATCTCGTAGGCGGTTTGAGAAGGGACGCCCCGTTCCGCGCGGCTGCGGCCATTGTCCTGGTTCACGACGCCCATTCTAGCGCAGGAACGAGCCCAGCCTCCATGGTCGCTTCTGTGTGCAGCTAGCCGGTTGACGATAGAGGCGGAACACGCAGCAGGGGACAAGCTTTCATTCTTCGAGAACCGACCGCTTGCGGTACACGGCACGGCGCTCCGCGCGGGTGCGTCACGACGGGCACTTAGCTCCGGCCGAGAGGCACACGTTTTCGGAACGCGGTAAAATAGCCCTCGGGAGTGCCCGCCATGAACGACGAGGACGCGAGGAGCACCCGTGGGACGTTCATCATCCAGTCGAGTTACGGCGCTGGCCCAAAGGCCAGAAAGTACCGTGGGCCGTCCTGGCTACTATTCTGGACGCACGCCTATCCCGCCCAGTGAACCCGCGTCCTCTTGGTACTCTACCGCAATGCTCGGCGCTCTCGTGGGGTTGGTGGTGGGGCTCTGCCGCTCGCGTGCATCGCTCGTCGCGGAGAACGAGCTTCTCCGGCAGCAACTGGCGGCTGCGAAGTGCCGGCTGCAGCGCAAGCGGGTGATGTTCACGGGCTCGCAGCGTTTGACCGTGGCGCTGCTGACGAGGTGGACGACCGCGTGGCGGGCGACGGTGACGCTGGTGCAGCCCGCCACTGTGCTTCGATGGCACCGCGAGGGCTTCCGACTCCTTGGCGATGGCGGTCACGACCTCGCGGCCGAAGGCCGACAGGCCACGCGCCCCTCATTCGCGAGATGGCCGCGCGAAACCCGCGGTGGGGTGCTGAGCGGCTTCGGGGTGAGCTGCTAAAGCTTGGAATCCGCGTCTCGAAGCGCACTGTGCAGCGATACGTGAAGAGGCGGCTCCCCGGCGACGGGCAGCGCTGGAGCACTTTCCTCCGCAACCACGTTACCTGGGCGTGCGACTTCGTGCAGACCTTCGACGCGCTCTTCCGCCCCGTCTTCATCCTGTTCTTCATAGATCTCAAGAGGCGGAGAGTCGTCCATGCTGCAGTCACCCGGGCGCCGTCCGATGATTGGTGTGCGCAGCAGGCGCGAAACGCAACGCTGGACACCCAGCCCGAAATGCTCGTCGTCGATCGCGACGCCAAGCTGGGCGCTCGCTTTGCGTCCCTGTTCAAGGCCGTCGGTACAAAGGTCGCTCGCACTGCGGTCCGGGCACCGAGCATGAACGCCTTCGCCGAGCGCTTCGTCGGCACTCTGCGGCGCGAATTGCTCGACCATGTGCTCGTGCTCGGGGAGGACCATTTGCTGCGCCTCGTCGCGGAGTACATCCGCTTCTTCAACGAGGCTCGGCCGCACCAGGGCCTTCGGCAGGAACAACCCGTGCCTCGAACACCCGAGGCAAATGGTCGTGTCGTCGCACACCCGGTCCTCAATGGGCTGCATCACGACTACCGAAGGGCGGCGTGAGACCCTGTTCTCTTCGGATGGAGAAAGTAGCCAGTACGGCCCTAGGCTGATCCGACCAAGCCAGACTCATTTTCGCGTAGGGACTGTGGGACTGACTTTTAGTGACCTGTTACGTCAGATGGCCGCGGCCGGCTCAGCCGACCGCAGCCATCTCGCGTCCTGCGCTAGCGAAGCACGTTGCTGGCTTCGGCCGTGCTGACCCACGTATTCGCGTCCTCCTGGAGCAGGAAGCGCTCGTGGACGAGCTCCATGGCCGCCTTCTGCACCGCCTTCACGAAGCCCGCGTGGTCCTTGTACCGTTCCTGGAGCGACTTGCGTGGATCGCCGCTCGCCAGGCGCTCCGCCTTGGTGGTCGCGAACGGGATGTACGAGCCGGCCAGTGCGCAGAGATTCGGCGCCCGGAACCCCGGCGCCCGCAGTGCCCAGCCCACGTTGGTACCGAGCGGCGCGCGGATCTCGACGGTCCGGACGCCCGCGATGTCGAGGCCGTCCGCATCAGGCCTGGGCACGAAGGCCGCATAGCTGGTGCCATGCAGCGGCGGCAGCACCGTGAGCCGCCCGCCGACCGATCTAAACAGCGGCCCGTAGTCGAGGAGCTCGAGTTGGTTCAGGACCGTCGGGGAGTTGACGCCCGGGATCGCAGGGAATCCCCGGCGGGCTTCGCCGAGCGAGACGAGCGTCGCCCCACGGCGAGTCTCTTGCTGCCGCTCACCATTCTCGTCGTCCTCACGCGCATCGTCATCGTCATCACCAAGGCGGGGATAGTTGCTCTTGGGAGGCTCGATGCCCGCGTCCGCCCATGCATCGAGCGCGATCAGCAGCGCCCGGAACGTCGGAGCGGTCCCGCCGCTGTTGGTCGCCTGCTGGCACGTGGCCGTCGAACCAACCCCGACCGCCGGCCCGGGCGGGCTGAACAGACCCACGCCCCCGACGTGCGAGTAGCTCGAGTGGAAGTATAGGCGGACGTTCTTCGGAATCGCGATGGGCTTCCCGAGACCATTGGCCACGTTGAGGGACGCCTTCATGTTCCAGAACTCGTTCGCCGAATCAGTCTGGAAGACGAGGGGGTCCGTCGCCGGTCGCTTCAGAATCCCATCGCGGACGCCCGAGATCGGGTCGGTCGTGACCCCGTACGTGAGCGGCGCCACGCTCGTCGAGACGAAATCTTGCCGGTCGTCCTGGCGCGAATACGTGTTCGGATCCGCGAACTCAACGTTGGCGAAGAGGCGATGAGAGCCTGGGATGGTGAGGTGGATGGCGTTAAAGACCTTCCGGTGGGCCTCGTCCTCGTTGAAGCCGAGGTACAGGAACTCGCGCAGATACATTCCCGTGGAGGAGGAACCGAACCCGTAGGCTCGGCGGATACCGACGTTCGTGGGGCCCAGCGCGAGGGGGTTCGGATTGCCGGCGTCGTCGCGGACCTGGTTGCGGAGGAAGGAGGCGATGTCCCGCGTCACCGCGTAGGCCAAGCCCATCACCATCGGGTCCGTGGCCGGATAGATCAATTCGTAGAGCTTGTCGGCGCGGAAGCCGTCGAAGAGGCAGATGTTCGTCGTGTTGCGAACCAGGGTGGCTTGACCGCCCGGGCAGTTCCCGAAGGCCCAGCGGTTCGACGGGATCGCGACCTTGGGTCCGTTCGAGCTGTCCCGGACCGTCAAGTTCGAGTGGGCCGTGTTCAGATCGGCCGTCGCGTACGACTGAAAGGCGGGACTACCCTCGAGCGTAAGGGTGAAGGTCCCGGCGGGAGGAATGGTCCGGTCAGAGTATTCGATGCGCACTGCGCTGACAATGGGGCTACCGTCCGCCTGCGTGGCCACCGGCAAGCGGGGGAAGAGGCGACTGTTGCCAGGAGCCACGTCGCCCTGCCAGCCGGCGTCGACGATGGTGTATCCCAGCCGCAGCTGAAGCCCGTCGCCCGAATACGTCAGCGGATCGTTCGTGCTCGGGAGAAGGACTGCCGGTGGGAAGCTCAGAAGACCTGATTTGTTCCCGCGGTTGTTGATCGCATAGTAGATCTTGAAGTTGCCCCGGGAGATGTCGGTCGGCTTGAGGATGAAGAACGGCGTGCTGAACTCGACCATGCCGCGGGCGTTCTTCGGAGCTCTCTCGAGGTTGACGATGATCGCGTTCAGTGGATCGCGGGGATCCACCTCCATGTAAGCGGTGCCGTCGAGCCGCTCGTACGGTCCGCTCGGTCCCCACGTCGCTCCGCTCGCGAATGAACGGCGCTGTTCGACTACGAATCGGACGACGCGCGCTTCGCTCGGCTGGACGACAACAGATGCCAGCAATAACCCAGCCCCCAAGAGAATCAGAAATCTATTTTTGCCCATGTTCGGTCTCCCTTCCCTCGCCTGCTGAACTCATCATCGTCCCGCGGTCCCGCGCGGCAGATCCGAGATGGCAGCGACCGCGTGAACGGTCCACTGAGTGCGAAGGCCGGCGGGCGGAGGCGTGGCCCGCCGGCCTCCCATGTCTACCGCAGCACGTCGCTCGCTTCCGCCGCCTTGATGAAGGTCTGTGCATCCTCCTCGAGCAGAAAGCGCGCCTTGACGAGTTCCTTCGCTGCCTTCTCGACCGCCTTCACGAACCCGTCGTGGGTTCTGTAGCGCTCCTCGAGCGATTTGCGCGAGTCGCCGTTCGCGAGCCGCTCGGCCTTGGTTTTCGCAAAGGGAATGAACGAACCGCTGAGGCTGCAGAGGTCCGGGGCTCGGAATCCTGCGCGCACGTTCCAGCCCACGTTCGTCCCGATCGGCGCGCGAGTCCACATCGTCTCGATTCCGGCCGTGCCGGTGCCGTCGGCATCCGGCCTCGGCACGAGGACGTTGTAGCGCCGGCCATGGATCGGCGGCAGCACCGTCTGGACTCCGCCCTGGGGGCCAAAATCGGGCCCGAAGTTGAGCACGTCGATCTCGTTCTTTACGCTCGGCGGTTGGACGTTCGGGATGGACGGGAAACTGGCGCGATACGAGGCGAGTGAAACGAGCGTGTTAGTCTCGAGGCGGGGATAGTTGCTCTCCGGGGGCTCGATACCCTCGTCCGCCCATTCGTCGATTACCTTCACCAATGCTCGCGGCGTCACCGAAATGGCGGCGAGTCCCTGAGTGCTGTTCTGGCAAATGCCCGCCGCCTGCGCGGGCGCGAGCAGACCGGCCGCGCCGATATGCCCGAAGCCGTTCTGGAAGTAGAGCCGCGCATTGTCTGGCAGGCGGATCGGATGGCCGGAGCTATCTGCCACGTTGAGCGATGCCTTCCATTGCCAGAAGACCAATTCCTCGTCGATCTGCAGCACCAGTGGATCGGTCCTTGGGCGCTTGAGCAGCCCGTCCCGCACGCCGGTGACGGGGTCCGTGGTGACTGCGTACGTCAACGGCGCGATCGAGTTCGAAGTGTAGTCGTGGTGCTGGTCCTGGCCAGAGAAGAAGGTCGGGTGGACGAACTGCACGTTGGCGAAGAGCCGATGCGTGGCGGCTGAGTAGATGGTGACGGCATCAAAGACCTTCCGGTGGGATTCGTCCTCGTTGAACCCGAGATAGAGGAACTCGCGCTGATACATTCCCGTGGACGATGTACCCGACGAGTACGCGCGGCGGATGCCGGTGCGGTCACCATCCTCATCGTCGTCGCCTTCCTGGCCGCCCCAACCTCCGCGCTCATCGCCGTCTCTGTCGGCCTTGACGACGAGCGGATTCGGGTTGCCGGCGTCGTCGTGCGTCTGGTAGCGCAGGAACGACCCGATGTCCCGAGTCACGGCGTGGGCAAGCCCCATCACCGTGGGGTTCTTGGCCGGGTAGATGAGCTCGTAGATCTTGAACGCCACGAACCCATCGAAGATGCAGATGTCGGTCGTGGTCGGGACGAGGCTCGCTCGCCCCGTTGGGCACTTGCCGAAGGCCCATCGATCGGGCGGGATCACGACCTTCGGCGCATCCGCGCGTTCCCGCACGTTCAACGTCGAGTGCGCGGTGTTGGTATCGGCAGTCTCGTAGGGTCGCCAGCCCGCTTGCCCGACCAGCGTCTGCGAGAAGATGTTCGTCGCGGTCTGGTATTCGCGCCGGAGTGGCCCGACGATCGGGTTTCCGTCGCGTTGCGTGGCAATCGGGAACTTCGGGAACAGTTGGTTGGGGTTCTGCACGCCATCGCCGTGCCAGCCCGCATCTACCGTCGCATAGCCCTGCTGCAACAGGACATTATTCGCGCCGACATCGGCGGCCGTCAGGGGGTTGCAGGTGAACGCGGGGAGAGGGAAGGCGCGAAAGGCGACCTCGAGACACGTCCCTCGGTTGTTGATGCCGTACCAGAGCTTATGATTACCACGGGTCACGTCGACGGGCTTCAGGATGAGGAACGGGGAGCTGAACTCCACCATCCCCGCGCGTTCCTGGGCGCCTTGTCGAGGTTGACGATGACTGCGTTCAGCGGATCGCGGGGATTCACCTCCATGTACGCGGTGCCCTTCAGCCGCTCGTAGGGACCGGCCGTTCCCCACTCCACCCCCACGGCGAAAGGCACCCGCTCCTCGACCACGAACCGGGTGACCCGGGCTTCGGCGGACCTCGGAATGGCAGCTACCGAGAGCAATCCAACTGCAACAGACAGGCTCCCTTTCAGGCTCGACTGGAATCTCATTGGGCACTCCTTGCTCTTCACCGGTCGCGCAGAGGTGCAGCCGACCGTCGCGGATGGCCGGCCGCGCTGCTCGGCAAACGCCACAAGAGCGAGTCTGCCCGCACCGCGAGCTAGCCTTTGATCTACTCCCCGGGGCCTAGAACGGGATGCATGCTGGCCCCGAGCCGCCAACACGCTCATCGCAGGCTGAAGTCAAGTCCGGGTGCGTAGCACCAACCATCCCTCGGTCCAGTCCACCTTGTCGGCACTCCGTCATCACCGTCGAGGGCGTGGCCTGCTCCCAGCCGGCGGCAACGGGATCGCGACGAACGCCGGAGCCCACGTCCTCGCCACGGCGGCGCGAGCCAGAGTCCGGCCCGCCAGGATCGCCAGCGACCACAAGAGGATCCCAGGGACTGCGGGACTAACTTTTTATGGGGACTCCACTTCGCTCAGGCAGCTGTAGTGGTGCAGGCGCGGCGGTCAATTCGTGGTAGGTCGGCACCGGCTTGAGGCACCCGCAGATCAACCGCCCGAACAGCAACAAACGATTGCGCGCGCTCCGGCGATTGAAGCGGAACACGAACTCGTCGAGGTAGCGCGCGAGGTGCTTCTCCGACGCGCAGCCTTGATAGGTGCCGAGCAGCCAGCGGTCGAGCAGCGAGAAGACGCGATGGATGCGCGGGAACAGCTTGGCCGCCAGTTTCGGATTGCCGATTACCAAGCGCAGGTGCTCGAACCCCTTCTTCCCGAGCGACCGATAGCGTCCAGACCGCTGGGCTCGGGACGGACGGTAGAGCGCGAGGCGCGGGGACGGCCGGCTGCGAATGAGTTATGCCGATTGTGCGGAGGACCACCATGACCACAAGGCGCAGGCTCGTGACGACAGCGGCCGGATTCGTGCTGGCGGGTGCCGCTCATGCTGCAGGCAAGCAGAAGAAGGAGCCCGAAGTCGCGCCCGGCGAGGACCTGATGCGGGAGCACGGCGTCCTGCGGCGGGTGATGTTCCTCTACGACGAGGCAGCGCGGAGACTCGAAGCCGGCGACAAGGCGCCGCTCGATGCGCTCGCGGCGGCCGCAGGAATCGTGCGCAAGGTCATCGAGGACTATCACGAGAGGCTGGAGGAGAACTTCATCTTCCCGCCCATGGAAAAGGCGAAGAAGCTGACCGAGCTGACCGCCACTTTGCGCCGCCAGCACGACGCGGGCCGCACCGTCACGGCGAACATCGTCAAGCTCAGCGACAGCAGCGACGGCAAGAAGCTCGCCGAGCTGCTGCGCATCTTCAACCGCATGTACCGGCCGCACGCCGCGCGCGAGGACACGGTGCTCTTCCCGGCGTTCCATGACCTGCTCGGAGAGAAGGCATACCGCGAGCTCGGCGAGCAATTCGAGGACGAGGAGAAGAAGAAACTCGGCCACGAGGGCTTCGAGGGCGCGGTGGCGCAGGTGGCGAAGCTGGAGGAGCAATTCGGTATGGCCGACCTCGACCAGTTCACTCCCCGATGAAAGCGCTCCTTCTCGCTCGGCTCGCGGCAGGCTGCATCTTCCTCTCGGAAGGCATCCAGAAGTTTCTCTTTCCCGACGCGCTCGGCGTCGGGCGGTTCGTGAAGATCGGCATTCCCGCGCCACAACTGCTCGCGCCATTCGTGGGAGTTGTCGAGATCGTCTGCGGCGCTCTGCTCATCGTCGGCCTGGTGACACGCTTCGCTGCTGTTCCGCTGATCATCGACATGCTCGTCGCCATCGCCACCACCAAGCTGCCGATGCTCGCGAAGTCGGGCTTCTGGGCGATGGCGCACGAGGCGCGAGTGGACTTCGCCATGCTGTTCACCTGCGCGATGCTTGCCCTCACGGGCGCCGGTCAGCTCTCGCTCGACGCGAGGCTGCGCGGGCGTGCCTGACCGCGCGCGGCTGCGCGAAGTCGCCGAGCTGTTCCTCCGGCTCGGCTTCACCGCATTCGGCGGCCCGGCCGCGCACATCGCGATGATGGAGGACGAAACCGTCCGGCGGCGGCAATGGCTGACGCGCGAGCAGTTCCTCGACCTCTTCGGCGCGGCCAGCCTCATCCCCGGTCCGAGTTCGACGGAGATGGCCATCTATCTCGGATTCCAGCGCGCGGGCTGGCTCGGCCTCGTGCTCGGCGGCGTCTGCTTCATCCTGCCGGCGGCGCTGATGGCGGCGGCTATCGTCTGGGCCTACGTCCGGTACGGAAGCTTGCCGCAGGTGGGCGCCGTCCTGTACGGCATCAAGCCGATCATCATCGCGCTCATCGCGCAGGCCCTCTGGAGCCTCGGGCGAACGGCCCTCAAGACCAAGGTGATGGTGGTGATCGCCGTCGGGGCCCTGGCCGCCAGTCTCCTGGGCGTGACACCGCTGCTCATCCTGGTCGTCGCCGCCTTGCTCGCCGTCGTCTCGCGCGCGGGCGGCCTTTACACGGTGGCGCCCTGGCCGCTGTTCCTCGTCTTCCTCAAGCTCGGGGCCGTGGTTTTCGGCAGCGGGTACGTGCTGCTGGCGTTCCTGCGCGACGACCTGGTCACGCGACTCCATTGGCTCACCGAGTCGCAGCTTCTCGATGCCGTCGTGGTGGGCCAGTTCACGCCGGGGCCGGTGTTCACGACGGCCACGTTCATCGGCTACCTGCTCGCCGGCTGGACGGGGGCGGCCGTCGCGACCGCGGGGATATTCTTGCCCGCTTTCCTTCTCGTTGCAGCGAGCGGACCCTTCGTGCCGCTGCTGCGCGACTCCCGTCTCGTGGCTACGATCCTCGACGGCGTGAACGCGGGCGCTCTCGCACTCATGGCGGTCGTGGCGTGGCAACTGGGTCGGGCCGCCGTCGTCGATGTCACCACAGGCGTCCTGGCCGTTGCGGGCGCGGTTCTACTGCTCCGCCTTCGGCTCGACTCGACCTGGCTGATTCTCGCCGGTGCGGGGCTCGGGATG
>Ga0099829_10001161_pt1 | contig 14350 bp, 14 predicted proteins | sample CZO8metaG_3_FD_79336 | JGI IMG/M metagenome (GOLD analysis project Ga0099829, IMG submission 79336) | Vadose zone soil microbial communities from the Eel River Critical Zone Observatory, Northern California, USA - CZOApr15con2H2.8 metaG | ecosystem: Environmental > Terrestrial > Soil > Vadose...
GAGGGTCGCGTCCTCGGCCCGGACGGCGCGCCGCTGCCGGGGGAGTACGTGGCGGGCTGGCTCAAGCGCGGCCCCACCGGCGTCATCGGTACCAACAAGTCCGACGCAGCCGGTTCCGTGAGGTCGCTGCTTTCTGATCTTGCGGGGGGCGGCGCGGGGGCGCGCAAGCCCACAGCGCAGCCTGGAGACAGTGGGCAGCCGGGAGACAGTGGGCGGCGGGCTCTTGAGGACCTGCTCGCGGCCCGTGGGGTGGCGCCGGTGAGCTACTCGGACTGGCTCAGGGTGGAGCGGGCCGAGGCGGCGCTGGCGGGCCAGCTCGGGCGCGGCGCCCGGGTCAAGCTGCCGAGCCGGGAGGCCCTGGAGCGCATCTGCCGCCCGCCCGCCTCCTGAGGGCGGCGCAGCGCCCGGTACAGCCCTATTAGTCGCAAAGTCTCCGCAAACCCCCCGGAGTCTTGAGAGAGCCGCCGCTGGGGACAATGGGGACATGAGCGTAGGCCAGGCGGGCTTCCAGCGGAGCGGTGACGCGGCGGGTGCGCGCCCCGCACCGGGCGGCAAGAAGGCGCGCGAGGCCGAACGCAAACGAGAGGCTGAGCGGGCACTGACCGCTGAGGCGCCGGCCGCCGAGCCCGCCGCCGAGCCCGCGGCCGTGGCCCTGGCCGAGCCGGGCGGCGAGCCGGCGGGCACGTCGGCTGATCAGGAACTGCCGCCTGATCGCTACTTCGATCGCGAGGTGAGCTGGCTCCGGTTCAACCAGCGGGTGCTGGAACTCGCCGAGGACGAGTCGCTTCCGCTGCTTGAGCGGGTGCGCTTCCTGGCCATCTTCGCGAGCAACCTGGACGAGTTCTTCATGGTCCGGGTGGCGGGCCGGATGCGGCGGATGGCGACCGGCCTGCCGGTGGAGAACGTCAGCGGGCTGCCTACCGACCAGATACTTGAGCGCACCCTGGACACGGCCCGCGAGCTCAGCCTGCGGCACGCCGAGTACTTCACCGGCCACATCGTGCCGGCCCTGGCGGCGGAGGGAATCGAGATCCTGCGCTGGAAGGAGTTTTCCGCCGACGAGCAGGAGAGCCTGCACCAGTTGTTCCGGGACCGGATCTACCCGGTGCTGACGCCGCTGGTCGTGGACCCGGCTCACCCGTTCCCCTACATTTCGGGCCTCTCGCTCAGCCTGGCCGTCATGGTGGCCGATCCGCGGACCGGCGTGACCTTGTTCGCCAGGGTGAAGGTGCCACCGCTGCTGCCCCGGTTCCTGACCGTGGGGAAGTACCGGTTCGTGCCGCTGGAAGACGTGATCGCGGCGCACCTGAACGAGCTGTTCGTCGGCCTCGATGTGCTTGAGCAGCACGCGTTCCGGGTCACCAGGACCCGGGACCTGGAGGTGGACGAGGACGTCACCGAGAACCTGATGCAGTCGCTCGAGCGTGAACTGCTCCGGCGGCGGTTCGAGCCTGCCGTCCGGCTCGAGGTCGAGGAGTCGATCTCCGCCGAGGTGCTGGAGAGGCTCGTGACCGAGCTGGGCATCGACCGCCGGGCCGTGTACCACCTGCCGGGGCCGCTGGACCTCTCCGGGCTGAATGCGATCGCCGACCTGGACCTGCGGAGGCTGAAGTATCCGGCCTTCGTCCCGTCGGACTCGGCGGTGCCGCAGGACACCGACATCTTCAGCATGCTGCGCAAGCGGGACGTGCTGGTGCACCACCCCTACGACTCGTTCGCCAGCACCGTGGAGCGGCTGACGGTGGAGGCAGCCGCCGATCCGCGGGTTCTCGCGATCAAGCAGACCCTCTACCGGACCAGCGACACCTCGTCGATCGTGGACGCGCTGATCGACGCGGCCGAGGCGGGCAAGCAGGTCGTGGTGGTGGTGGAACTCAAGGCCCGTTTCGACGAGCGCGCCAACATCCTTTGGGCGCGCAAGCTGGAGGAAGCGGGCTGCCACGTGGTGTACGGCTTCGTCGACCTCAAGACGCACTGCAAGATCGCGCTGGTGGTCCGGGAGGAGCCCGACGGGACGCTGCGCCGCTACTGTCACATCGGCACCGGCAACTACAACCCCGCCACGGCGCGGTTGTATGAGGACTTCGGCCTGCTCACGGCGGACTCGACGGTGGGCGGGGACGCCACTGACCTGTTCAACCACCTGACCGGGTACAGCCTGAAGAGCTCCTACCGCCGGTTCCTGGTCGCCCCGGAGGGGCTGCGGGCCGGCCTGCTGGAGCGGATCGAGGCCCAGACGGCCCGGCAGCGGGAGGGCAAGCCGGCCCGGATCCAGCTCAAGTGCAACGCCATCGTCGACGAGGCGGTGATCGACGCGCTGTACCGGGCGTCCCGTGCGGGCGTGCCGGTCGACTTGTGGGTCCGCGGGATCTGCGCGGTCCGCCCCGGGGTGCCTGGCCTGTCGGAGACGATCCGGGTGCGCAGCATTCTGGGCCGGTTCCTTGAGCACTCCCGGATCTACTCGTTCGGTGCCAGGGTGGCCGGTGAGGGTGCGGGCGGTGACCGCGAGGTCTGGATCGGCAGCGCCGACCTGATGCACCGCAACCTGGACCGGCGCGTGGAGTTGCTGGTCCGGGTGACTGATCCCGATCAGCAGGCGGAGTTGCGTGCGCTGATCGACCTGGCCATGGACGAGAGCACATCGTCGTGGTGGCTGGCCAGCGATGGGACGTGGACCAGGCACCATCTGGATCCGGACGGGAAGCTCCTCCGCGACCTGCAGCAGTACCTGATAGAGACCCGCCGCGGGCGGCCCGTCGCGTCGCACCCTGAAGCCGATGGATGATGCGGCGGCCGATGGTGTGATCCACGCCGCCGGCTGCGTGCTGTGGCGCCCGAGCGACGGTGTTCGCGGCCGCGACCGCGAGGTAGCCCTGGTGCACCGGCTCCGCTACGACGACTGGAGCCTGCCGAAGGGGAAATGCCAGCCTGGCGAGCATGTGCTGGAGACGGCCATCCGGGAGGTCGCCGAGGAGACGGGGGTGGCGGTGGTTCTCGGTCGGCGCCTCCTGTCGACGAGTTATCAGCGGGATGGCAGGCCGAAGGTGGTGGACTACTGGGCGGCCCGGCCGGCCGCCGCGGGCCCGCAGGCCGGGTTCGTCCCCAACGAGGAAGTGGATCGCCTGGAGTGGCTGCCGATACCCGCCGCGCGCGGCCGGATGTCCTACTCCCGCGATCATTCGGTGCTCGATGACTTCGCGTCCGGCCCGGCCGACACGTTCCCGTGCATCCTGGTGCGGCATGCCGCGGCGGGGACCAAGAGCGCTTGGCGGGCGGCCGGGCACGCCGATGACCTGCTCCGGCCGCTGGATGCACAGGGAGTCCGGGACGCGGACCTGCTGGCCCGCCTGCTGTGCTGCTACGCGAGGGGCCGGCTGGTCAGTTCCCCGGCGGAGCGCTGTGTGGCCACGGTCCGGCCCTACGCCGTGCGGGCGGGTCTGGCCATTGAGATCGAGCCCTCCCTCGTGGCCAGCGCTGCGGGAGAGGCGCCGGCGGCCTGGATGCCCCCGGCCAGGCGGCGGATCGAGGAACTGGTTGACGGCCGGGTGCCAGCGGTCGTCTGCGCCCACCGGGAGAACATGCCGATGCTCCTGGACTGGGCGTGCGCCCGGGTGGGCGGTAAGGTCCCGGAAGGCCCCCCGCTTCACAAGGGCAGCTTCTGGGTGCTGCAGATCGGCGATGGCGCGCTGATCTCCACGGAGCGCCATCATCTCTCGGTGTTCTGAATCCCAAACCCGCCGTGGGCGCAGGCCGGATCCCAGTCCAGCGTGGCGGGCAGCGCGCCTTCGAAGATCAGCAGCCACCGCTTGATCTCGATCCCGCTGCCACCGCTGTATCCGCCGAGTCCCGTGCTGGCCACCACCCGGTGGCACGGCACGATCAGCGGCCACGGATTCGACCCCATGATCGTGCCGACTGCCCTGGCCGGCAGGTCCGGGCCACCTTCCCCGAGCCCCGCACGGCGCGCGAGCGATCCGTACGTGATCGTCTCGCCATAGCCGACCGTGTCGGAGAGCACCGAGAGCACCTGCTGCTGCGAAGGCGAGGCAGCGGACCAGTCGATCGGCAGGTCGAAGGCGCGCCGCTGGCCGGAAAAATACTCCGCCAACTGGTCCCGGGCGGCGCCGAGCAGGCCGCCCCCGGCTGACCGCCCGGGCGTGGCCGGCCGGGAGCTGCGGAAACTGACCCCGGCGAGGCCGGTGTCGCTGCAGGTCAATGACACGGGCCCGACGGGGGTGTCCATCGTGGCCCGGGCGAGTTCCATCACATCTCCATTCTCACCCGGATCTTCGTGGAGTTGGCCGCGATCCTGGGCCCTGGGGTGTGATCTGCGCGGTGGCTGGCCTCACGTACCTGGCCTCGGTCGTCATCTTGTCCCGGCGGGGCTGATGCGCCCCGCCGGGTCATTCGGCACCCTGGCCTCGCAGGGTGCTAGCAGGCGGTTAGTGGCACCGGTGATTCTCGCGGTAGATTGCCCAAGACTGGGGGGGTGGGCCAGGGGCACCACGACCATTAGGAGGTCACTTGCCATGAAAAGGTCACCAGCCATGAAAAGAATCCGGCCGCTCTTAGCTGCTGCTGCGGCGGCGCTGGCCGTCGCTTCGGGGATCGCCGTGCTGCCGGCACTGACGTCGGCTACGCCGGCCAGCGCGGCCGTTTCCTGTACCGGCACCAGCCTCGTGGCCGACCGCGGCGGCCTCTTCGAGGTGCGGGTCCCAACCGTCGGTAATGGGACCGGGAACGACAACTGCCAACTCGGGCTCGGCAACGACAACGTGGCCGTGGGTCGGCTGCAGATAGCCCTGAACCAGTGCAACTCCCGCGCCTTCAGCCCACCTCTCGCGGTCGATAACAACTACGGGACGAAGACCCAGACAGCCGTCAGGAAGGTTCAGGCCTACTGGGGTGTCCCAGTCGACGGCATCTACGGGCCGACGACCCGCCATGCCATGGCCTGGCCAGTTGCTGGCAGCAATGGCGGCGTATGCACCTTTGTCGGCTGAGCCTGCTGCGAGGTGCGCTGAGGCTGAGTCGCGAGGCTGAGTCGGCGGAGTTATTGGTCGTCCTTCTCGGCCAGCCGCAGCAGGGCCTTGGCGATCGGCAGCGCGGTCAGGTCCACCTGCCAGGACCGGGCCCCATAGGTGGCCAGGTCGGCGGCCACGCTCTCCGGGCTGACCGGGTCCGGCGGCAGCCAGGCGAGCCTGCGCACCGCGTCGGGCTGGAGCAGGTTCTCGGTCGGCAGGGAGTGCTCGTCGGCCAGTGCCGCGACCACGGCCCGCACCGCCGCCAGGCGCTTGGCGGCCACCGGGTCGCGTTCGGACCAGCGGTGCGCGGGCGGCGGCCCGTCCGTCACCGGCCCGGACGGGCCGGGCAGCGTGACGTCCGCCTGAGCGCGGGCGCGCCGGATTGCGCCGATCCATTCCGCCGCGTGGCGTTTGGCGCCCCGGCCCCTGAACCCCGGGAGAGCGGCGAGCGCCTCGGCGGTGCCAGGCGCCGACCTCGCTGCCTCCACGATGGCGGAATCCGGCAGGACCCGGCTGGGCGACAGGTCCCGCCGCCGGGCGATTCTGTCCCGCTCCAGCCACAGTTCACGGACGATGGCGAGGCCCCGGCGGCTGCGAACGCGGTGAATGCCGGACGTCCGGCGCCAGGGGTCCGGCCGGGGGCCGGCCGGCTCGGCCGCGAGCACGGCGGCGAATTCCTGCTCCGCCCACTCCGTCTTGCCCTGCTCGGCGAGCGCCGCGGCCAGCGCGTCGCGCAGTTCCACCAGCACTTCCACATCGAGCGCGGCGTACAGGAGCCAGTCGGCGGGCAGCGGGCGGGTGGACCAGTCGTCGGCCGCGTGCCCTTTCTCCAGCGCCAGCCCGAGCACGGTCTCGACCAGGGCGCCGAGCCCCACCCGCGGGAATCCGAGCAACCGCCCGGCTAGCTCGGTGTCGAACAGCCGGCGGGGCCGGTAGCCGAGTTCAGCCAGGCAGGGCAGGTCCTGAGACGCGGCGTGCAGGACCACCTCGGCGTCGGCGAGTGCCGCGTCAAGCCCGGATAGGTCCGGGCAGGCCACCGGGTCGATCAGGACCGTCCCCGCCTCCTGCCGCCGTAGCTGCACGAGGAAGGCCCGGTGCCCGTAGCGGAATCCGGAGGCTCGCTCGGCATCCATCGCCACCGGGCCCTCACCGGCCCCAAGTGCGCGGATGGCCTCGTCGAGCGCCGCTGCGCTGGCCACCAGGGGCGGCAGGCCGTCACGGGGCTCGAGCAGCGGCACGACCTCGGGCTGCTCGGCCGGCAGCTCTTCGGCTGTCACCGCCGCCGCCGACTGGCGGCTGGCCGGCCGGCGGCTGGCCTGAGCGCGGTCACCCCGGCCGCCAGGGGTGGCAGTCCCGACGCGGCGCAGAGCGTCTCGCACCACGCGGCCAGGTGCCCGGCGAGATCGCCGCGCTCGACGATGCCCGCCAGCCCCCCCGTGGGGTCCGGTGCCGCCTCCGGATCGGCCGCCGTCGGCGACCACGACGCCCGCAACTCGAATTCGGTCGCCGCCGGCTCGCCGTCCTTCGCGCCGAATCCCTCGGTCACCACCCGCGTGACCGTACCGCTCGGCTCCGCATATCCCGGCGTGCGGCCTTCGAGCGCCTCGGTCAGCCAGCTCCAGCCGACCTGCCCGATGAGCGGGTCCGCGGCGATCTCCGGGTCGAGTTCCGCGCGGATATAGGCAATGATGCGCAGCGGCCCGGCCCAGCCCGGCTGGCCCGCCGGGTCATACAACAGCACCAGCCGGCCGCTGGCGATCTCGGCGTCATCCACCTCCACGGCGGCCGCGACCGCGCTCGCGTAAGGAGCCAGGGTCTTGGGCGCCGGGACGTCCTCGAAGGTAAGTTCCGGGCGTAGCGTGCCCAACTGGTCACACTGCGATCTCAGGTCGGCGGCTGCGCGGCCGAATACCGCGGACGCCGACGCGCCGCCCGGATCCGCAGGTCTGCTGGCCGGCCTCATGATCTGAGCGTACGTCGTCGCCATCGGCCGTTCACGCGGCGGAGCCAGGCAACCGCGCGGCGTTGGCCTGCGGCCGGTTTCCCTCACATTCGGGACAGAAGCGGATCAACTGGCTCACGATCTGCGACCTCCTCACCGCCGGAGCCTCGGCCGGCAGGCCCGGGGGAGCGCCGCCACGACGCGAGGCCAATCATGATCATCGCACGGCGCGGCCGGTGAGCGCTGGATATACTGCGGCGTGTCCCGAGGTCACGTCGGCGATAGCAGGGGGACGGGGGACCAGCTTGTGAGACGATCGCTGGCGTGACTGCGACGGAGGAATCCCCCTTCCTGCGTGCCTGCCGCCGCGAACCGGTCCCGTACACGCCGGTCTGGTTCATGCGCCAGGCAGGCCGGTCACTGCCCGAGTACCGCAAGGCGCGGGGCAGCCTGCCCATGCTGAAGGCGTGCGCCAGGCCCGACGTGATCACGGAGATCACGCTGCAGCCGGTGCGCCGGTACGACGTTGACGCTGCGATCCTGTTCAGTGACATCGTCCTGCCGCTCAAGGCGCTGGGCCTGGACATCGACATCAAGCCGGGCATCGGCCCGGTCATCGCCCGGCCGATCCGCGACCCGGGCGACCTGGCCCGCCTCCGCGATCTCGTGCCTGAGGACGTGCCGTACGTGACCCAGGCCGTCACGGCGCTCGTGGCTGAACTGGCCGCCAAACCGCTCATCGGCTTCGCCGGCGGGCCGTTCACGCTCGCGTCGTACCTGATCGAGGGTGGCCCGTCGAAGAGTCACGATCGCACCAAGTCGCTCATGTACGGCAATCCGACGATGTGGAACGCCCTGCTTGGCCGGCTGGCGGACATCGCGATCTCGTTCCTGCGGATCCAGATCGCCGCCGGGGCGTCTGCGGTCCAGCTGTTCGACTCGTGGGCGGGCGCGGTCGGCCCGGAAGACTACCGCGCCGCTGTCCTGCCGCACAGCAAGAGGATCTTCGAGGCGCTCGCCGATACCGGTGTGCCGCGGATCCACTTCGGCGTGGCGACCGGGGAATTGCTCGGCATGATGGGCGAGGCCGGCGCGGACGTGGTCGGAGTCGACTGGCGGGTCCCGCTGGACGAGGCGGTGCGCCGGGTCGAGCATGGCAAGGCGCTGCAGGGCAATCTCGACCCGGCGATCCTGCTGGCACCGTGGGAGGTGGTCGAGCGGCGGGCCAAGGACGTGCTGGGCCGCGGCCGGGCCGCCGAAGGGCACGTGTTCAATCTCGGGCATGGCGTGCTGCCCGACACCAACCCCGACGTGCTGGCCCGGCTGACCGACCTGGTGCACAAGGAATCGGTGCGCGAGACCAGCTGACCGGCGCCGGCGCTCACCCGGCCGCGGACGGCCCGGTGGCGGGCGGCCCGGTGACAGGCGAAACCGCCCTGCGCCGCAGCAGCCAGCGCCGCGCGCGGTAGGCACCGTAGCCCGCCAGCGCGGCCAGCGCGGCGAACGGCAATGCCGCCCCGACGCCGGTGAGCAGCAGCGAAACCAGGACGCGCAGTCCGTGCCAGCCTGCTTTCAGGCCGCCGAGGAAATCGCCTGCCAACTTCGGATGCCCCTTAACGACAGCACCTGGCTTACTCACCAGCACCAGCGTGACTGTCGCATAGCTGGTCTCGTGACTGAGAGCCCGCTGGCGGGACTGCAGCGATTCCAGGTCCGACTCTTCCTGGTTGATCTGGTTCTGCACGGTGAGCAGGTCGCTGACCGAGCCCGCGTGGGCCAGCAGGGCGCGCAGCTGGGTGATCGCGGCCTGGGCCGAGCTGACCCGGCTGGTCACGTCGGCCACGGTCTGGGTGACGTCCTGAGCCTGCTGTGACATGGAGATCCGGGTGCCGAGCGCGGTGGACAACGTGCCCAGCGTGACCGGGTAGGCCGCGGCCGGGATCTTGAGCTCGAGGTTGACCGTGGACTGCGCCGGGTGGGCCCGGTCGAGCAGGGTGTTCTCACTGGACACATAGCCGCCGGCGGTACTGACGATGCGCGCGGCCTGCCCGGCGGCCTGGCTGACGTCCTTAGCCCGCACGGTCAGGCTGGCGGTGTACACAATGGCCAGGGCGGGCAGCGCCGCGGACTTGCCTGCCTGCGCCGAGCCGGCGGACGCTGAGCCCGCCCCGGCCGCATTTACGGCTCCGGGGGCGTGCGCCGGGGCTGGGGCGGCCATGGCGCCGTGCGCCGTGGAGGACGAACTGCCGGCGCCCGCCGAGCAGCCGGCGGCGAGGACGACAATCAGGCCCGCCGCCGTGGTGATCCAGGCGGCGGACCGGGGACGGACGCGCGCGCGGCCCGGCCGGATGGCGATATGCAGGTTCATTGGCGCTTTCATGCCGCTCCGACGCGGCGCGCGGAATCCCGGTTCCGTCCGCCAGATCACGGCTTCGCATCGGCCGCATCCGGACTCCGAGGGTGTCCCGGGGCGCAGCGTCGACCAGGCCCCTATCGGCCAGAATCCCCGGAGCCAGACCCGACCCCTGGATCAGACCCCGTCGAGCAGATCGGTCTCGGTGATGCCGGGTCCCTGGCCGTCGCGGATGAACCACTCGGTGCCGAACGCATAGCGGAATGCCTCGTCCGGCATAGCCAGGAAGAATGACTGGTCGCTGATCTGGCTGGCGTGCGCCCGCATGGCGCGGCGCTTGACTGTTACATACGGCGTTACGTCAACGGCGGCGGTGATCACGGACTCAGGCTGGCCAAACTCCGGGCGCTCGGCCAGGTCGGGCATCTCTACGCCGGCCGCGGCCGCCTGCTCGGCGAAGGCTTTCCTGCCCCGCATGATCTGGTCGCGGTTAATGGTGCTCTGGTAGACCCGCCGGGTGTCGGCCAGTTCGGCTGCGCGCATGCCGACCCGGTGCACCTGGATGTGGTCCGGATGACCGTAGCCGCCATTGTCGTCATAACAGGTCAGCACGTCGGCGTCCTCTTCGCGCAGCAGCACCGCCAGTTTCTCCGCGGCCTCCTGCACCGGCGCGGTCCAGAACGAGCCGGGGCGGCCGTTGGCGGGGGTTCCCATCATCCCTGAGTCCCGGTAACCAAGGAACTCGGTCCGCTGAGCGCCGAGGATCTCAGCTGCCGCATGGGTCTCCGCCACCCGGCGCTGCCACAGTTCCTCCCCGTCGGCGAGGAATCCCTCGGGTACCTCGCCCTGCTCACCGCGGGTAGCGACGACCAGCACCACCCGGTGGCCCTGCTCGAAAGCCTTGCGGATCACGCCGCCACAGGCAATGCACTCGTCGTCCGGATGAGCGTGGAATGACACCAGGGTGGCCATGGGCGCGACGCTACCCGACCCGGGAATACTCTGTCGTCCATGACAATTCCGCCGGGCGGGACTGCCCATCAGCTCTGGGCGGCGGCCGACGAGGCATTGACCGAGGCCGCGTTCTGCACCGGGGAATTCACCGAGGCGGAGCGGCTGTTCAGCGAAGCACGGACCCTAGCCGAGCGGGATGGCGACCGGGAAACTGAGGCCCTCGCCGTCGGCGGTCTGGGCATGACGCATCATTACCGCAACATCGCCAAGCTGATCGGCGGTGGCCTTGCACCGGCCGATGCCGACGTGGCCGCCGAAGAGGAGCTGATGCGGCGTGCCCTGGCCATCTGGCAGGAAATCGGTGACCCGGCGGGCACCGCGCGGGCGCTGTTCGGCGTGGGTCTGGTGTTCCAGGTGCTGCGCCGCGACTGGGCCGCTGCGATGCCGTACTTCTGGCCGTCGTTTGGCCTGGCCGAGGCGGTAGAGGAGAGCGGCGACCTGTACGGGCGCTCGGAGATCCACCGGCACCTGGGCTTTTACTACCTTGTCGAGGACGTCCGCCCGGAAGAGGCGGTGCGGCAGCTGGGGTACTCGCTCGCCCTGCGCGAGAAGCTGGGCGATCCGCGGCGGGTCCCGAGCGCTCTGGTCGCGCTGGGCGAGGCGGAGATGGCCGCTGGGAATCTTCAGCGCGCCGTCGGGCTGCTGAGCCGTGCGGTGACGTTGGCCCGCGAGGCTGACCTGCTGCCTTGGCGGATTCAGGACGCCGAGGAGAGTCTTCGCCAGGCCGAGGCGGGGTTGGCCGCGGCCAGCTAGGCGCGACGCTACCCGACCCGCCGCTGGCGCGCCCTATGGTGAACGGGTGGAGCAGCCCGGGGCACGGCCAGTGGTCGCGATCGTCGGCGGCGGCATCGCTGGGCTGGCCGCGGCGTTCTTCCTGCGGGACGAGCCGGTAGAGGTCGTTGTGCTGGAGGGCTCGCCGGGGATTGGCGGCAAGCTGTCGCTGTCCGAGGTGGCCGGGATGGCCGTCGACGTGGGGGCCGAGGCGTTGCTCGCCCGCCGCCCAGAGGGAACGGATCTGATCCGCGCGGCCGGGCTGGCCGGGGACCTCGTGGCGCCCGGCACCACGGCCGCGCGGATCTGGAGCCGCGGCGAGATGCGGAGCCTGCCCGCCCGGCAGATGATGGGCGTGCCTGCGGACCTCGATGAGCTGGGCCGGTCGGGGCTGCTGTCCGCCGCGGGGCTCATCCGGGCCCGGCATGACCTCGAACTTCCCGCCACCGCCCGAGACGGCGACATCGCGGTGGCCAGCTATGTCGGCGCCCGGTTCGGCCAGGAGGTGGTGGACCGTCTGGTCGATCCGCTGCTCGGCGGTGTCTACGCGGGCCGCTCGGAGCAACTGTCCTTCGAGGCGACGCTGCCCGGCCTGGCGGACGAATCCCGGCGGCACTCCTCGCTCGCCGAGGCGGCCGGGGCCCTTCTGGAGGGCGGCACCGGCCACGCGGGCGCAGGATCGGCGGCTGGCCCGGCGCCATCGGCCGGCAGCGTGTTCACGACCCTGGCCGGGGGGCTCGGCACGCTGCCAGCCGCCGTCGCGGCCGCGTCGGGGGCGACCGTGCGCACCGGCGCGATGGTCAGGGAACTCAGCCGGACACCTAGTGGCTGGCGGCTGACTGTCGGCTCCGCGCACGCGCCCGAGCATGTGTATGCGGACGCCGTGGTGCTCGCCGTGCCCGGCCGCCCGGCCGCCCGGCTGCTCGCGGGCGTGCCCGGCGCGGCGCCAGCGGCGGCGGCGCTCGGCGGGATCGGGTACGCGAGCATGGCGATCGTCACGCTGGCCTACCCCCGTTCGGCGTTCCCGCATGCCCCGGAGGGCAGCGGCTACCTGGTACCGGCCGTGGACGGCCACCCGGTCAAGGCCGTCACCTTCTCCTCCATCAAGTGGCCGCACCTCCAGGCCAGCCACCCGGAGCTGATCCTGGTCCGGTGCTCGGTCGGCCGGGTCGGCGAGGAGAGCGTGCTGCACCGCGAGGACGGTGAACTGGCCGCGCTCGCCGCCGCTGACCTGGCCGCCGCGACCGGGGTCCATGGCCACCCGGTAGACGCCCGGGTGACCCGGTGGGGCGGCGCCTTGCCCCAGTACACGGTCGGCCACCGCGAGCGGGTGGCCGCGATCCGTGCGTCGGTCGCCTCCGAGCCCGGGCTGGCCGTGTGCGGCGCGGCGTACGACGGCGTCGGCATTCCCGCCTGCATCGCCACGGCCCAGGCCGCCGCGGACCAGATTGCCGCGCACCTGCGGGAGCGCCAGGCGGCCACCCGGCCGGGCTGACGCTGTGTCATTGACCATGCTATGACGGCACTTTAAATGTGTACTACAAGTTTGCAAAAATGCTAGTCAGTACCGTTCAGCCGGATCGCCATACCTGATCATCGGCCCTTATGCATCACGTGCATACACCGAAAATTCCGTGTGCGCTACGCTGAGGTCCAGCTAATTCTTGTGCCCAATAACCTATTACCTACGAATGAGCGGAGACTGCTCATGTCGGATAGAGAGCCTATGACCCACGGCGCAGACACCCGCCGCCATAAACTCACCGGCGACGTGCACCTGCTGCTGCTTAACACTGACGGCCAGGTGCTCTTCGGCCGTCGCCAGAACACTGGCTTCGAGGATGGCGCTCACCACCTGCCATCCGGCCACCTGGAGGCAGGCGAGTCAGTAGTCGAAGCCCTCATCCGTGAAGCCAAGGAAGAGGTTGGTGTCACCGTCGCGCCCGAGGCTGTCGAGTTCTCTCACATCATGCACAGCTCATCAAGTGGTGGCCGTGTCGCCTTCTTCTTCACGGTGCAGCAGTGGGAAGGCACACCGGAGAACCGGGAGCCAGAGAAGTGCAGCGAGCTGAGCTGGTTCCCGCTCGACGCTCTGCCCGCCCACCTGATCGACTACTTCCGTGTGGCCCTGACGCACCGAGCTGCCTGGCCGCCCGGGTCGACGCGCAGTAGTCCGGGTGCAGCGTCGGCTCGCCACCGAGGATGCTTGCTGCCGCCCAGGCGCCGCCAGGTGGCCAGGGTGTCGATGATCTGTGGTAGCGGCATCTTGAGCGCCCGGTCCAGGCGTTCACCCATGTAGCAGTGTTCGCAACGGAGCTGGCAGGCCTCGGTGATGTAGAGGTAGACGTTGCGGAACCGGCCGTATTGGATGCGGTCGATGTGCTCGGACTCAGGCATGGTCGCACCGCGCGGCATGCGCGCATGGCCGTAGCCGTCGCTTCCGTTCTGCATTCGGGGAGTAGGAAGAGAGACGGAGGTCATGAAGGTGTACTCCTGGCGTTCAGTAGGGAGAGTAGTTCACTGGCAATCTGTTCAGGTGGTTTATTGCTCTCTATCTGCAGGATCGCGATACCGACGCTTGCGAATGCTTCTCGGATACCCTCCGCGGTCTGCCAGTGGCGCCGCATTCGTGCGCTGAAAAGCCTTGGAGCATCGCCGCGCCGAGGATGAAGGATGTTGTTACAGCAAGCACAGCGCCGCGGATCGGCCGGACTCGGCACCGCAGGCAACCTTGGATCGTGAATCGGGTCGCGCTCGCAGTGGTGACAGACACGCCGATCACGTATCCGGCGGTTCAATATTGCCGAGTCAGCCAAGAGTTCAACCGGGTGCACGAGACACGTTGGCGCCAGCTTGCGCACGGTCGAGAGGAAGATATGGACCTGTTGGCCTGATCCGGGAAGTTATCGAAGAACACGGTATGCGCAGTGCCGTCGTCAACGACCGAATCGAGATAGCTGCGGAGCGCCATCGTAACCGTGAGATCGTCGATCCAGCCCAACCGCTCGGCACTGGTCGCAGTGGCGGCCAGGATCGTCTCCGGCACGTGCTCGCGCAATCTGAACACCCGTCGACCCGACAGTTGGCCGAGCTGCATAGTCAGCGTGGTTTTACCCACAGCAGGCGGCCCAATAATGGCGATAGCGCTATCCAGCATGCCTGGCCCCTAACGATCTTCCGAGGGATTGCGGCCGTACGCTCTTTGTGCAGGGCCAAGAGAAACCTGACACCATACGACCTTTCCGC
>Ga0099829_10001165_pt1 | contig 14330 bp, 11 predicted proteins | sample CZO8metaG_3_FD_79336 | JGI IMG/M metagenome (GOLD analysis project Ga0099829, IMG submission 79336) | Vadose zone soil microbial communities from the Eel River Critical Zone Observatory, Northern California, USA - CZOApr15con2H2.8 metaG | ecosystem: Environmental > Terrestrial > Soil > Vadose...
AAGGGTCCATCTTGTGTCCAGAGAGAATGTCCGGATTCGCCATAACGCCCTCGAGTCGGCGCGTGTTTCTGCTAACAAGGTTCTCTTCGACAAGTACGGCGAGACAGGCTACAGGTTGCAGTTGTGCGTTTATCCTCACATTATTCTCAGAGAGAACAAGATGATAGCCACTGCGGGGGCTGACCGTCTCCAAGAAGGAATGAGGCGGGCCTTCGGAAAACCCACCGGAAGGGCCGCGCGGGTCCATGATGGGCAGTCGATACTCATCGTCTACGTTCCAGAAGATGGTGTAGATACTGCTCGAAAAGCGTTAGACACCGCGTCGACGAAATTCCCGATGAGGAGCCGCATAACCATTGAAGAGATTCCTGTGGAAGAGCAAGCTCAAGTTCCCATTCAAGCTCCGGTCCCTCCAGAAGAAGTCGAGCCTACCGAGGCCGCGGAAGAAGCTACTCCGATTGTAACCGTGGGAGCCTAGTCTGAATGGTCAGCTCCGACGCCATCGTCGTCTGGCTTGAAAATGTAAGAAAAGACGACATTCATATCGTCGGCGGAAAATGCGCCAATCTCGGAGAGCTAACAGCTAAAGGCGTCACTGTTCCACCCGGCTTTGCAGTCACCGCGGACGCGTTCCGTCGTTTTTTGGAAGAGACGAAGATCGGAGAGGTCATCCAGAAAACCCTCACAAGCTCTAATGGTCCACGAGATCCGAAACAGTATGAAGAAGCGTCGCAAGAGATCCGGAAGATCATCGAGTCAGCCCCAATGCCACCCGACATTGCCAACGAGGTTCGGAGTGCGTATCGGGATCTAGAACGGAAAACGAGTAACCCCCAGGTCAAGGTGGCCGTACGCTCCTCAGCTACTAGCGAGGACCTTCCGGACGCATCCTTTGCGGGACAACAGGATACGTATCTTAACGTGAAGGGAGAGGACGCCCTTGTCCACTACGTCCAGAAGTGTTGGTCTAGTCTCTACACACCACGTGCGATATTCTATCGGGAGGAGAAAGGATTCCCGCACGAGAAGGTGCTCATAAGCGTCGGGGTCCAGAAGATGGTTGAATCAGAAGTCTCAGGAGTCATATTCACCCTCGATCCGGTCAACGGGGACCCGTCGAAGATCATCATTGAATCTAGCTGGGGCCTAGGCGAAGCGCTTGTCGCCGGAGTTGTCCGGCCGGACCGGTTCATTATCGACAAGGGGACACTTCAGATTGTCCACAAAGAGATTGTCCCGAAGATGATTGAGCATGTTCCGAATCATCAGACCGGGCTCACGATGGAACGAGAAGTTCCGGCGGAGCGTCGGAACGCTGCGAGCCTCGGGGACGAGCAGGTTGTTGAGCTTGCGCGTCTAGCTCGGGATATCGAGGATCATTATCAGACTCCGCAGGATATCGAGTTCGCGGTCGAGCGTTCAAAGTCTGGTCAGAAGCTGTACGTGGTCCAGACTAGGCCTGAGACGTTCTGGGCTCGGATGAAGGCGCCCTCAGAGGGGTCGAAGAGTCCGGTGCTTGATCGTGTTGTCGTGGTTCAGGGTCTAGCGGCTAGTCCAGGTCTGCACGCGGGACGGGCCAAGATTGTGGTAGGTTTGCAAGATGCGGGACGGATGATGAAGGAGAAGGATATTCTTGTTACTCGCATGACGAATCCAGACTGGGTTCCATACATGAAGATCGCCGGCGCGATCGTCACCGAGGACGGCGGGACGACTTGTCATGCAGCTATTGTTTCTCGCGAGATGGGCATCCCATGCATTGTCGGGGCGAGGAACGCGACGAAGGTTTTGCAGACTGGCAAGGAGTATACTGTTGATGCGAAGGCGGGGGTTGTCTATCAGGGTCTTGTTGAGGAGGTGCTCAAACCAGCTGGCGCTGTTGCTCAGCAGATCCCCACTGTTATTCCTGTCACCTCGACACGGATCTACGTGAACATCTCTCTGCCGGAGCTGGCGGAGAAGGTTGCTCGGGAGACGCACGCGGATGGTGTGGGATTGTTGCGGGCGGAGCACATGATGCTCTCAGTAGGGAAGCATCCTCGGCTGTTGATCGAGGAGGGTGGCGGGCAGAAAATGGTGGACGCTTTCGCTGAAGGTGTCCGGAAGGTGGCTACGCCTTTTGCGCCGAAGCCGGTCGTCTATCGCTGTCTAGATTTCAAGCCGGACGAGTTTCTCGGACTGCCGGGCGGTGAGAAGTATGAGAGGGAGGCGGGGCATGTCGGGCCCAATCCATTGCTGGGTTTCCGGGGCGCGTTCCGGTATGTGAAGGAGCCTGATGTGTTCCGGTTGGAGTGTCGGGCGATTCGGAAGGTGCGTGAGGAGTTCAAGTTGACTAATGTGCATGTTATGCTGCCGTTCGTCCGGACCCTGGATGATTTCCGGAATGCGAAGAAGATAATGGAAGAGGAGGGTTTGAAGCGTAGTGCGGATTTCAAGCTGTGGATAATGTGCGAGGTTCCTGCGACTGTCTTGTTGATTGACAAGTTTGTTCTGGAGGGGATTGATGGGATCTCGTTCGGGACGAACGATCTGACGATGCTGATTCTCGGGATCGACCGGGACGATGCGTCTATACAGGAAATTTACGATGAGCGGAATCTTGCGGTTCTGCGGGCGATGAGTCATGTTATCCGGATCTGCAGCGAGGCGGGTGTTACGACCTCTATCTGTGGCCAGGCGCCTTCGAACTATCCGGAAGTCGTCGAGTTCCTTGTTAGAGAGGGCGCGGTTAGTATGAGTGTGAATCCTGACAAGGTCATAGAGACGAAGCAGCTTGTCGCGGGGATCGAGCAGAAACTGATTCTTGAAGGAATGCGGAAGATGAGGGAGAATAACGGTGATTCGGGAGCTCTCAAGCCTCGCTGGCCGAAATAGATCCCTGTCATAGATGTTCGATGAACTAGTCGAGTATGTCCGCGAGAACTATTCTCGGGCTTCGAAGATTGTTGAGCTGGGAGTAGGCAGCCGGATAGACGTCGCTGAAAAAATCAAGAAACAACTTCCACTAACGGAGATTCTTGTCACGGACAAGGATGAAGCATGGGTCCGAAAGCATACGACAGGTCAGGTCCGGGCGGTTGCCGATGACGTGAATTTTCCGCAAACTCCCATCTATCAGAACGCGTCGCTGGTCTACTCGATCCATCCACCATTCGAGATTGTAGAACCGATGGTTCGGCTGGCCGGGAGTATAGGGGCTGATCTTCTAGTTGTGCCTAGTTCGGATGAACAGGAAATGTTTCATCGTGATGGCTGGCGGAAGCTTGACCGAAATGGGCGGACGCTCGGCTGGCTCCGAACCTTCAGAAAGGAACAACATTAGCCTAGAATGGAATATAGAATCATCAGGTTTTCTGCGTCACGAGACTGGCCTTCATACCTTATTTTTCTAGCTAGCCTATTGCTAGCCGGATCTTAACAGGGACCGAGCAAGAACCCCGTTCGCATCTTCCCAAGCGTCATGCGGATTTTATCACCGACTCGGACCCTCAGGCGTTTTCCAGGCGACTTCCTTGGCACCCTCAGGACCCTACCAAGTTCGCCTTCTGATCTGCCTCTCATCACGGGGGCTGGCCGGGGACGAGAATCTGGAAATATGGGGTGGCATGCAAAATAGCGCTGATTTGGAGACGATTGGCCCTGGCCAGAGTTAGAAAGGTCGGAGGGAGGCTCGTCGTAACGATTCCTCGAAAGGCTGCGGAGGAGGAGGGAGTAAAATCTGGAGACCTCGTGAATATCGAGGTGCGGAAACCCAAGAAGAGCTTCTTCGGCTCAGACCGTGGAGTAGGCCCCTTCACAGCTGACGATGAGATGACTGACCACGACAGCGTCTCGTTGAAGAGAACTAGGGTCGCGCTTATTGTGACTCCGGCCCGGAGAAGAGACTATCTCTCGAAATTTCGAGAACTGATCGAGACTTCGCCCAAGAGGACGGGGAAGCCTAAGAACTGGAGGCCTTCGAAGATGAAGAAGATCTGGAAGACTGCCGAGAGTTAACATGATGATGGCCCGGCTTACGATCAAGCTCGGTGGACGATAGCTCCGAAGTCGCCGAGTCGGTCTCGAGGAGAAACCTTGCGTAGCTCTCAGTCGAGTTAGACGATGGAACTGTGGTTCTTGCCGCTGTTCTCAGATTCTGAACCTTTCCAAGTGTTCTCGACCAGCTCCACAACATCCGCCAGATGGGCACCCAACTCTCCAAGCCGCTTCCCCGTCTCCGGGTCGTCCTCGCCGAAGAAAGAGCTAAGCCTGCCGAGAATAACCATACACTTTCTGATCGTCGCCACTTCGTATCGTATCTGCTCGCCTACTGCCATATCCCAAAGGATGGCTCTCCGCTTTACGACGACCTCCGAAGCCTCAGCCTCAGAATCCGTCTCGGTCTCTAACATGCTCGCTGAATCGGAGCCGGTCCGTGTTTAGAACCCGTGTAACTCTATCGCGGATTCCAAAGTGACAATGCGGGGTATCTACGCTAGATCCCCAGTTCTAACCGGAGAAAATCCTTGACACCATCCCTTCCCGTTGCCCTCAGCCAGATAGGCCCTTGATCACGCTGCAATTCTAGGGTCAGTGTGAGGAAGGGACAGCAGAGCTGTTCCAGAGTGGCCCACTCCGAAAGTGTTGTGAAGAGCGCGCGGTTGTTCGGGAAGCGAAATCCGTAGCCGTCGGGCAGTTCCCTAACTTCAAGATGCTGCGGGAACAGGTCTTTCGCCAAGATGTCGTGCCGTTTAGGTTGCAAGAAAGAGGCGACGGCTTCACTTCAGATAATCAGTTCGTTTCTAAGGTGTATAAACAATGAAGTTCCTGCACCGTAACTTGCTTACTTCATAGTTAGCCACCTTCGCAATAGTTTCATTCTAGAATTTGTCCTACTCTCCCACTCTTCTACTTCGAGCCACACACCAAGTTCCATGCAAAGCCTCGACTGCAAGATCTTCTGCCGAACATGCCAGGAACCCACATACCGCGAACTCCGATATCGATCAGACTTCCAGTTCGTAGGCCGACTACTAGTCTGCCAGAACTGTGGGGAGACAATCTTCGAACCGGTCGGGTCCGGGACGGCGTGCCAGGACTGTTGACAAGCCTCGAAGCAATGTGGCTACTGGACCTGCGAGAACGTCCTGACGAGACCCGGATTAAGCGTAAGAGGGACTATCATGTCAAGAAACCCTCTAAGAATTATCACAAGGGTCTCAGCCGCCAGGCTCGATAAGTCTCAGACCAGAATATCGCCACAGTGAATCCTCCGAAGATGAACGCTACGATATTATGAGTTGAAAAATCGGGAGGGTAGAGAATAGGGTAGAGAGCGAGCATTACCGTGAACATGGCGGAGTAGAAGAAGTGTCGAGGGAGTAAGAAGCCTAGAACGCCGACAAAGTTCTGTAAGACCCCCACCTCTACCTGTTCGGCGAGATGGTACTCGCCTGTCGTGTCCTTATCCACCAGCCCTAGTGATCGTAGCTTCTCCAGATGATGCAGCGCGACGCTGGGACTGCTCATTCCCAGAGCACGTTGTACAGACCTTACTCCGATTGGTTCATTTCTCGTCTTTAGAAGGTGCCAGTAGATGCGTAGGGTGAGTCCCTTCAGCTCAGACTCTATGATTCTGTCCCGGGCTTCAGTCAAAAAATGGTCTCCGGGAAGAAGAATAGCATCAGATCAATACAAGTCTGCTCATTTGCAGAAGTGTTTTGATCTGTGAACACCCCGTTCTAAACCGTGGCCTTAAGGTCGTCTGCCTCGTATACCAAGTCCATGAAGCCGCCAGTAGACCAGAGACTGAATCAGAACCTACACTCTGGTCACCATCGTCGCCAGGTTAGGCGAGTCTCAGCGAGCCGGGACGAGAGGAGGATATGGCTGTGAAGGTTGGCTCCAAAACCCGGACTGTCTTTGGGCTCACACTGGGAATCATCGCCGGACTAGCGCTAATACTGCTTCCCGGAATAATCGTCATGCGCACTCACCCGCCCATTCCCAACGCTATTGACCAGCATGTCATGGTCCCTTTCACATCTTATCAGGAGTTGCACAGCTTCATTCTCACCAAGAGCTGCAACAGCACTGAAGTTCGTAACCTCTACAATCCCACTCCCGCGCCTGTAATACAGAACACGAACACGAACGGTCTCAACCCTGGCGGGTTCACCGGCACCGTTTCCACCATTGCCACAAGTGGAACCTCCACGGTTTCAATATCAACGAGCGCAACTCCCAGCCACTCTGAGACAAACGCTCAGGTGGCCGGCGTCGACGAGCTTGACACCGTAAAGAACGACGGCACCTACATCTACACGGTAACCAATAACACCGTCGCGATCGTCCTCGCTTACCCAGTCACCGAGGCAAAATTGCTGGCCCATGTATCTGTGAACGGTTCTCTTCAGGGAATTTTCGTCGACGGCAACAGGCTAGTTGTTGTCAGTCAGCAGTACCAGCAGTATCCTCTACCATACACTGGTACCGTACAACCTGGAATGGGAGCTTCCATCGCCGTCTATCCAATATTCCTCAACTATCCCCAGACCACTTCTCTATCGATCTTCGACCTTTCCAACCATGCCAGTCCAGTGTTGACAACTACTCTCGTAGTAAATGGAACTCTGGCCGGAGCCCGGCTAATTGGAGACTACGCTTTCCTAGTAGCGACACAACCAGTCTACTGCACCGGCCCGATTCTGCTTCCGGTCAATGTGGTAGACGGGCACGCGTTGACAACGGGGATTGCGTCAGTCTATCATTCTGATATCGCCGATGTAGCTAACAGCTTCACCACGGTTGTCGGAATCAACGTAACCCAAGTCAACCCTACTCCAGCGGCTAAGATCTTCCTCATCGGGACGAGCAGTAACATCTACGTCTCACTTCACCAGATCTATCTTACTCAGCCGATCTGGAGTCAGGTCGAACAGACTGCTGTGCACCGAATCAGCATTGATGGTGCAAGCATCAGCTATCAAGCGACGGGCACTGTATCGGGCCATGTTCTGAACCAGTTCTCCATGGACGAGTACAACGGCAACTTCCGCATCGCCACAACCGGCTACAGCTTCAACCAAGTAGCCTCGACGGGAGGTGTAGCGTCTACCTACGTGCAGCAAACGAACCTGTACGTCTTGGACAGCGGCCTTCACATCATGGGAAGACTCGAAGGACTATCGCCCGGTGAAATGTTCTACGCGGCCCGGTTCATGGGTGACAGGGCCTACCTTGTCACTTTTCAGAGAATGGACCCGTTGTTCGTCATCGGTCTGCAAGACCCCACCCAGCCCAAGGTCTTGGGCCAGCTCAACATCCCTGGAGTTTCTGACTATCTGCAGCCCTACGATAGGACTCACTTGATTGGTTTCGGAAAATCTTCAGAGAATGTTACTTGGGAGAACGCTGCACTGTTCCAGGGTCTGAAGCTCAGCCTCTTCGATGTCACAGACCCGAGTCATCCTATTGATACGAGCGACTATTTGGTTGGAGATCGGGGTAGTGATTCTCCAGCCCTGACAGATCACAAGTCGGTACTTTTTGACAGGTCCCTTAACCTACTGGTAATACCTCTGACGATTGCGCAGGCTCAACCGAGTACAACTTGCACATGGTGCTATAATCCTCTTGTCTGGCAGGGAGCCTACGTGTTCAACGTCACCGTTCAGAGCGGAATTGTTTTCCGCGGCGGAATAACACACCTCGCGACAGGCCAGCTTCCGAGCTGGAGCAACAGCAGCTTCTTCGTTACCCGCGCTCTCTACATAGGCAGCGTACTCTACACAATCAGCAACAACAATGTCAAGATGAACAGTCTCTCTGATCTCACAGAACTCAACTCTGTAAGCCTAGCCTAGAACTTCGAGAGTCCAGAATGGACCCTCGGGCTAAGCGCTGAGCTGGATACGGAAGATTTCCCAACCAAGCGCCCAGAACTCACACGCCGAGATCGAACAGTCTCGCGTCACGAGGAAAATATTGCAGCCCCCCTTTTTTCCCGAGGCCCCTCGCCAACTGAAACTGTTCTGGGCGAGTCTTCCGATTCAGGGCTTAGAACAGGCCAATCAAGCATTCTCCCAAGCGGGATTTGTCCGGGTGATCAAGCGTGAATATCCCGGGGGTCAAAAATGGCCTGCCCAGATTCCCGATCCGGCTCGTTCTGCGCCTGTCAGGCTTACAGCGGAAGAGTATGTGTGATTCCTATCTTCCAAAGAACAGGCGGAGAAGATTACTCTTTGTTAATTCCCTCCCAACTGCGAGTTTTTGTGTCGTGGGAAAGATTTTTTTGTAAATCATGGGAGGATGGTCAATTTCCTGCCTGAACCATCTTCCGCGAAAGATTCTTGATTTGTCGCCCGGAACAGCCGGATCAGGAATTTTCAATATGGATAGTATCGGCATCATCCCGGCGTAAACTCGGGATGATATGGAACACCCTCCCAGATCGCTGATCAGGGCTTATTCCGGGCGAATTTCATAGATGAGATGAATGAAGCCCCAACATCACGCATATAGGTCGTGGATGAGAGCATCATCTCCCCAGGCTGGGAACCTATGAAAGTTCGTCGCGCATTCCGGAAGTTCAGGCTTGGCGACGGCAGAAGAGTCGTCTTACGCGAAACAGACTCTGGGGATCTGGACAAGCTTCTGGCTTACATCAATGGCCTTGTGCACGAGAAGAAACGGGACGAGAGTTCTCAACTATTCACTGGTTTCGAGTCGCGTCTGACAAGAAGACAGGAGGCTGAGTGGCTGAACGAACTCTCCAGAAGGATCAAGGAGGGAGACAAGATAAGCGTTCTAGCGGAGGTTGACGGCGAGGTTGCGGGTAATGGCGACATAACGCGAGGGTCATACAGTGAGGCGAGGCACCATGGTCATCTCGGGCTTACGGTCAGAGAAGCGTACAGGGGTAGAGGCATAGGACGAGAAATCGTGAGGGTGCTCCTAGCAGAGGCAAGGAAGCAAGGTCTCAAAACTCTAGATGTCGAGTTCCTCTCTACCAACAAGGCCACAGTCCACGTCTATGAAAAAGCTGGTTTCAAGAGAGTGGGAACAATTCCTGGAAAGGTTTACAGGAAGGGAAGATTTCTAGACTCTCTAATCACGGCACGCAGACTATGAGCCACGTTCAAAGACCCTCCAGAAGAACACGCTTCTCAATCCCATCTCCAAAGTGTCCAGTCGTTCTTCTCCAACTTGGCTACTAGGATTGGTCGGCCCGCGTTGCCTCTCGTTGAGTACGGTAAGCGAACAGAACGACCTTGAGAGCTGCGTTGACCACCGGGACACGTCACGACATGTCGGGAAGAGAGCCTGAGACGGGCTTGGGTATGTTATCGTTGTACGTTCGCGGCTGTTAGTTGCGTCGGATGAACTTCAAGCTGGCAGCATCGAACCTTTCGAGAATTCTTTGATTCTCCTTTTCTCCTATGCGACAGCTATTGTGGTGCTACCGGAACTGCTGAGATGATCCGTGTCTCCGCTATACATTGCGGTGATTTGTTGAATGCTTGCTCTGCCTGAGCTTGGCGTATAAGTGACGGTGCAAGTTGCCGTCGATCCGTTGCCGGAGATGATGCAACTGGTTGGGCTGAAGGTCCCCGTTCCGCTACTGCTCCAGCTAACGAATCCTGTCGGTGTTATCGGTGTTCCAGGTGATGTGTCTGTCACACTGGCCTGGCATGTTGTCGAATGTTTAGGCCGGAGGGCGCTGGGCGAGCAACTGACGCTGGTAGACGAGGCACGTTTTGTTACTTGCAGGCTGGTTGAGCCCAAGCCTCCCTGGTGAGTCGAGTCGCCCCCATAGGTTCCGATTACGGTCTGTGTCCCTTCCGTGCCTGGACCTGGCGTATAGCTCAGAGAGCAACTGCTGGTGGAGAGGCTGGTGGGGCCTAGTGTGCAGGTTGGTGAGGGGGCGAATGAACCGGGGCTACTGCTGGAAAAAGATACACTGCCAGTTGGTGAGGTTAGGGTGGCTGAGGTGTCTGTAACCGTCGCTGAGCATTGAGCGGCTCGGTTAACGGCTATCGTGGCTGGGGTACATTTGATGGTGGTACTTGTGCTGGACAGTGACGTTCCACCACTCTTGTTAATGGTGGCAGTGAAAGCGTCTTGGTCAACACAGCCGTACGGTGGAATATTTGTGTCGCATGCATTCCTATTGTCGCTCCATATTGGCTGAGCTGTGGCGGGCGATGCTGCTATCTGGATATAGTCTCCCATGAATGCACAGAATGTGCATGGAGGGTCGGATCTCAGAACAATGTTGGGGTTGAAGCTAGTCGAGGTCACTCGTAGGTTGGCCAAGAAGGTGCCGCCGGCATCGAGCGATTGGGCATAGAAAACGTCAAGGGCACTCATCGACGTACCAACGTTGAGACGGCTGTCGTACCATGCTACGCTGATAATACCTCCGGAGGCAGCTATTGTTGGAAAGAAGTGCTGTCCAGTCATGACATCATTGACCATTAATGGGGCACTCCATGTGGCGCCGCCGTCAACTGAACGGGTGAAGAAAGCGTTGGAGTTTCCAGTTCGGAAATCATCCCATACAAGATAGACTCCATTCTGGTCAGCGGCCATTTGAGGAATAGTGAATGCCCGGAAGTTTCCTCCGGGAAGAGGTGAAGGTATCAGAAAAGCAGGATTCACAGCCCTCGTCGTCCCTGCGATCGTTGTCCCACCGTTCGTTATCTTCGTCACTTCAATATAGCCTAGAAAATTCTCGGTCACCGCATCAAAGGCGTCAGCTGAGACGTAGACATTGCCGGATGAATCGATCGCCATTCCTGCCAATTCTCCGGTTTCATCGGCTGGAGTGTAGAACGGTGCCGACCAAGTATTACCCCCATCAGTCGAGCGGGTAAAGAGGGTTCCAAAAAAGGAAGTGGCGGTGAGGTTGGCGTCATAGGCAACGTACACGTTTCCGTCGAAGGGCCCACTGGTCGTATCTGCTACGATCCAAGGTTTGTCTGGAAAGATGCCTGCGGAGATGAGGTTCGCGTTGAAGTACGTGGCTCCATCATTCGTGAACTTCGCCACGAAAAGACCGGTGTTGATGAAAGGGCTGTTGACCGGGATGTTGAGAACGAGGCCTACGTAGTATAGATTTCCGTTCCGGTCGAACGTGAGTACAGGGTCGGATGTAGCATTCCAGACACGTAGCGGTGAGGCGAGTCCTTCAGGTGATGTGTCGCCCGGGAAGCCTGGGAGGAGAATATTCGTCCAAGTTTGGCCGCCGTCTGTTGACCGGTAGAATCCATGCCAACGGTGCTCTCCAGCAGATACGAGTCTCAGATCCTGGGCGCCGGCAACGATGATGCTGGGGTTGCGAGGGTCTATGGCGATGGTCGGTTCAACCTGCTGACGGTCGGGAGGCGCATCGCCAACGATTCCGACGTTGGATCCCGTCGATAACTCCGGAAGAATAGTTGTATTCGGCGTCGAATTAGTCTGTGCAACTCTCTGCAGAGCAAAGCTCGACATGGCTGCAGGACCAGTTGCTAGGAACAGACCAACCATGACTAGGGCGACAACGATAATCATCGTCCTACTTGACAAGAATGATCGAAAGAAATCGTCTCGAATCTTGTATAAAAGCGTACATGACTATCGAAAGGAATAATCGTTCGAGCTGAAGCTGTTCAAGAATATCCAGATATAACAAACTATCTACTCTTCTCATCACGACTGCTCCAACAGGTCCAAGTAATAACCGCCAATCTCATCGGACCATCATTGTGTCCTCTACGATGGCTATCCGAAACGTGTCTGAGTCGGTCTGGTATAGCCAGAGATTGCTGCCGCAGATGCAGCCGTGACTGACGGCGACGAGTGCATCTGTCGGCTGGATCAGGCGGGCGTCGGACACGTTCTCGATGCGAACGTCCTTGGCGTCGTACCGGAGCTCGCGTGCATCTTAGACTACTTCGGGCTTTCGGCCGGCGCGGGGCTAGTCGAGAGAGAGCGACGTGGACAGTTCGTGGTAGGCGTCGATCTGCGCCTTGAGATCGGCGATCTTCTGCTCGGCGAGGGCGATGGCATCTGCGCCGGCGATGAAGCGGCGCGGCGGCGACTGTTCGCCGGCGACCCTGACGAGCGCTCGTGCGAGCTTGGCTGGATCGCCGGGCTGCTGCCCGTTCTGCGCCTCCCACCACTTGAGCTGCTCCGCCCTGCGGTCGGCATAGTCATCAATTGACCGGTATGCAAAGGTCATCGACTCCTTTGTGAGGAGCTTGGTGCGGAAGAAGCCCGGGTTGACGATGGTGGTGTGGATGCCGAACGGCTCGACCTCGGGCCGCAGCGACTCCATCCAGCCTTCGAGACCGAACTTCGACGCGGCGTAGGCGGAACAGAACTCGAAGCCGACGAGGCCCGCTCCGGACGAGATCGAGATGATGTGGCCTGAGCGCTGCTTGCGCATGATGGGCAGGACCGCGCGGGTGACATTCATCGGGCCGAGGAGGCTCGTCGCCAGCTGCCGCTCGACCTGCTCCGGCGTCAGCTCCTCGAAGTAGCCCGCATCAAAGGTACCGGCGTTGTTGACCAGCACGTCGATGCGGCCGAACCGGTCGACCGCCGCCCGCACCGCGGCCTCGGCATCCGCACGGCTGGTAACGTCCAGCTTGACGACCCGCAGGTCCACTAAATCACCCACGGCCTTAGCCACCGCGTCAGGGTCCCGACCGGTGCCCACCACCGCATGGCCGGCGGCAAGGGCGGCTTTGACAAAATCGACTCCCATGCCACTGCTGGCTCCAGTAATGAACCAGATCTTCCTGTTAGTCATGGTATCCTTGACTCTCAACCCAATCTCCATCATTGACCAAGGCTCAATCAACTCCAGCATATATCTGCACAAACGTGGGTCCAACCAGCCAGGTAATTTTAGCGAATTCGCAAGGATTCCGAACCGGGAAAATGGATTCGCTTAAAATTTCAAGTGAATCCGGAATGCATCAACTGTCTAGGAAGAAAGACCTCCCATGCCCGACGAACTCAGGACGGTACTTCAGGCTGCTGACCTCAGGCTAAGGCATCTGTTGCACTGATGGCGTTCTGCGGTATCACTATCGGAACCGGGTCCTATTACATCTGTGATACGCGAATTAGCCAACTTAATGGAACTGAGTTTTGGTACTTGATGAACACAATCTTTAGTGAAGAGCAAGTCTACTGGATTTCGAGAGAAATCTACGGAGCGGGCTCGTAGCCCTTACAAAAAAAAGGAGGGTTTCAGCTGAGGAACCCTTCGAGCTGCCATACGTTCAACGTTAGGAATCCGGGCGGGAGTGGTTGTGAACTTAGTTGCAGTTCAAATCCCACCGGCTCTGAACCCACAATCCGAGACACTGCCAAAATCATAACTACCCATCCGCAACGACTTCGTCCGACGCCGACGGCGGGTGATAGGAACTCTCCTGCTTGGCAGCAGGATATACTATATTGAAAACAACACTAGGGCATGAGGGGAGGATTCGGTCGTCCAGACTCGGGGCACTATTCGGAGTAATGGGTTCGGGCTTATACATTACCAGATTCTTCCTACCTGTCAGCGCTGAGAATCCGGCAGAGAGTCTCGCCAACTACGATGGTAGATTGGCTATCGTCTTCGGGCTGGTGAGTACCTTTTCTGGGGTTTTCCTCATCTTGTTCGTCCTATCACTCCGCGCTGCCCTTCCAAAAAGGGACAGTGTGCTAACCACGGCCGCAGTGGTTTTTTCAATAGTTGCGTCTATCGTCCCTGTCGTCGTGAACTTGATCGTCTTGGATGCGAGGGCCACCCTAGCAGGTATTTACAACAACTCGACAGTAACCGGGGTTGACAAGGCAGCAGCTCTCGTCTCCGAGCAAGTGTTAGAGGCGGAGGAGGAGGCGATCTTTGCTGTATATATTGGCGCACCGCTCGCTATCGGGCTTTTTAGCGGGTCGATGTGGAAGTGCAAGGTCTTCCCGAACTGGCTCACGTACCTAGGACTTGCATTCGTCACCGTGACCGGTGTCGGGCTACTCCTTGTCGCGACTGGAGTAGTCGTTCCCGGCTTGGGTTTCGCCTACCTTGGGCTCTTCGTTCTGTGGGTCTTGGCAAGTTCGGCGTACCTCTACCGTTCCGATCGCAAGACTGCAACCACGGACCCACGATAAGCACGTTCGACGTAAGGCGCGGTCATGGGGACGCGAAGTAGCGGTTTCCTAGGCGAGACGAAATTCAACCGTGAAGATTTCGGTCCCGCAGCCAAAGGAGCAGCGTAGCCGACCTTCTGAAGCCAGCTAAAGAGCGCTAGTTGCTTTCGACTCGTTGCTTCCAGACGAGATGGCTGTCGCCAAACTCGTGCCAGAGG